>Ga0315282_10008378_pt1 | contig 16755 bp, 12 predicted proteins | sample YL17G07_20_MG_FD_203693 | JGI IMG/M metagenome (GOLD analysis project Ga0315282, IMG submission 203693) | Sediment microbial communities from Yellowstone Lake, YNP, Wyoming, USA - YL17G07_20 | ecosystem: Environmental > Aquatic > Freshwater > Lake > Sediment | place: USA: Wyoming | collected...
TCTCGCCCGATCAAGCCCCGAACGGGGCGTAGGAAACCGCGCCGCCCGGATTGTCTCTGCCGCCCCGTTCGGGGCTTGACCGGAAGGGAGGGCGTCTGTTCCGGGGGTTCGCTTCACTTCGTTTCGCGTCACCCCCGGCTACTGGCCTACGCCCCTTCGGGGCCGCGGAAAATCGCGCATGCCAACGCGTACCCTAATTTGACCCCTCTATTGTGTTGAGGTGTACTAAGACACGAAGGATTTGCGAAATAAGAGTGGCGCGGGCTGTTAGCCTGCGAAAGGTGGCCGCCTCGACAGTCCGCCCCACCCTTTTTGCCCACCTACAACATCAGACCCGCCATTTCGAAGTCCCTCGCCGCCGGCCGCATGCTGCGAAAACGATCTTGAGAACCCCGTTCCGCCGCAGTACCTCTGGCCTAATCTCATAATCGCCCATCGGGAGCGTGCCGCATGGCTGCAACGTTCGAAGAGGCAAAAGACCAGGTCGCCCGGCTCGTCGCTCATTTCCGCGCCAACAGCGACCGCTATCTTGCGCCCGCCTACAAGGAAACCTGGGCGCGGCAGGAATTCATTGATCCCTTCTTCATCGCGCTCGGCTGGGACGTCCGCAACGAACGCCGGGTCGCGCCGCAGTATCGCGAAGTCATCACCGAAGACTCGCTCGACGTCGAAGGCCACCGCAAAGCGCCCGACTATGTCTTTCGCGTCGGCCAGACAAACAAGTTCTTCGCCGAAGCCAAGAAGCCCGGCGTGGCGATCAAAAGCGACCCCGCGCCCGCCTATCAGTTGCGCTGTTACGCCTGGAGCGCCAAGCTGCCGTTTTCGATCCTGACCGACTTCCACGAGCTGTCTGTCTATGACTGCCGCAGCCGCCCGCGCGACACCGACAAGGCCAGCGCCGCCGAGCGCGAACTCTATCAGCGCCAGATTGACGCCACCGACCGCGAGATTGACCGTCTCGTCTACGTGTTGTACGGTTTGACCGACGAGGAAATTCGAATCGTGGAGGCCGAAACCGGCGGGGAGTAACCAGGAACGGCGGACCGTACCGTTCCTTCCCACCGTTCGAAGGTTTCCCAATCCTGAAAGGAGGGTTTGGTATGACTGAAGTGCCAAGGAACATGCGGCAAAAGATCGAGCAACCTTACGAGGAGCTCAAGCAGGACGTGCGTTGGTTGTACGTCACCTGGCAGGTCTTTTTGCAGCTTTATGGGACGCATGATCACCGGGCTCTGCTCAATGACATGGCGCCGACTTTCTGTCGAGTTTGCGGAGATGCACTGGGCAACGCGGTGCTGCTGGGGTTGTCCCGCTTGTCCGATCCAGCAAAGTCCTGCGGAAAAGACAACCTTTCGCTGAAGGGAATTGTGGGCCTTCTTGGGGAATGGCCAGAACTTAAGAGTCAAGCAAGGAAGGGGATCAAAAAATTGAAGGATCTCCTTGCCCCGATGCGCGACTGGAGAAACAAAGTCATAGCGCACAGGGACCGCGACACGGCGCTTCAGGATGCCGCGTTTCTCAGCCCGGTGGAGATCGGCCAGATCGAGGCGTCCCTGTCGGCTGTCGGGGCATTCATGAATGAGATCAGCCGATACTTTGGGGATCCCGACACGCCGTATGGGCAGCCCTGCGGCGATGGCGAGGCGATCATACGCTATCTGAAGGAAAGCCGCGCTTACCAAAAGCATCGCCGGGAAGGCAGGGTTGATCCAAACGCGGACGGGGTTTGCTAGGGCATGTACTGCCGGGCAAAGCGTCCAGATCGCCGCCCAGCTGCGGTGCTGGAGTTGCACAAGCGGCTCTACGTGGCCAAAAGCGCCGCCAACCGCGAGCTCTATCAGCGCCAGATTGACGCCACCGACCGCGAGATTGACCGCCTCGACGATGACCTCTACGGCCTGACGGAGGAGGAGATCAAGATTGTCGAAGGCGAGAAATAGGGTTTCGGGTATCAGGTATCGGGTATCGGGAAAGGGCCTGTCGTCTCGAGTGGGCCATGGCGGCAACCTCACCTGCCTCAGCCTGCACGGGCAGGAAGAAGAACTATTGAGATTGGCGGGCCCGCTCGGAGAAACGACGGTCAGAAACGGTGGATATCTTTACTGATCTTACCGGTCCACATGGCAGGCGAGATCTGCGACATGAAAGCGATCATGGCGGTAGCCGATCGCCACGGGATTGTGGTGCTGGAGGACTGCGCCCAATGCAACGGCGGGGAATTTCGAGGCCGGCAGGTGGGCACCATCCGGCAGATCGGCCTGTTCAGCTTCCAGTGGAACAAGAACGCCACGGCTGGCGAAGGTGGCCTGTTAGTTACCAATGACCCGAAGCCCTATGAGCGGTGCGTGGCGGCCCACGATCTTGGCATCCCGTGGGTGAATGGCGCGCCGTGCGAGACCGGACCGCACGCGATCACCCGGGGCAGTGGCCGGCACATGAGCGAAGAACTCCGGAAGACCGGTCTCTCACCGCACCTGCAAGCCATGGAGTTGCAAACCATCCGCATCCTGTTCGGACATGGGTGGTTGCCATTCTGCTCGATGTCCTTGCCCATGTGTTCCTGCGGTTCTTGTGTGTTCCGGCTCGTCCAGAAGATTGACCGTGGCCTCCGCCGGCACATCTCGCCATCGCATCGGCGCTTGCTTGTATAAGTGGATCCTCTTGTCAAGGCAGCAGGTGGTGGCCACATCCATCGCTGAGGCAGATTCGTTTGGGAAGACTGAGGATCCTGCGGGCGCAAGACGACAGAGACAACGCCGGCGGGGACAGCAGGCAAAAAGACAAAACGGCGCGGGTCGCCCCGCCCCAGGCACCCCGAGCAGACTACCGATACAGCTCCCAGTTCCTGGAACTCGTCGGATTCAGGCCGAAGACGCGAATGAGGGCTTCGTTGTTTGTCTCGTCGCTTTCGACGACAAGGTTCTTTTCGTCCACAATCGCGCGCAGATTCACGGTGCCGCGGTTCATCCCGACGTTCCACACAAACCCGATGTCGCACCAGCCGCCCGCGTCCAAACGCGGGATCGAAGCCTCCTGGAGGAAAATCCGCTGGGTTCTTTCGAGATAAACCCTCACCGTGGTGGGCGAGGAGGCGACCGTTCCCTGATTGACGATGCGAACGGTGATGGCGCTGTGATTCGATCCCATTTTGTCCGTATAAAACTCCCGTACCGTGAGGTCGGGTCTCATGGGCGCAATCGAGGCCTTGTTGTTCGAGCGGTCGCGGTCGCTTTGTCTGTTCGAGGGGTCAACCACAACGAAAACCTGATGGGGAGAGGCGCCCGCCGGGACGATCCAATTGGTTGCCACCGTTGCGCTCGTGCCGGCGGCAAACACGCCTGGGATAACCCGCAGCGCGCCGATTCGTTGCCCGCCCGTCGCGGGATCGCCGTCGTAGAAGCCCACCTCGACGTTTTTCGCCGCCAGCTCGCCAAGGTTCCAGACCGTTGCGCTGATCAGGGTGGCAGACGTGGCAACTGGATTTGACGGACTCGTGCTGATGTCGCTCGACCGAACGGCCAAATCACCCCCAACCGTGTATCGGATCACATAGAGATCGGTTCGGCCCGCACTGGGAATATTGGGGACCTTGACCGGCGCGCCGTCCACGACGACGGTTCGCGTCGTGTAGATTGTCTGCACTTTGTTGTAGGCGAGCATCCACTGACCCGCGCTGCGGAAGGTCGGCGCCAGGGAGCGTTCCATCGAGTCGTCGTTGGTGAGCTGGGAGGCTCTCCCCCACGAATCGCGAACTCCGTCATAGGTCGCGGTCCAGATGTCCTGTCCTTTGGCCGAGGTGTCGGCCCAGAACAGAACGAGCGGACCGGAGGTGGCCGGGTCGCGCGCCACGCGGAAATCACCCGCGCCCTCGGTCCGCCCAGACTCAACCGCGATGCGTTGATTCTGCAGCGTGAGGCCGCGCGCCGTCACGATATGGTCGCCCTGAAGCCACGCGATCACGAGATTGCCCGTCGAGTCGTAGAGCGCCTGGGGCGAGGCGTCGCGAACGCTGTTGTTGGTCACGCGCACGGGCGCACCCCACGAAGCGCCGTTCCAGGTGATCGCATACAGCTCCTGATCGTTTTCGGTCGCGAGGTGGCCGTCGGCATCGGTCGAGTAAACCAGAACACCTGCGCCGTTCTTGTAAGCCAGAGAGGTCTTGATGATCGCGCCCACTCCGCTGCGCACAACTCCCGCCGGTCCCCAGGAGGAACCATTCCAGCGCCTGTAAAGGATCACGTTGGGCGCGGTTGCGGAACCAATCGAATCGTTGGCCGGGTTTTGGATCCAGGTGAGCAGGGCGGTGCCGTCGGGGGCCGAAGCGAGATGGGGCGAATGGTCGAGAATATTGTTGGCGGTGCATCGCTGCGGCGTGTCCCACGTCATTGTAGCGGGATGAAAACGCGAAACGGCGATCTCCATTTTCGAGGCCATCGTAGTGAGCGTCGCCGTGCTGGGCAAGACCTGCTTCACGTCATCCCATGCGGCGAGAAACGTGCCGTCCGGCAGCGCCGCCAGGGCCGGCGCGAAATCGGCCGTGCCGTTATCGGCCACGGGTGCGGGTAGGGTCCACGCCGACCCATTATAGAGCGAGAAGACGAGTTCGGTCCGGTTGACGCTCGTGCGCGCCGGATCGTCGTGAACCCAGGTCAGGAGCGTATTGCCGAGCGCCGTCGCCACCGCAGGCTGCGAGAAGGGGAAAACATTCTGTTCGAGGCGCTGTTCGGTCACGGCCAGTGGTTGCATCGCCCCACCGCCTGCGGTTTCAAACGGCGCTTCGTTCGCGACGAACTGCGCATAGGGCGCACGGTTGAGATAGTCACGCGGCATCACGCGGAATCGCTCGGGGGCGACGGCTTGAATCTCGGGGACGGCGAAGAAAGCCCCTGGAGAGCCGCTTGCACTGTACAGATTCCATTCGTAGGTCAAAAGATCCGTGGAATACTCGTAGATCAAGAGCACCACGCGCACGCCGCCCGTGAACAGGAGCGAGCATTTGCGCAGCATCGGAGTCTGGGGCCATTGCCCTTCCAGATTCAGCGTGCCGCCGAGATAGCCCTCCAGGGCGGCCACTTCCGCAACGCCTGCGCCAAGAAAACCTTTCAGTCCGGGACTGAACGTCAAAACTCCATTCAGGCTCGGTCCCGAGGCCGACCAACCGTTGATTTCCAACCGCGCCGCCAGCCCCACATTCACTTCGCCGCGCAGGTAGATCGGCACCGGCCCCAGCGTGATCAGATAAACGCAGTAGGGCGGAGTGGGAGGCAGTTTGAGTGCCGCCTCGGCGCTGAGCTCGAAATACCCCGTGGTGTCCCAATCGTCGTGGTCGCGGTTGTAGTTCCACTCGACGTGGATCTTCGCCTTTGGCGTGACTTCGGCGGCGCCCAGTTTGATCCCCTCGCCCTTGGTGGGGATTTCCATTTCGAAGTCCGCGCTGGCCGTTCCTTGCGACGAGAACTCGATGGTCATCTGCATGGTCTTGATGATCTTGAAGGCTTTGCCGCCGACCAGCGGGATCGTGGCCTTGATGGTTCCGTCGCCGACCCCGACCTCGATCAGATTCACTCCGAGCTTGATCGTGTATTTGAAGTCGCGCTCCGTCTCTTTGAAAGTTGCCTGGGTCAGGCCGATGCCGGGGGGCGCGGGAAGAACCAGGAATTCGACCTGATAGGGCGGCGATTCCTGGCCCGCGCCGTTTCGGGCGACAACCGTCATCGTGCCGCGCGAGCCAAAGTCCCTGCCCATGTTGAACGTTCGCGTGAGGCCCGATTGCTCGAAGGTTCCCTTGGGCGTGATGAACCGCACAATGCCCGGCGTTCCGTTCCATTCAACTGCGACCGTGAACTCGACATTGCGGTCAATGCCATCCAGGAAATAGACCATCTTTCCGGGCCAGCAATACTTCGATGTTACACTATAAACGACCGGACCGGCGCCCGGTTCCAGCGGTTGCATCCCGAAGTTCTCCACCACGGTTGTGCCGCCGCTTAAAGTGACCTGTCTTCGGAGCGGATAGAAGCCCGTTTTGCTCACCACCGCGGTCAGAGTCCCGTTGGGCAGACCGTGAAGCAAGTAATCGCCTTGCGCATCGCTCGTCGTTTGATTGGAGCCGATTCCGACCGATGCGCCGCTCAACAGCTGGCCGGTGTCCTGATTGAAAACCCGTCCCGCCAGAAGCGCCGCCGCGGTGCCGGTCGTTCTGGCCCAAGCCTCGTTTGAACAAGACGAATCGCCGCCGCCGTTGAAGGCTTTGATTCGATAGCCATACAGCGTACCCGTCCAAAGTCCGTAGTCGCTGTAGGACTTGCTGTTCTTTGCCACCGCTGCAATTTGTGCCCATCCGCCAACCGTGCCGATTTTGCGTTCGATGATAAAGCCGTCCTCGTTGGTCGCGTTATCATTCCACACAAGGTTTATCTGGCTGGACGAGGCGGCGGTCGCGGTCAGACCGGACGGCGCGGCGGGTGGCGGCGGGGGCGCGAAGCGCAGAATCCAGAACCCGAGGTCGCTGGCCGCCACATAGGCCAGTCCCCCCGAAACAACGACGCCCGAGATGGTGCCATCAAACGGCACCTCGTAGTAGCCTCGCAGCCGGGGCGCCGCCGGATTGCTGACATCAACAATCTCCAAGCCTCCCCATCCGGCCGCGATGTAAGCGAGGTTGCCGTCAACGAACACGTCCTCGGCTTCGATGAACAAGTCATCGTAGTTTCCGCGCAGTATGGGCAACGTGGGATCGCTGACATCGAGAATCTGAAGCCCATAGCTGCCGTCGGCGACATAGGCGAAGTTGCCCGACACGAAAACGCTCAGGGCAAGACCCGGCGTGTTGTATGACCCACGAAGCGTTGGTGCGTGAGGATTGTTGACGTCAATGATCTGCAACCCGCTGTTGCCGTCGGCGACGTAAGCGTAGCGGCCGGAAACATGGACGCCGAAAGCATAGTTTGGCGTGTCATAGACGCCGGCCAGCGTCGGCGACGACGGATTGCTCACGTTGAAGATGCGAAGGCCGCTGGTATGGGCGGCAACATAAGCAAAGTTGCCCGAAACGAAAACGTCCTCCGCATAGCCCGGAGTGATGTAACTGCGGCGCAGGGCGGGTGAGGTGGGAATGCTCACATCCACGATCTCAAGCCCATCCCATACGGCGGCGATATAGGCATTATTGTTGGAGACAACGATATTCTGGGCGAGGCCGGGCAGCTCATAGAGTGCCCGAAGCGACGGCGACGAGGGGTAGGTGCAATCGAATACCATCAAATCGCCGCCGGCGACATAGGCCTTTCCGCCGGAAACGAAAGCGCCATAGGCCCGGTCGGGAGGGTCAAAGCTCCCAAGCAAATGGGGGGCGGACGGTGTGCTGACATCAATGATCTCGATACCGAATCCATCCTGGGCAACAAAAGCCAACGTTCCGGAAAGGTGAACCTTCAAGGCACGGGCGCGCGTATCGAACACACCGACAAGCGAAGGCACTGCCGGATTACTGACATTGTAGATTTGCAACCCATAGATGTTCGTCGCGACATAGGCCAGGTTGCCCGAAACGCAGACGTCCTGAACGTCGGACATCTTGACTGAGCCAAGAGTAGTTGGGGATGTCGGATTGCTGATACTGACGATTTGAAGTCCGCCGAACTCGTCGGCGATGTAGGCGCGACTGGCGGAAACCCAGACCGACCTCGCATGGCCGGGTGTGTTGTAGGCGCCAAGGTAGGATGGGGCTCGCGGATTGGTGATATTCAGTATGTGCAAACCGGCATAATCGCTCACCAGGTAAGCCAGCCCGCCGCTGACAAACACGCCGTTGATCTGATCCGACACATTGTAGGTGCCCCGGAGCGACGGCGAGGTGGGAATCGTCACATCCACGATGCGGAGATAGGAGCCGGCCCCGATATAGGCATAGTTGCCCGAAACATAGACGCTTGACACCACATGGACGTCGGAAAAAACACCCACGACCGCCGGCACCGCGGGGTTGCTGACGTTTACAATTTGGAGACCGCTGGACCCGTTGGCTACATACGCCTTGTCGCCGGACAGAAAGATGCCCTTGATTCTGTCGGGCAGCATGACGTGGCCGACCGGCACGGGTGCAGAAGGACGGGAAATATTGAGAATCCGAAGGCCCACGCCCTCCGCCACATAGGCATAGTTGCCGGCGGCGGAGACCGCGAGACACTCGCCTCCGACCTGCCCAACAACCTCGACATTCCAGCCTTGACCGTGCGATCGCTGAACCAAAATCAAGGCCGTAAGAACGAACAGAACCAACGTGGCGCGTGGAAACAACGGTCCTAAAGCGGTCCGCATGCTTTGTCCTCCCTCTTTTATGTCGGTCTTCTTGTCCTCCGGTCTCGAGATACTGTCAATGTTTTCTCTCGATGACGTGAATGATCGAACGATCTGATTGGCCTGTCCCTGCGGAGAATCTCCTCCTTTTTGACAAGGCTTGACCCACAGAATCGGCCACCAACCTCGCAGAGCTCTGAATGCCGAGCAGGACAGAGGGGGCGGAGAACGGCGGGGAAATGAGATGGCGGATTTCGTCATAATGCTCTGACAGAAGGCTTTGCCTGGCGGGCAGGGGTGCGGAGGGATTCGAACCCCGACCTGCGGATTAGAAGGCGAGATCGGATGATTGATTCTACAAGACTTAGCGATTGAGATTTTTGAACTTATCACCCTCGGAACACGCGGGCATCACGCTCCTATCACGCTGAATTTACGCTCAGATTTTGAACTTTTTTGAACTATCAGACGGGTTTACCCATCCGGCCGGCAGCTGTGCATTCTGCCCTGAAGTCAAGAACTCCACACTTCCCGTACATATAGAAAGAGAGTGTAGGGTGGGCAGACTCGCCCTCCTCTTTTCGCCGAGTGACGCGAATCCCGTATTCGTGCTTTACTTTGGCAGGCTCCGCGATCATTCGAAATGGAGAGCCTCGATTGGTTCCTTCCGGGCGGCACGCACCGCCGGATAGATTCCAAAGATCATGCCGACCGTCACGGAAAACGCCAACCCGATGGCCGCCGCGGACCATGAAATGACGGCTTCCCAGTAGCCCAGCGCCGAAACGAGAACCACGCACGCAACTCCTGCCACAAGGCCCATCGCACCGCCCGTGGCAGCCAGGATAACGGACTCCAAGAAGAATTGATTTCGGATGTCGCAACGGCGTGCCCCCAGTGCCCGACGCAAGCCGATTTCGCGCGTCCGTGCCCGCACGGAGATCAACATCACCGCAAGGATGCCGACACCGCCGACGAGCAACGAAATGGCGGCCACACCTCCCGTCAAGAGCGCCAACGAACGGCTGGTTTCCTGTTGCGCTCGAAGAAACGTGGCCTGATTGAAAATCGTGAAGTCATCGGGTTTGTCACCCAGCCGATGGCGTTGTCGCAGCAGTTCTCGAATCTCTTCTTCGGCCCGGAGGCAAGGAGCCAATGCGACTTTCCCTCCCACGGAACGACCTGAAGAGTCCCCCGTTCTCACTTTCACGAAAATGGTCTGAACATGGGTGATATTCATCAGTCGGCGCATGGCCGTTTCGAGCGGCACGATGACCAGGTCGTCCTGATCCATTCCATTGGGGTCCATGCCTTTCGGCTGCGTCACGCCGATTACCTCAAACGGGACGCGGTCGATTTGGATTGGCAGACCTACAGGATCGGTGTTTCCGAACAGATTGTGCGCCGCTGTTGGACCGACCACGGCCAAGCGGCGGCGAGCGCGGTCTTCCTCTGCATCGAAAAAGCGCCCCGAAGCCACCGCGAGGTCGCGGATGGCAAAGCCCTCGGCGGCCATCCCCACCACGTTGGTGTTGGCGATTTCCGCTTCCCAGCGGAGGGTCGTTTTCTCGGCCACCGCCGGGGCGGCCAGTTCGGCTGAGGAGCACTCCTTCACAATCGCCGCCGCATCGCCGGGAACGAGTGTCGCCACGTGGGTAACCTGGCGTTCTCGACCGGCGAGAATCTGGGTCAGGCCGGCTTTGATCATGATCAGATCGACGCCCAGACTCCCGATGCGCTCGAGGATGCGCTTCTCCGCTCCCTGCCCAACCGATACCATCAGAATGACCGCCGCGACACCGACGATCATCCCGCTTAGGCTCAGCAGGGTCCGCAGCTTGTGAGCCATGAGGATTTCGCAGGACAAAACGGCCGCCCGAAAGAATCTCATTTGAGGGCTTCAACGGGGTGGAGTTGTGCCGCACGACGGGCCGGCTGAACGCCGAAGAAGGTGCCGACCAGCAGGGCAAAAACTGCAGCCATCGCAAACGGTTCCCACGAGACCACGACCAGCAACTTAGTCGTTTGGGCGAGCACAATGCACAGGAGCCAGCCCAAGCCGCAACCAAGGATCATCCCCCACAGGCAGACCGTCAACGATTCGGTCAAGAACTGCAGGAAAATATCGCGGTAAGTCGCCCCGAGCGCTCGTCTCAGCCCGATCTCCTTCGTTCGCTCGCCGACCGAGATGAGCAGGATGTTCATCAACACCACCCCGCCGACGACCAGACTGAGAATCGTGAGGGCTACCAGGAGAGCGGCCAGAGTCGTGGAGACCCCTTTAACGGCGTCGGCGACTTCTTTGGCCGTCACGATCGAAAAATCGTCCTGCTCGGGGGGCGTGATGTGGTGGCGTTCGTGGATGAGTTGACGGATTTGCTCGGCGGCCGCGGGAACATCTTTGGCGTCTTTCATCCGCACTCGGATGTAGCTGAGATGGTCTTGATTAAACAATCGGCGCAGGCCCGTCGTCAGCGGGATCACCGCCCGATTGTTTTCGTCGTCTCCCGCCGGACTGGTCGGATGATGAATCAGTGTGCCCTTGATCCGAAAGCGAACACTGCCGATCTGAATCTCGGTGCCGACCGGGTCCTCGTCGCCAAACAGCGCCTCAGCCAACCTCGTTCCCAGAACGCACACGTGGTTCATGGTCGCCAAATCCTCGGCCTCGATCTGGGCACCCTCTTTCGCGGGCCATTCCATCGCCTCGTGCCAGTCGGCGTCCACGGCGAACACGTCGGCGTCGGTTTGGCGATTGCCCGCCTTCGTCGAAATCTTGCTTTTCTGGGCGACGGATGTGACAATATCCCATCCGCGGATTTCGGAGCGAATCGCATCGGCGTCGGCCATTTTCAGAGTCACCACCCCTGCCTGCGGCCGGGTGTATCCCTTGCCGCCGCCGGCGCTGATCTTGATCAGCCTCGTGCCAAAGGAGTTGACCCGCGCCATCACTTCGCGCTGCGTTCCCTTGCCGAGAGCCATGATGACGGTGAGCGAGGCAATGCCCACCACAGTCCCGGTCATCATGAAGAACGTTCGAAGTTTGTGAGTGGCGAGAGCGCGCGCGCCTTCGCGAGCGATGCGAATCAGTCTCATGGCTATCCCTCCTGTTTCGCCATGGTGAGCAATTCGGCTTCGGCATCGCGCGGCTGGAGGACCTTTCGGTCCTCGGCCACGACACCGTCGCGGAGAACGAGAATGCGGTCGGCATGTTCGGCCACTGCCTGATCGTGCGTGACGACGATCATCGTTCGCCCCTGGTTGTGCAGGCGCTGAAAGATCGCCAGAATCTCCAATCCGTTGCGGCTGTCGAGGTTCCCGGTGGGCTCGTCGGCCAGAATCAGCTGGGGGTCATTGATCAAAGCTCGTGCAATCGCCACGCGCTGTTGCTGCCCGCCGGAAAGCTGATTCGGCCTGTAGTCCATTCGGTCGCTCATGCCCACTGCCCCCAGAGCCTTTTGGGCACGTTCGAGCGCATCCTCCGGATAGCGGTCGGCATACAAGAGCGGAAGCATCACATTCCTCACCGCCGCCGCCCGTTCGAGGAGATGAAATTGCTGGAAGACAAAGCCGATCTTCTGATTCCTGATACACGACAGAGCGTCATCGTCCAGCCCCCCCATCTCGGCTCCGCCAAGAAGGTAGTTCCCCGCGGTGGGCTTGTCGAGGCACCCCAACACGTAGAGAAGCGTGGACTTGCCGGTACCCGATGAGCCCATGATCGCCACATACTCGCCGGCCTCCACGCGAAACGAAACGCCCTTCAGTACGAGTGTGGCTGTCGCACCTACACCGTAGGTCTTTTCGATTCTTTTCAGTTCAATCACAGTCCCACCTCGCAGTGAAATCGTAAGTTGCTCACCGACCCGATCGTCAACCTTGCTCACGGAGCGGCCGTGGAAGCGGCTTCCTGGAGGAACACGGTTTCTCCTTCCTTCAGCCCCGAAACGATTTCAATCCACTGGCCGTCCTTCCAGCCCACCTTGACTTCGCGCGTTTCTCTCTTGCCATCCACATCCACATGAACAACGTTCTTTCCCGCCTCTCGTTTGATCGCTTTTCCCGGAACCGCCAAAATATCCTTTCGCGCGTCGAGAAGAATAGTCACACTCGCCGTCATTTCCGAGCGCAACAATCCGCTGCCGGTGTTTTCGATCTCGATCACCACATCGTAGTTCACCACGTTCTCGCGAAGAACGGCTTTGGGGTAGATCGCAGTGACTTTCCCTTTGAATTCCTGCCCCGGATACGCATCCACCGTGAACAACGCCTTCTGGCCAACCCGGACTTTGCCGATATCCACCTCGTCCACGTAAGCATCCACCTGAAGTCGGTTGAGATCAATAATGGTCACAAAGGTCGGGGCATTCAGACCTGCGGCAACCGTTTCTCCTTCTTGCGTCGCAACCGATGCAATGACCCCCGAGATCGGCGCGGTAATCGTCGCATAGGACACTTGGACCTTGGCGCTGTCGAGGGACGAACGGGCGCGCGCAATTTCCGCCTTGGCCTGCTTCAAATCTTCCGCACATCGGGTTTTGCTTAGCTCCAGAGCCTTCTGTGCGGCGGATAGTTGAGCCTCGGCCACCGAGCAACGTTCGAGGGCCTGGTCTTCGGTCTCCTCCGACGCGATCCCCTTTTTCTGCAGCTCCTGTTCCCGCTCTTTTGCTTTTCGCGCCAGGATCGCCGTGGCTTCGTATTGCTTCACGTCCGCCTCGGCTTTCTCGATCTCTTTGGGACGCTCGGCTTGCACAGCCGACAACTTAGCCGACGCCAAGTCCAACCCGGCCTGGCGTTCCGCGACCATCGCTTCCAGATCGGACTTCTCCAACTCGGCGATGACCTGGCCCTTTTTCACCACGTCGCCAATGTTCGCATAGAGTCGCTCGACCCGACCCGAGATTCGCGCCCCGACCCGGACCTCGGAGCCTACCTGGGGCCTGACGGCTCCCGTGGCCAGAACCGTCGAAGCGAAATCGCGACGAACCACCGTCGCTGTCTGCGGAATGGAATTGGGATTCTTTATTGGGCGGCCCCAACGCATCCATACGCAAGTGGACACCGCACCCGCGGCCATCACCAGAACGAAACTGACAAGCATCTTCCGGCGCTTCGATCGCATACTACCGCTTCCCTATCGGGCCACAAATCCCTCGGAGACGCTTCCCGAGTAACCGGTTCACATCCCGGTGCTCTCATCGAAGTGTTTTCCTATGGTCTCAGAATGGGATTGTCAAATGGCTTCGCAAACCAGCACGGCTCTCGACTGCGTCTCCCCCGAGAACGTTGGGCCACTTATTCACAGCAGGATTTCAGGTGCCCCAGATTCAGGGTTCGCACGGCATCCGCAACAGGCATACATCCAGAGCAAGCAGAAACTGCCGGGAACCGCAGAGAACAACAAGAGCAAATGGCAAAGGACGCAACGTACCCCGCTCAAAGATGCCCACAGCGTGGCGGAACTCAAACGAACAATGGCGTGCCAGGAGGGATTCGAACCCCCGACCTGCGGATTAGAAGTGGTTTGGAAATGGGCCGTGGGGCTTCCTGACGTTGAGGCGCAGGAGATTGAACTTCCCTATCTTGCGCCTCTTTCCTTTTTTGCCGTTTCTCTTTCCACCCCCTTTCCATTCGGTTTCATAGAGCATACCGCACTTACATCATACTTACACGGCAAGAATGGCCGTTTTTCGATGACCTGCGGACCAGTGATCCGATGTTCGGGATGACGATGCCCCCACAGTTCCCAATCTGAAACCTCGGTCGCTCAATGCGAACAAAAGGTGCAACTTTTGGGGGACAACATCACAATCAGAGTGCGTGGACTCGCTCCGCTCAAAGCGAAAAACCAAATGCTTGTCCAAAAAAGATCTTGACTTCCTTTCTGCAAGATCATCATCGGAATCCTCAAGACGAGGGGGGCGACAAGGCTGGCTGTTCCCAGATGGTTTTGACGCCCCGGCCTGCTCTGGTTTCCCATCTTGAAGGTTGAGCATCGTCCGTATCCTCGATGGAATCAAGTGGTCGGCCATGATCGTTCTTCATGCGGGTTTTTACGCAGGGCAGATCCTGCTGTGGACGGAAACGAATCCGAAAAAAACCGGAAGCCCGGCCGTGCGGCGAAGTCGCAACGCAAAGCCGCTCTCCGCGAAACGCTATTGGTGCGACGGCGGACGAAAGGGGCTGAGTCGGGCGCTCGAAGAGAGCGCGGCAATGGCATTCAAATCGGCCTGCCTGCGGGAAGTCACGATCTGGCTGCCGACCTCAGACCGAGGGAGCGGCCAGGCCATCCCCTCCAGTCCGCTCATTGCGGAACCGCCTCCATCGTCCGAATCCTCCGTCCTTGCGCCGTGGATCATCGAGGCATATCCGCTCTCGACCGGAGAGGCGGTGGATTTTCTGTGCGCGTGCGTGGGCAAGAGAACACTGGCCGCCGGAGTGGTGGCGGGCGAAGACCTGGCCTATTGGACCGAGGCCCTGCGCTTTGCCGGGGCGGTCGTGGCGCGCCAGCAATACCTCCCTCACATGACGACGGACGACAACCGATATCGAGCGCGGTGGGAACCACACCTCGCGGGCGGTGATGCCGAACGCCTGGCTCGCATGGCAAGCCAGATGCCGCCGGTTGCGCGCGCGCTGTCCGAAACCAGCGCCGCCGCGTCACCCGACACGCCCGCTCTCGCGCTGTTCAAGCAATTCATGGCCCTGGCGGTGGATCATCTCGTCCGATTCTCCTGCGGTGGACGCAAGCAGAAGCCGATCTTTGCCAGCCCGCACGACGCATGGCTCCATGCCTTGCGGTCTCGCGACGGGATCATCGAGGGCGATCCCAGTGACCTCGGTCACCTGGCGGCACAGGTGTCTCAATGGCAGCGACCGGTCGCGGTGACCGCCGCGTCGCCGTTTCGCCTTTGCTTTCGCCTGGAGGAGCCTCCCGATCCGGCGAGTGATCCTGCGAGTGAGACTCTGCAAGAATCTTCCGACCCGTGGCACGTTCGTTATTTGCTTCAACCCCCTGACGATCCGAGTTTGATCGTACCGGTCGCAGCGGCCTGGGACACGCGGAAACGTCAGGCCTCCGCGCTGACGCGCTTTGGGTCGAACGCCAAGGAATACGTCCTCGCCTCGTTGGGCCAGACCGCCGGACTGTGTCCCCGCATCGCCTCCAGTCTCAAGACCGCCGAGCCTTCAGGCTACGCGGTGGACGCGACGGGCGCTCACGAGTTTCTGACGGAGAAGGCGGGCGCGCTGGCGCAGGCCGGTTTTGGCGTCATGCTTCCGGCGTGGTGGACCGGCAAGGGGACGCAGACACGACTGGCGGTTCGCGCCAATGTCAGCAGTCCGAAGATGCACAGCCAGAGCGGCCTTTCGCTGAACACGATCGTTCGGTTCGACTGGCAGGCGGCGCTGGGCGATGCGACTCTCACGCGTCAGGAACTGGAGGCGCTGGCCGACGCCAAAGCGCCACTGGTTCGGTTCCGCGGCCAGTGGGTCGAGGTGAATGCCGAAGAGATTCGAGCGGCGATAAACTTGTGGGAAAAGCAGGCCGGCGGCCAGATTAAGACAGGTTCCGCCTGCCGGAGCGAACGCATCGCCAAATACAACCGCCTGCTTGAAATCGAGGCGGAACTCGGCAAGGCGGCAGTGTTCGGGAACCCGTTAGCGCAGAGGTGAGACAGATATGATCTACGAAGGGCACGAAGACGCACGAAACCCTTGCTGCACCTTTGTGTTCTTCGTGGATACCCCATAGGAGTCTTACCATCATGGGACCACTTCGCAATCCGATGGACGGCGGACGGGTCAAGACCGCATCAGTCTGCCACGGCGACCCCATCGCCAAATGCAACCGCTTGCTGGAGATCAAGCAGGAGGTGGGCGAACATGCACCCGGTGAGCTTTGATACAGGGTGTTCCGCCAAGGCACGAGACGGCTTCCTCCCGCATGAAATCAAGCCCGCGCCCAATCATCGCCAGGCTCCGTCGTGGAACCTGTCCTGCCAGTCAGACACCCGCCTTCTGGGCTTCCACAGCATTCTGTGCCCGGGATCAGATGATCCACGGGAAGTGCGTGAAGCCCCCGACTTCTTTCATGACCTGAATCTCAATCAGGTCGTGAAAGCCATCACGGCGGGCTGGAAGAACTACGATCTCGCGCCCTTCTTCCATTCCCCCCTGAGCGATGGCGATGCGATTGTCTATCGCCAGGAAATTATGCGTGATCTTGAAGACGAGAGCCTGATGCAAAGCATCAAGTCGTTCTCGGAACGCATGCGCTCAATGCGCCAGAAACTCGGACTAATTGAGAAGTTCCGTTTCAAGTACGAAAAGGAGCGCTGGCTCCTGGGCGCGGTCGAAATCTATTGCGAGGCCGTCGAATGTTTCCGGCGGGATCTCGGTGGGTGCGAGTTGAAATCGCGTGGCATGCGCGCCTGGCGCGAATACCTGGCCGAGTAT
>Ga0315282_10008379_pt1 | contig 16754 bp, 9 predicted proteins | sample YL17G07_20_MG_FD_203693 | JGI IMG/M metagenome (GOLD analysis project Ga0315282, IMG submission 203693) | Sediment microbial communities from Yellowstone Lake, YNP, Wyoming, USA - YL17G07_20 | ecosystem: Environmental > Aquatic > Freshwater > Lake > Sediment | place: USA: Wyoming | collected...
CGAGGTCGAGATTGTCGATGCCCGCGACAAATTCTTTGCCGCCCTCAAAGGCAAGACGAATCCCGAGCAAAAACGGAAAGCCTTCCGCCACGCTTTCTATTCGGTCTTCGGCCGCGAGGTCCGGCGCAGCGGGGCGAGGTTCCTCATTCAGGGCACGATCAAGGCGGACATCCTCGAGACCGCGGGCGGAGTCAAGACCCAGCACAACATCCTGGAGCAGATCGGCATCGACCCGGACAAAGGCTACGGCTTCAGGCTGATCGAGCCGCTCAAGGACCTGTTCAAGGACGAGGTCCGTAGGGTCGCGAGGGAGGTCGGGCTCCCCGAGCCGATTTATGCCAGGATGCCTTTTCCGGGCCCCGGGCTGGCGACCAGGGTGGTGGGTGAAGTCACCCGGCCCAGGGTCGCCGTCGTCCGAAAGGCGACGGCGATTATCGAGGAAGAGATCGCTCCGCTCCGGCCGTTTCAGGCCTTCGCGGTCCTCCTCAATGATCAGGGCACCGGGGTCGTCGAGGGAAAGAGAAAATTCGGAGACATCATCATCATCCGCTCCGTCGAGAGCAAGAACGCGTTGACCGCCGCGCCGACGAATGTTCCCTGGGCGATCCTGACCCGGATCGAAAAGAGGATCAGGACGGAAATCCCGCGCGTGACTCGCGTGGCTTATGAGCTGACGCCGAAACCGCCGGCCACGATTGAATATATTTAGGTGATGGTCCCGACCGCTGGCCCTTTTGGCTCAAACCGTCGTCTCAGGCAGCCGGCGGTGGGAAAGGGGGAGCTCTATTTTTTCGACCGGCCTAATCCTGCAGCAGAGAGAGCAGGTCGAGGGGTTTCTCGAGAAGAACACGCGCGCCGTGCGACTTGAGTTCTTCGGCGCTCCGAAAACCCCAGAGAGCCCCGACGGCGAACATCCCCGCGGCGCCCGCGGTTTGCATATCCGTATTGGTGTCCCCGAGATAGATGATTTCGCCCGGCCGGAGGCCGAAGTCTCGCGCGATTTCGAGGGCGGCGGAAGGCTCCGGCTTGGGCGGCACGCCCTCGCGGGCGCCGAGGACGGCTCGAAACTCGGCTCCCGGAAAATACTTTTTTATGAGAATGACGGTCTCTTGATGAGGCTTGTTCGATAGCACGGCCGTCGGGATTTCGCGACGGCCGAGAGCCTCGAGGAGTGCAGGAATCCCTTCGTAGGGCTTCGTTTTGACCGCCCGGCGGATCCCGTACTCAGAACGCATGTGTTCTTTCAGCCGCGCCGCAGCCCGGGGGTCATCCCTCGCTTCGTCCGGCAGGGCCCTCCGAACGAACACATCCAGGCCGTCGCCGACCATCCGCTTGGCTTCTTCGATGCTTCGGCCGGGGAATCCCATGGCCGCGAGCGCCGCGTTCATCGAGTCGGTCAGGTCTTCGATCGTATCCAGGAGCGTTCCGTCGAGGTCGAAAACAACCGCCTTGAATCCCATCGCTTCACTCTCCCTGCATTCTAGCGAATATCCGCCCCCTGTCAAATTGACCGCGCTCGAGTCCTGTGATAAAGTCCTTCCGCCCGTTTTCCAACTCGGTGGATTCAAGGAGCCCGACATGCTTTCGATCAAAAAAATCCTTTGTCCCGTCGATTTCAGCGAACCCTCCCTCAAGGGACTCGACCGCGCCTTCGACCTGGCCGCTCTTTTTCAGTCCGAGCTCACGGTGATCTATGTTCTGCCCGTTCTTCCTCCTCGGCCGACGGACCCGAACGTCTCGTTCAGCATCCCCGAATACGAACAGATCCTCCACAAGGAGGCGGAAGAAGAGCTCGAGCGCCTCGTTTCCGAGCGCACCCCGAAGACCATGACCGTCCGCTCTCTGATCCGTCACGGCAATCCGGCCAGGGAGATCGTCCGGGCCGCCGAAGAGACAAAAACGGATTTGATCGTCATGGCCACCCAAGGTCATTCAGGCTGGCATAATTTTGTCATCGGCTCCGTCGCCGAAAAAGTATTCCGGCTGGCGTCCTGCCCGATCTTCGCCGTCCGTTAGCCCGGGGGACGAACGGGCCGGAGGAAACCGTTCTTCGGCCGGGCTTGCGAGGGGAATGAAATTCAATCGGCCAAAAGGTCTATAATTTGAGCCGAAATGGGGAAACCTAGCGATTTGCTTCCTGAATCAGCGAGTCGGAGCCATCGGCCAAATCGGCCAAAACCAAAATTGAGTGCCACATATTATTCATCTTTTTGCGCTCATCTCAGCAGATGACTTATAAGCCACCCTTCAAAATAGACAATAATTGTCACGAGGATAACCATTTCTATAATAACGGGTGTCATGGATTTGATCCATTGATAGGGCGTAAAATGCTCCTTAATTTCCTTGCGAATGAACGAATAGGCAAGAACGGATTGAGCCGATCCGATATGCGTCCAGCAACCCCCAACTGCGTAGCCCGCGATCTGAGCCATCGCAAAGAGATGGATGAATTTGACTTCAATACCCTGCAAAGCGCGGCTCGCAAAATCGGCCACCACGTTATTGTCCAACATGGCGGACATGACGGTCGCTCCGCCAAACTGGGCTATGGCGAGTTGCGACGCCCCTACCGTCTTGAGACCCCAACGCAGAAATTGGGTAAGCTGGCCGAAAAAGCCGGTTTTTTGGAGAAGCGAGATGCAAAAGAAAAGGGGAATGAGAAATAAGTATTCTGCAAATTCGCGTCTCGCCTCAACCAGGGCCAGTCCTCTCATCCTGGAGATCAAGGCAATCCCGGCAAAAGCCACCGCAAAGCCGGCAAAGGATGCCGGGAAGAGAGGAAAATTGTGATTGACGGCGTGCCAAATCAAGAAGCCGATGAACGGGATGAATGCCAAAACGCCGATCCTCTGGGTCCGAACCCGGCGATTCTTGATTCCCGCGAAGAATGTCGTTAGCTTTTTGGCACATTTTTGACTCCCCTGACTGTCTCCTCCTATTTCGCAGGAATAATAGTCATCCAACGTTTCGGCGATCTCTTCAGAGATGAAAATGCCGAGCATCTCCTTTCTCTTCTCTTGAGGGACCCCGGCTTTCACGATGGCCTCGCCGAGCGACATACCCTGATGAATATCTTTGAGAAGAGGATGGAAGTAAGAACCTAACGACTTCTCGTGCTCTTTGAGGAATTCCAAATGGACCAATACCTTTCCGTGACGCATGGCTTGAAGAAATCGCACGTCGGCGGCTCGAGATTCCATGAAGTCGAGTCTTTCCAGGGGAATCTTCCGCTTTCCCAATTTCCGACGGATGTTCCAAGCCACGATCAGATAGCTTCCCAATGCCACAGGCAGGCAATATCGAAGGAAAAAAGCGTTGTCCAAATGCGGATACAAGTTTGCCTTCATGATAAGATTGGGCGGCTCTCCGTAGGCCAACCACATGCCGCACACTGTCGTGACAACAGTCGAAATCATTACGACGTAAATTAATATGTCGTCCTTAGTTTTCCCCAGCAGGAGAATAATCACGATCGTTCGAATCATGAGCCCGATCATGGAAACGCCATCCAGTATTCCCGAAGAAACGGCGACGAGAGCGGCAATAAGCGCGACCGTCGGCGCCAGCCTTCCTCTATTCGTTCTCAGTATAGCGAAACTCATTGTCTCCAGCAGGCGCGTCTGAGTGATGACCGATACGAACAGGGTCAGGCCGAGGATAAAAAGCATGGTGTCGGCGTGAATCATGGCATCGAGCCCGCGAAAAGAAAAAAAACGGCTTCTCACAAAGTCCCAGAGTCCCCCCGCGCCGAGGACACGCATGGATTGACGCAGAGATGATGTCGGCCACCAGATCGTCCAGAACGTCGCCGAAATGACGAAAGCCGCCCCATAAGTCAGAGCATTTTTATCCAGGCGATAACGGATGGAGCCAAAAATAAATAGCGAAAGGATCATCACCAGGACTTCCAGGGCCATGGCCCAGCTTGGAAGAGGATAGAATCCGCCTATTCCTATAATTATCACGGATAAGACCAGGCAAATGACCAGAAATTTCACCCCCGAGAGTCTAATAATTTTGCCGCTATCAGTCCGTTCCATAGGCAAATCCTGATTTTTCTATGTCTCATGTTATCGTAGGGGGGCGGTTCAGTTCAACCAAAAACGGGTCTCTTCGAAAATATTCTCGTCGGCAACAAAAAAAGCGGATTATGGCATAAGCTTAGCAGCCGAAGTCAAGAACCCATAACCCTGGCCAGCCTTTGAGACCTTTGTATCGTCTTCGCCCCGTGTTCCAGTTCTGCTCCAAATTCTAGTGAATTTAGCTGAAACTATGGAAGAAAAATTGAAAGGAGTCGAAAGCGAAAGGTCACGAGATAACGTTGACTTTCCAGGGGCAATCTGCTATTTTTGGCCACACGGCGCTATCGTCTAGAGGCCCAGGACAGGTGGTTCTCAGCCATCAGACCGGGGTTCGAATCCCCGTAGCGCTACCATCCGTGTCATTATTCCCGCGCCCTTCTAGCCCTCGAAACAATCCTTGACAGTTCCCCTTAAATATACTACATTTTGTGCAGAGGGTCATAGCTAAATACAATAAATGGTATCTCCGTCTAGACGCTCAAAAACAAAATCCAAGCGGCGCTCCCATTGACCGACTAAAAGTATTACGGGTACGTATCGCCCGGGAGTACAGACGCCCATGACGCCCACAAGGACCGCAACGCCGGAGGAAACTCCGAAGCCCCTCATTCTTCTTGTCGATGATAACCTTTCTGATCTGGAGAAGCTGCAGACGGTCCTTACGGATAAATACGTCGTCCATACGGCCGCGTCCGGAATCGAGGCCATCCAGCTCATCCGGCGCCTTCCCCAGATCCACGTTCTCATCGTCAACAACGAGCTGCCCCGGATGAAGGGGATCGAGCTTCTCCGGCTCATCCTCGAGATGGACCGGAAATCGGAATCGATCATCAAGATCCTGATTACCGACGACCTCGACCCCGCGATCCCGACGGATTCGCCGAATATCGGCCGGCTGGATTATCGCTTCTCGAAGCCGGTCGACCCCGGATTGATCCGGAAGAAGGTCGACTACTTCATCGCCCTGAAATCGGCGGAGAAACGCTCCTCGATGCGGGTCGCCGTCGGCCAGTTGAAGAACATCCGGATTACGACCGGACACGGGACCGACGTTCGGGCGCTCAACATCAGCGAGAACGGCATGCTCCTCCAGGACCTGTCTGCTTTTCCCGAGGGATCGACGCTCCCCCTCAACATCATCCTCCCCGACGGAAGACGGTTTGTCACCACGGCGCGGGTCGCCCGGCGGGACGAGGCCAAGGCCGAGACCGGCGTCGAATTCTTGTCCCTGGAGGAGTCGAATCGGAAATGGATCACCCAGTTCGTCTCCGATTGCGTCACCGTCCGCGACCTCACGGGACTCAGGGAGAGGCACCCGTTCCTGAGGACGGACGATATGGTCCTTTTCTCGGACGCGCTCAAAATCGAAGCCCTGCTGCGGGAGGCGCTCGTCCGTCACCTGGTGACCGTGGTCATCCATTCTCACTCGAAGCAGCCCGAGTGCCTCGGGCTCGCCGAAATCTCGCCGCCTTTCATCTGCGTGCTGTCCGGAGAGGATTTGAACGTCAAGTTCAAAACGGCGGACCTGGTCTTCGTCTCCTTTCAGATCGGCTACGCCACCTACAACTTCGAAACGATGGTCTCCAAGATCACTCCCGACGGGAAGAGCCTCCTCTGCCTTTATCCCCGGGTCATGTTCTACTCGGAAAAGCGGTCGGCCCGCCGGATCAATCCGCCCGATGGACTCCAGCTCGAGATCGCCCTGCCCGCCCCGTTTGAAGGGGCCGTTCGCGGACGCATCACGGACATCAGCCCCGAAGGGGTGAGTTTCGTCGCCGGCCCCGGATCGCCGATCCTCCTGCCCGGGACGCCGCTCCCCTCGCTGAGGATCCTCGAAAACGGCGCCGTGCTCTGGGAAGAGAAGGGCGAGGTCCGGAACATCTCCCGCGTCGACGGCGCGGACGGAGGCCACCGCTACGGGCTCCAGTTCGGGATCGGCCGCATGAGCATCCAGACCACCCGCGCGCCCGAGCCGGACCTCCGTGACTCCCCGCCGAAGTCGGCAGGGGAAGGAGATCTCCGGCCGACGAACGAGCGCGTGGCCGGACTCGAAGAATTGGTCCACAGGTCGCCGGAGCTGATTCGCATGGAAAACCGGCGCGGAGAAGAAATCATCGGGCTCCTGAATTCCTCCCTGCCCCTCGACGACCGTCCCGTTCCGGTCGTCGTCATCCCGCCGGCGTTCGGTAAGACCAAGGAGACGCTCTTCGGACTGGCCTTGACGCTTGTCGAAAACTTTTACCTCGTCGGCAAACCCGTGGCCGTCCTCCGGTATGACGGGATCCGGCAAAAAGGCGAAAGCTACAAGGATCCCCAGGCTTCCGAGCCTCCCAACGAGATGCTTCACGCCAGCCTCAGCCAGGGAGCCGAGGATATCCGGGCGGTTCTCGACTGGCTTCAGACAAATCCCCGGCTGAAGGCGGGGCCTGTCGTTCTGATCAGCTTTTCCCTGTCCGCTCTGGAGGCCCGCATTCTCCTTCGGGATCCGGCCTGGCGCAGCCGGGTCAGCTACTGGATTGCCTGCATGGGAACGCTCGAATTCCGGCACCTCATGAACCGGGTCAACTGCGGCCTCGACCTTCTCGAACAATACCAGATCGGCATCGACATGGGCGTCATCCCCATCCTCGGAAATCTGATCACCATGAAGCCCTATGCGGCCGACGTCGTCGCGAACGGCGTCGCGACGCTCGACCAGGCCCGGGAGGATATGCGGCACCTGGACCTCCCCATCACCTGGATCTGCGGCGAGCACGATCACTGGATCGAACCCGAGTTTGTCCGTGACGTCATGAGCATCCAGGCCGATGCCCCGCGCGAAGTGATCTCGATGCCCATCGGCCACAACGCCCGGACGTCCGAGGAGGCGCTCCGGCTGTTCGGTCTCATCTCTTCCCTGATCCACCGTCACGTCCACAAGGACATGATCCAGCCGGTCCTTCCCGGCAAATCCGATATGGAGATCGTGCGCCGGGCCGAGAAGGACAGGCTCCCCCCCCGAAAGCTCGCGAACAGGAAGAGCTACTGGCGCCGCTACCTGGTCGGCGAAGAGAACCTGATCGGGTTCGACATCATGGCCCTGTCCGACGACTACCGGCAGCTGATGCGGGATCAGATGACGATGCTCGAACTCGGGCCCGAGGATCATTTTCTCGACCTCGGCGGAGGAACCGGGAATCTCCTCGAATATCTCCTGGACAGCGGGCAGCCGCTGCCGCAGACGGTCACCATCGCCGACCTGATTCCCGAAGCGATGAGACACGCTCATCAAAAACTGGCCGCGCGCCCGGCGACTCGATCTCCGGTGCGGCTTCACCTCGTCTGCCTCGACCTCGCCCTGAGCCGGTTCCTCCCGGTCCAGCGCTTTCTGGCCGGGGAGATCGGATCGTTCGTCGAGTTGTCCGACCGGATCGAATCCCTGGATTTCGAAAGCGCCGAGAAGATCCAGAAGGCATACTCTCCGCGACTCCACAGGATCCTCAGAGGGGAGTTTATCACTCCAGCCCTGGATTCCTGGCTGAGGTCCCGGTTTCACGTCCCCGAATACAGAATCATCACGGAGTTTAACCAGGCCGCGCGCTTCATCACCCGGAAGGTGCTCGAAAAGCCCTCCTTCCGCCGACTCTCGTTTGCCGGCGACCTCGAGGCGGCCCTTCACCTTCCTTTGAAGCCGGGCTTTTTCAACAAGATCCTGATGAGCCTCGTCCTGTCGTACGTCTTCAACCCCGTCGAGACGCTCCGCGAGATCCGGAGAATCATCCGCCCGGGAGGGCGGCTCGTCCTCTCGAGCATGCGCCCCGACACGGACGCCTCGGGCCTGTTCACCCGCGTCCTGGACAAGATCGAGGGCATGCCTCCGGAGGCACTCCCCCCGAACGTGCCGAAATCGCTCCTCCTCGATTCCCTCCGTTCGTTTCTCAACGACGCCCAGGCCTTGGTTGATCTTGAAGAGTCCGGCACGTTTGACTTTTTCGATCCGGAGAGGTTGGAAGGTCTCCTGGAGGAAGCGGGCTGGGAGAGCGCCGGGACGGTCCCGACTTTCGGCGATCCTCCTCAAGGCTACCTCGTCGTGGCGAAGGTGAGGGATGTTCATGGCTAGACGAGACCTCAAATTCGAAGAACGGCTGTACAGCGAATACGACGTCCGGGGCCGGGTCCGGCTCATCATTATTTTGAGCGCGATCCTCTATCTCCTGTTTCTCATCCTGGACAGGGTCTACGCGTCCCCTCATTTTTCGGAATTCCTCATCATCCGGCTGGTCGTGCTGGCCGGCCACGGCGTTCTCCTCGGCTGGCTCCGGCGCACCCGGACCAACCGGGGCTGCGCCAACGTCGCGATCGCCCTGGCGATTTTCGATGTCGCCGGGATCGCCATCATGATCTGGTCGCAGAACAACTACGTCCAGGGCCTGTACATCATCATCATCGGCCTGGTCGTCGCCGTCCCCCTGACGTTCCGCGACACGAGCTTTCTCTACGGCATCATCTGGCTGAGCTACGCGATCCCCAGTTTTTTCAACTGGACCCGGGTCGGCTGGCAGGACGGCGTCTACAATCTGTTTTTCCTGACCTCCCTCATCCTGATCGGCGCCATGGGATCGTACGTCATGGACCGGCTCCGGCGCCGCGAACTGCGGAGCCGGACGCAGCTCGAGGAAGCCAAGGACCAGCTGCAGGCGTCGAACGTCAAGCTCAAGTCCCTGGACGAGCTGAAGACGCAGTTTTTCGCCAACATCAACCATGAGCTCCGGACCCCCCTCACCCTGATGCTCGCGCCGCTGAAGTCCATCCTGTCCGGCCGGACGGGGAAGATTTCGACCGCGCTCCGAGACACGCTGGAGACCATGCAACGCAACGGCTACAAGCTACTCAAGCTCATCAACAACCTCCTTGACCTGACGAAGCTCGAGGAAGGCAAGCTTCGGCTCAAGATCCGAACGGTCAACCTCGTGGATTTTACGACCTCGCTCCTCTCTTCCGTCAAGCCCATGGCCGACCAGAAGCAGATCCGCCTCTATTTCCAGCATCCTCCCCAACCGGTCGACCTGACCGTCGATCCGGATCAGTTCGAAAAGGTCGTCCTGAACCTCCTGTCCAATGCCCTGAAATTCACGCCGAGCGGAGGGAAAATCACTCTCTACCTCGAGGAGAGGGAAAGCATGGTTTCTCTGACCGTCGAGGACACCGGCATCGGCATTCCCGCGAACATGCTGAATACGATTTTCGACCGCTTCTCGCAGGTCGACGGGTCCAAGTCCCGTCCGCACGAAGGAACGGGGATCGGGCTTTCCCTGGCCCGGGAGATCGTAGACCTCCATCAGGGGTCCATCAGGGCCGAAAGCGAACTCGGCAGGGGCTCGCGGTTCATCGTCGAACTGAAGAAAGGGGAGAGCCATTTCTCGGACGATGTCCTGGACCGCCGACACACGGATTTGCCCGTCGGGTTGCGACGCCGGGCGAGCGACGTTGAGGAGCCCCACGTCCACGATATCGTTGCCGATTATCGTCGCCTCCAGCTCGTCGATCTCGAGCGCGTCGACCTCGAGGGTGCGACTCCGAACGAGGCCAAGATCCACGACTCCCTGCTCCTCGTCATCGATGACAACCCCGAGGTCCTCAAACTCATGAAGCTCCTCTTGAGCGATGAGTTCGACCTCGACCTCGCGACCTCCGCCGAAAAGGGCCTCGCTCTCTTGAGGGAGAAGAGTCACGATCTTGTCCTGTGCGACGTCATGATGCCGGGGATGGACGGCCACGCATTCTCAAGGGTCGTCAAGGGTGACGAAAGCTTGAAGCACATCCCGATCATGATGGTCACGGCCCGGACGGGGGCCGAAATGCTGGCCGAGGGCATCCAGGCGGGGGCCGATGATTATATTTCGAAGCCCTTCGATTCCGTCGAGCTGAAGGCCCGGATCCGCTCTCTCCTCCGGATGCGCCAGGTGGAATCGGAGCTCGCCCTGGCGAACCGGAACCTCAAGATGCGGACGTCCGATCTCACCGACCAGCAGCGCTCGTTGTTCCTGTCGACGGTGAAGTCCTTGGTCTCGGCGATCGATGCGAAAGACGCGTACACGCGCCACCACTCCACCCGAGTCACCGAGTGTACGCTGAAAATCGCCGCGAGCATGGATTTCAGCGAGAAAGAGCTTCGGGACCTCGAACTTGCCGCGCTCCTCCACGATATCGGCAAAATCGGCGTCCCCGAGCGCATCCTGAACAAGCCGGGCCAACTGACGGAGGAGGAACTGACGGTCATCAAAGAACACCCGGGGCGAGGAGAGAGCATCCTCAAGCCCGTGGTCGAGCTGAAGGAAATTGCCAGAATCGTCCGGGCCCATCATGAAAACTACGACGGCACGGGCTATCCCGACCGCCTCAGAGGCCAGGAGATCCCGCTCGGCGCGCGGATCATGTCCGTCGCGGACGCCTTCGACTCCGTGACATCGGAACGACCGTATCGAAAGGCGTCCTCGAAGCGGGCTGCCGTCAAGGAGATCATCCGTTGCTCGGGAGCCAAGTTCGACCCCGAGGTTGTGGAGCATTTCCTCCAGGTCAGCGAGGCTCTTCTCACCGAGGGGAGCCCCGAGCCGGCATAAGAAGGAGGGCGAGAGCGCGGCCGGGATGAGTGCCAAGACCCAAATATTGCGACCGTGGCCCTGTCCATGAATTTCTATCTTCTGGCGCTGTTGAGCGGCGCCGTCGTTGCCGGATCGGTCGCCGTTGCGGCTTGGAAGCGACCGGTCGCCTCGGGAGGTCGCAGCCTGGCCTTCCTCATGGCAGCCGTATCCGAATGGTCTCTGGCGGCGGCGGTCGAGGCCGCGGCCGTAAGCGTCCCGGCCAAAATGGTCTGGTCAAAAATCGAGTATATCGGAATTGCCTCGAGTCCTTTGCTCATCTTCCTCTTTGCCCTCGGATTCTCGAAGTCCGGCATCCGGCTGACGATCGTCAAAAAGGTCCTTCTCTGGACCATTCCCGCGGCGACGTTTTTCCTCGCGGCCACGAACGAATTCCATGGACTGATCTGGGCGGGATTCTCCAAGGCGCCCGCGTCGAACGCCCGCCTCCTGATTTACAGGCACGGCCCTTTTTTCTGGGTCCACACCGCTTTTTCATACTCCCTGATGATCGCCACGACGGTTCTGCTCGTGCGGGCCTTTTCCCGCTCGCGGGATATCCATCGGCAACAGGCAATGGCCTTGCTCTTCGCCCTGCCGTGGCCTTACCTCGGGAATATCATTTATTTGACTGCCGGGAAGGCGGGCTCGGGGTACGACTATACGCCTCTCGGATTCGCGGTCGCAGGGTTTTTTCTGCTCTGGGGCATTTACGGGCTTCATCTCGGCGATCTCGTCCCCGTGGCTAGGGAAAGAGTCACCCAGAGCATGAGCGAATCCCTGATCGTCCTGGACGCAAACGGCCGGATCGCCATGCTGAATCCCGCGGCCCGGACGCTCTTCGCGGCCCTGGGGATTCTGCCGGAGGGCGTTCCGGAGTCCAAAATCGCGGGAAGGTCATCGGCGGAGGTCTGCGCCGTCTGGCCTGAGCTCGCTTCGTGTCTCGGCTCTCCATCCTCCGGCCAGAAGGAGATCGTCTGGCACGGGAGCGCGCGGACCCGCGTTTTCGACCTCCGCCTCTCGCCTCTCTGCGGCCGCGGTGATCGAATTACCGGATGGGTGGCCGTCCTGTACGATATTTCCCGGCTCAAAGAAGCGGAGATCATGGCCGTTCAAGCCCGCGGAATTGCCGAGGCCCTCCAGAAGGCCGGCATGATCCTGAGTTCGACGCTCGAAATCAAACAGATGTCGAACCTGATCCTGGATCTCCTCCGGCACGTCGTCACCTTTGACGCCGGGGCCTTTCTGATTGCCGAGGGCGCGGAGCTTCAGATCGCCGGCATCAAGGGGATTGAAGGGAGCCAGGAGCTGCTGGGGGGCCGGATCCCCGTCATCGGCTGCGGGCTCTGCAACCTCGTCGTTCAGCAAAGGCGGCCCTTGGTCATGGACCGCATCCATCGCGAGGATATCCTGGTCCCTCTTCCGCCCGACTTCCAGGTCCGGTCTTTCCTCGGAGCTCCGATCATATTCCGTGACCACGTCATGGGTCTCCTGGCCCTTTACTCCCATGAGGCCATTGGGTTCACGGAGGACGATGTCGCCGTGGCCGAACTCTTTGCCGGCCAGCTGGCCGTCACCCTTCAGAACTCGCTCCTGTTCGACCAGATGAACAAGCTCGCCACGACCGACAACCTGACCGGGGTGCTCAATCGCCGCCGCTTCTTCGAGTTGGGCGAAAAGGAGTGCGAGCGGGCCCGTCGGTATAAGAAAACGCTGGCCCTCATCCTCCTCGACATCGATCATTTCAAGGCCGTCAACGACACGCACGGCCACCTCATCGGCGACCAGGTTCTCCGGGGGATCGCGGCGGTCGTCGGCAGGTCGATCCGCGCGTCGGATGTCCTCTGCCGGTTCGGGGGGGACGAATTTCTCATCCTCATGCCGGAAACCGGCGCCGACGAAGCGCTCGCCCTGGCCGAACGGCTCCGTCAGAAGATCTCCGAAATGATCATCGTGACTCCCGCCGAACAGCTGCTGCTCACGGTCAGCGTGGGCGTTGCGGTCTCGCGCGACGGGGAGAGCGATTGCCTGGAGAAGATGGTCGGCCGGGCCGACGCCGCGATGTACGAATCCAAGGCCGGGGGCCGGAATAAAGTCACCGGCTGAGCCGCGCCCCGATCGTTTGGAATTTCCCGGGCTTTTCAAGAGAACGGGGAGCGGTCGAGCCCGATGGGATGGCCGACGGCGCGCCGTTTTTGAAAAAGAAAAAAGAGAGTGGTATGCTTGAATAAAAATCCCCAGGGAGCATGATTCCGACGATGGCGACGAGAGGGACTTCCGTAGAGCGATCCGCCGAACAGGAAAAACGAGCCGCGGCCGGGAACTCGGTCCTGGCCGCCCTCTTTCTCACCGGCCTGAAGCTTCTCGTCGGGATCGTCACCGGCAGCCTCGGCATCCTCGCCGAGGCGGCGCACTCGGGGCTGGATCTCGTTGCGGCCTTGGTCACTCTCCTCGCCGTTCGCGTCTCCGATAAGCCCGCGGACCGCGAGCACACCTACGGACACGGAAAGGTCGAGAATTTCTCGGCCCTCGCCGAGACCGTCCTGCTCTTCCTCACCTGCGCCTGGATCATCTACGAGGCGGTCCTCCGCCTCTTCTTCCATCCCAGGACGGTCGATCCGAGCCTCTGGGCTTTTTTGGTCATGGCCGTCTCGATCGGAGTGGACGTCAGCCGCTCACGAATGCTCGCCCGGGTTGCGCGGAAGCATTCCAGTCAGGCCCTCGAGGCCGATGCCCTGCACTTTTCGACGGACATCTGGAGCTCGGTGGTCGTCATCTGCGGGCTCATCCTCGTCTGGCTCGGGAACAACGTCTTCCCGAGACAGGCGGGCCCTCTTCAAAAGGCCGACGCCGTTTCGGCTCTCGGAGTCGCGTTCATCGTTTTGTTCGTCAGCACCCGGCTCGGAAAGAGGACGATCGACGTGCTTCTCGACCGGGCGCCCCAGGGATTGCCGCAGAGGATCGCTTCGGCCGCGGGGGCGATCGAGGGAGTCCTGAGCGTCAGCCAGGTGCGGGCCCGCCGCTCCGGCGCGAGGTTCTTCGTCGATATGAACCTCGGGGTGGACCGCAATCTCTCCTTCGAGCGGACTCACGCCATCGCCGAGGCCGTGGAGTCGGAAGTCCAGGGCATTGTCCCGGGCGCCGACGTCGTGATCCACACCGATCCCCGGGAGAACGAGCGCGAGGCGATGGCCAAGCGGATCCGCGCCGTGGCCTATCGCAATCAGATGCCGGTTCACAACATCGCCGTTCACGAGAGCAAGAAGCGCGTCTACGTCGACCTGCACCTCGAGGTGGATGACCATCTCTCCCTGGAGCAGGCCCACGAGATGGCGAGCCGGGTCGAAAAGGACCTGCGCGAAGACATGCCCGAAATCGCCAAGGTCAACACCCACATCGAGTCCCGCGGAACGGGGACGAACGACGGCGTCGACGTCACGTTCCGGGAGCGCGGGCTCGTGGAGAAGATCAGGCTGCTGACGGACGAGATCGCGGGGGGCTCCCGCTGCCACAACGTCACCCTGCGCCGCCGCGGGGAGAAGCTCTCGGTCTCGCTCCACTGCAATTTCAGGAAAGAGCTCTCGATTATCGAGGTCCACGACGCCTCGACCCGGATCGAGGAAAAGCTGAAGGAAAACATTCCGGGCGTGGACCGCGTCCTCGTCCACGCCGAGCCGGAGGCGAAGTCGGATTGAACCGAGGGTCCGGGCTTCGGAGAAGCCGGTCCCCGGAGGGAGGAGGGACAGCATGGGCGGTTTTTTTGGAGTGGCGTCCTGGGGAGATTGCGTCAGCGACCTGTTCTACGGAACGGATTATCACTCCCACCTCGGAACGAAGAGGGGAGGGCTGGCCGTCCGGCGCGCCGACGGTTTTGCCCGCGTCATCCATAACATCGAAAACGCCCAGTTCCGATCCAAGTTCGAGCCCGAGATCGAGAGCCTGCGCTCCTGGATGGGGATCGGGGTGATCAGCGATTTCGATGATCAACCGATCCTGGTTCGGTCCCATCTCGGGGACTATGCGATTGTCACGGTCGGCGCGATCAAGAACGCCGACGCGCTGGCCCGGGAGGCGTTCATTTCTCAGCGCCTCCACATGGCGGAGATGCACGGCCAGGGAATCAATCAGACCGAGCTCGCGGCCGTCCTGATCAACCAGGAAGAGAGTTTCGAATCCGGAATCGAAAACCTTCAGGACTCGGTCGAGGGCTCCTGCTCCTGCCTGGTCTTAACGGAGAAGGGGATTTATGCCGTCCGGGATAGGCTCGGCCGGACGCCCGTGGTCATCGGCCGGAAACAGGGAAGCCTGGCGGTGACCCTGGAGACCTGCGCCTTCCCCAACCTCGGGTTCGAGGTGGAGCGGGATCTCGGCCCCGGTGAGGTCGTCTTCGTCACGCCGGAGGGCTTCGAAACCCGAAAGCCGCCCCGGCCCCGGCTTCAGATCTGCAGCTTTCTTTGGGTTTATTACGGGTACCCGGCCTCTAGCTATGAGGGAGTCAACGTCGAGGAGACGAGATACCGCTGCGGCGCCTATCTGGCCGGGCGCAACCGGGTCGAGATCGATTTCGTGGCCGGGATTCCCGACTCGGGAACGGGCCACGGACTCGGCTATGCCGCCGGGGCAGGCGTGCCCTTCAAAAGGCCGTTTGTGAAATACACGCCGACCTGGGCCAGGAGCTTCATGCCCCAGAACCAGGACATCCGCGACGTCGTGGCCAGGATGAAGCTCATTCCCATCCGCCCCCTGATCGAGGGCAAGAAGTTCCTGTTCTGCGAGGACTCCATCGTCCGGGGGACGCAGCTCCAGGACACGATCCTGCGGCTCTACGAATACGGGGCGGTCGAGGTGCACATGCGTCCGGCCTGCCCGCCGCTCATCTTCGGCTGCAAGTTTTTGAATTTTTCGATGTCGCGTTCGGTGATGGACCTGGCGGGGCGGCGGGCGATCCGGGAAATCGAGGGAGAACGCATTCAAGACCTCACCGAGTACACGCGCGAGGGCACGGATAAATATCAGGCCATGGAAGAACGAATCCGCCGGCGGCTCAAGCTGACGACTCTCAAGTACCAGCGCCTCGAAGACCTGGTCGCGGCCATCGGGCTGCCCAAAGAGAGGCTGTGCACGTATTGCTGGGACGGCGCCGAGCCCGCGTGATCAACCGGCGTTTTTTTTCGCCCGGACCCGGCCGAACTCAGGCGCCGCGCGAGGACTGGGCTTTTTTCCAGGCCGCGTGCCGCTTGAGATATTCTTCGACGACCGCCGACGGATCGAGCCCGAGGATGAGCGCGTAGGCTTTCACGTGGCTCCGGAGGAAGGCTTCCTCCGGCAGCCGATCGAACCTTTCCTCCTCGAGATTTTTGAGGAGTTCGAGGCGGAGCTTGAGATCGGCCGAAATCCGCTCGAGGTCGACTTCCGCCTTCTCCCGGAATGTCTTCAGGAAGAAGTCCCTCGGCCCGGCCTCCCCGGATCCCGCCGGGGCGCCGGGACCCGAACCGCCCGAAGCGTGGGCCGGGCCGGAGGGCCGCTCCGGTCCGGACGATTCTTCGCTTTTGTGGACGATCAGTCCGGCATAGGCCTCTTCGATCTGGCGGAGGATCTCGTTCTTATCCTCGTCCGAAAATTCTTTTCCGAGCGGGGCGAGGACGATCGATTCCTCGGAGTAGAGCTTCCTCAGGCGCAGATACGCGTTGTGGATCTCCCGAAGACTCGCTCCGGGGTCCAACTCGAGAACCCGGAGATATTTTTCGACTTTCTCCCGGGCCGTCATAATCCCCCCGGAATCTCGACCTCTGTCCCCTTGAGCAGGTTTTCGACCAGGACCTCGATTTCCTTGGCGCAGCCGGTCGACAGGTAGTTGAGCATGAACGGTTTTCGCTCGCGGACCGACTTCCAAACGGCGTCGCTGTGTTCGATGTAACCGGAGTATTCGATCGAGATCCCCAGGTATTTCATCATGACGCTCCGGATCGATGCCCCGAGAAGGATATCCTGAGCGTTCCGGACCATGTTGAGGACGAGATAAATCTTGAACCCGGCCAGCTCATGGTCGAGG
>Ga0315282_10008380_pt1 | contig 16754 bp, 14 predicted proteins | sample YL17G07_20_MG_FD_203693 | JGI IMG/M metagenome (GOLD analysis project Ga0315282, IMG submission 203693) | Sediment microbial communities from Yellowstone Lake, YNP, Wyoming, USA - YL17G07_20 | ecosystem: Environmental > Aquatic > Freshwater > Lake > Sediment | place: USA: Wyoming | collected...
TGCAGTTGCTGGCGCACCTGCCAGACGGCCTGTTCTACCGGGACGCCCCTGGCCAGCCCGCCATACAGGGCGCGGTTCAGCAGCGCCGCCGCATCATCTGGGATGGTAAAACGCATCCCCAACGCATAGGGCATGCCCCATTTCACCAGGGCGGATGCCAGGTTGGGAAAATCGGTTGGGGCGGGTTTGTCGGCGGAGCGTGTGCTCATTACGAACATAAAGGCTGTATCGCCGATGCGGCTGACCAGGTCGCGCCCCTTGACCGGGGCAGGCGTCCCGTCTTCTTTCTCGAACAGGAAGGCCGCCTGGCCTTCGTGGATGCTGCTGTAGCCGCTGAAATGCACCACGCGCTGGCGGCGCTCGGCCAGGTGATGGCGCAGGTTGGGCAGCGTCGCCGTCAGGGCGCGTTCAACCTGGACGCTGCCGCCCAGGCTTTCTTCCAGCAGGCGCCGCTCACCGGCCACATCCAGCGGCTTGAGCGCTTTACCCTGGGCATCCTTGCCGGCCGGATTGGGAGCCACCGCCACCACGTGCAGGTCGCTCTGCATGGCCGGCGGATTCTTGCGTTCGCTGGAGGCCAGGCCGCGCACGAATGGCAGCCGGCTGGTCAGGAACCCCCCTTCCGCCCCACAGGCATACTCCCACGCCACAGCTTCCAGGCTGGTGGTAGATGCCACCAGCAGCAGGCGCTGCTTGGCAGCCGGCTGCTTGAGATCGGAGGCCAGCATGCGGCTGGCTACCGACTTGGCCGGGAAAAGAGCGTCGTAGACAGCGAGACCGTATTCGACCGGTTTAGCCAGCGGCTGCGGCGGCCGGCCGGCGATCTTCTTATCCGGCGTCAGGTTGAGCAAGTCGAAGGTGTGCGAAGGCTGTCCGTCGCAGGTGACAGCCACGGTCGTGCCGCTTTGCAGGGCGAGCGAAATTTCCATGGGAGAATCCTTTAGAAAAATTTAGTCGGTTCGATTATATCAGCTATTAGTTGATAGCGGTTAGTAAGTAAATGGCTATGCGCAATATCCCCTGTCGAATCGAGGAACCGGCTCGCCGGCGCGGAGACCCCAGTCTCCAAACTCGCCCGCCAGTTTATCCTACAGCAAGAGCAGCTTTTCGCCTAAAGTATTCAATTCCGATAAATATTCATCCACCGGTGGCGCGCTCTCCCACCGGACGGCTGCCCAATCCGCTTCGGTTACCGTACAAAGCAAACGGGCCAAGTCCGCCGGGAAAATACCAGCGGCTTTGCTTTCAGCATTTGAAATAGCCTCTTGTAACGATAAACCCATCTTGCAGCAAAATCCCCAGATATCCGCAAAATCCCTCGGCTCTTCTCGGTCAAGCAGCGCTGTAACCTTATTTGCCAGGATATTTTCGGCTGTGTCTAGACGGCCGAGGGTTGGGTGATCCACCACGATACCCACCCTGGAAGGCACATCGTTGATCATCTCGATCTTCAACGTGATATCATTGCGGATCAAATTCAAGCGGGCAAAACGCTCTTCGCGCAGCGATATCTGACACAGCCATCTGCTTTGGTCCACCAATGCCCGTATAATTCGGTCTACCCAAAGACCAAATTGCTCATTGTCGTTTACAAATAGATCCAGATCATCCGAAAAACGATGATGAAGATACCCCCGGGAAGCTGCCGTTCCACCAGTTAAATAAAAACCGGTGTTGACCAAGCGAATGACTTTCAATACTTCATCTTGAAATGGGTAGAGGGAATCAAGAAAGAAGGAGGAGTTAGTCATGGCACAATTCGGGATGGTGCTTGGGCAGCCACGAAACCAGAAAATCAAAACCGCGTTTCCGGCTTTGTGAGCGAATATACGGACGCCAGCGCGGCCAATTCTCGATCAAACGGCAAAACCCAATCAAGCCGACGATTTCTTCATAGGATGCATATTCAAGCAGACGCCGGGCAGCCCAATCCTGGTTGAGACGGCCGAACGTCCGTTTTCCATCCAGGATTTCACGGAACTGTTCCGCGTCGATATCGTAATCCCAAACATAGGGGGGATGGCTGGCCATATGCAATCATTTTAACATAAACGGGCTTCCATGACATCGTGTTGATCGGTTAGTCGATTGATTCGGCGCAGTTGTATGTGCCAAAAGCCTTTTGACACACTATAATATATAAAAGGCTAAGCCAATGGATTTGCGAACTCTACTCAAACAGAAACGAGAACAGGTTCTGGAAACCGCAGCTCAATACGGCGCTTATAATGTGCGAGTTTTCGGTTCAGTGGCACGCGGTGAAGCAGATGAAGCCAGCGATATTGACCTGTTGGTAAACCTCGAAACCGGGCGCAGTTTGATGGATTTGGGGGGCTGCTCTATAATTTGCAAATTTTATTGGGAACCGAGGTGGATGTGGTTACAGAGAAAGGATTGCGTACCCGCATCCGCGAACAGGTTCTACGCGAGGCCAATCCCCTATGAGAAGTGACCGGGAACGTTTCGTAACTGCACTGCAAAACATATAATTTCTGGCTCAACCGCCCATCTGGATCGGATGATACAGCTTCAGGTCTTCTCCGCCTGCGGAATTAGCGCCAGGGACCAGCTCTTCAAGCCACTGGTGTTCGCCGCTGCGGTACAGGCTGCTGCCGATCACCCACTCGTGCAATGCCTTCCATCCCGCGGGGATACGGGCAAAAGGATCTACGAACGGGTTATGGAGCGTCTGGACAGCGTACAGGCCGCCGGCGAAATCGCAGACCGTTACCCCCGCCGAGGACTGCGCTTCCAGGGGCATGGTCAGCCAGACCTCGTAGCCTCGCAGGCCATCTTTTTGCTGTTCAGGGGTGACATCCACGTCAAAGCCAAAGCGCCGCCCTGGCGCGCCGCCAGCCTTTTTACGCCACCAATCTATGATATACTTCCACCCATCTTCTTCAGGCGATACGCTGGCCTCCCGGTAGCATGCCACCCGGATTGGCTGTAGGGTTTCGATCGAGACTTCACTGGAAAGGTTGTCATTCATTTTTGAGACTCCTTGAAGGGTTTGATTTGCGAAGCATGCTTTCAGGATACCTTCCAAACGTTCCAATTTCGTCTCAAAATTTACTTTTTTTCCAGTAAAGCTCCGACAAACATCTGAATTTTTGGCACGCCAACATCGGCCTCGCAGGCTGTCCACGATAGATGTCGTATAATATTAATAAGCATCATTTTCTCCTCCCACCCACCAGCTAACTCTACCAAAGGCAACCACTGGATGACCCGCCTCACCATCCGTTTGTTCGGTTATCCCCAATTCCAGGTCGACGACGGTACGCCCCTAAGGGTTGAACGTCGCAAAACCCTGGCTCTGGCCGCTTACCTGGCAGTCGAGACCCTCCCGGCCCGGCCCGGCACGGCTTGCGCCCGCGAGACTCTGGCTGCCCTATTGTGGCCCGATGGCAGCCAGGAACAGGCCGGCGCCGCCCTGCGCCAGGCGCTGTGGGATTTTGGCAAATCGGCCGGGGATCAATGGATCGCCAAGAATACCCAATTCGTCTATCTCAACCCAGACGCCCAGATCTGGGTGGATGTGATCCAATTCGAAGCGCTCCTCACCCAGTGGAAAACGGGTATGAAGGAAAGCGGGCCGGCCATCGCCCTCCTGGAGCAAATGACCGGCCTTTACCAGGCCGATTTTCTATCTGGTTTCAATTTGCGCGACAGCCCGGCCTTCTCTGAATGGGCCACCGTCCAAGCCGAGAGGCTGCGCCAGCACCAGCAGCAGGCGCTTGAAGGCCTAGCCACGTTATGCTCCCAGCAGGGCGACCACATGGCAGCGGCAGCTCACGCGGCGCGCTGGCAGGCGCTCGACCCGCTCAACGAAATTGCTTGCCGGGCAAGCATACGCGCCCTGGCAGAAAGCGGGCGGCGTAAAGCCGCCTTACAGCAGTACGAAGCCTGCAAAAAAGCACTCTCGGACGAGCTGGGCGTCCAGCCCGAGCCCGAAACCACCCGACTCTACGAGCAGATCTGCCATGGAACTTTTAGCTCTGAGCCCACCCACCAGGAAGCAGCCGGCGACTCTCAACCGGGTCAGAGCCGGCCAACCGGTACGGTGACCTTCCTCTTCACGGACATCGAAGGCAGCACCCACCTTTGGGAACACCAGCCCGAGGCGATGAAACGCGCCCATGCTCGCCACGAGACCATCCTGCGCCAAAGCATGGCCGCTTACGGTGGGTACGTCTATAAGATGATCGGGGATGCCTTTCAGGTGGCTTTCTCTACCAGCCCGGCGGCCCTGCAGGCTGCCCTGGCTGCCCAACTCGCCTTGATCGCCGAGGACTGGGGCGAGACCTGCCGGATCAAAGTCCGTATGGCCCTGCATACGGGTGTGACCGAAGAACGCCGCGACGATTACGTCGGCCCAACCCTCAACCGGGCAGCCCGCCTTTTAAACGCCGGGCATGGAGGCCAGGTGCTTCTGAACCAGACCACTTACGAGCTGGTGCGCGAGCATCTTCCCAGCCAGATATGCCTGCGCGACCTGGGCGAACATACCCTGAAAGACCTGCTTCAACCAGAGCACATTTACCAGTTGGTGGGTCCCGGTTTGCCAGCGGATTTCCCGCCGCTCAACACGGTCGACCCTCCAGCCGTCTCTTTACCCGTGCAAGTCACCCCTTTTGTGGGCCGGGAAACCGAGCTGGCTAAGATTGCCGCCATGCTGGCAGATGAGGACTGCCATCTGGTCACGCTGACCGGTATCGGCGGCAGCGGCAAGACCCGCCTGGCCATCCAGTCCGCCGGGCAGTGCCAGGCCTTGTTCCACGGGGTGTACTTTGTCGGGCTGGCGTCCGCCACCACAACAGACGCCATGGTTTCCATGCTGGCCGAGGCGCTCAAGCTGTCGTTCTATGCCCCGCGCGGCAGCAGCCTGACCTCCGAAGATACAAAGGTGCAATTGTTGAACTATCTGGGCCTGGGAGGGAAGAAAATGCTGTTGGTGCTGGATAACTTCGACCGGTTGACCGGCGAGGCGAGCTTTTTGATGGAACTCTTGAATGCCGCCCCGGGGGTCAAACTGTTGGCTACCTCACGCGAGCGCTTGAACTTGGCCGGCGAATGGGTCTTGCAGGTATCCGGCCTTGCGTTCCCGGGTCGAGAAGCGGCCAAACTGGCCTCCCAATATGCCGCCGTGCAGTTATTCGTGGAAAGTGCCCAGCGCAGCGCCCCTTTTACCCCTATTCCGGCGGACTGGCCGGCCATTGCCCGCATCTGTCAATTGGTCGAGGGCGTGCCCCTGGCGGTGGAAATGGCTGCAGCGTGGCTGAAAATGTTATCCTGCCAGGAGATTGCTACCGAAATCGAGTACGACCTGGATTTCCTGGCAGCCACCTGGCGCGGTATGCCGGAAACCCAGCGCACCTTCCGCTCCATTTTCGAGCATTCCTGGCGCTTGCTATCGGATAAGGAACGTGAAGTTTTTTGCCAGTTGTCCATCTTCGAAGGGGGCTTTACCCGTCAGGCCGCCCTGGAGGTGGCCACCGCACCTTTGCTCTTGCTGGCCGCCTTGTGTGATAAGTCGCTCGTTCGGCGCGCCGGAGATGGCGCTTCCGGGCGCTTCGAAGTCCACCCGGTGTTGAAGCAGTATGCCGCCGAACAGTTGGCCGCGCAGCCTGTGCTGCGGGCCGAGGCGCTGTCGCGGCATGCCCACTACTACAGCGGCTGGCTGGAGCATATGAATGAAAAGCTCAAAGGCCGCGAGCAGGCCAGCGCCTTGGTTGCGATGCGCCTCGAGGCGCAAAACTTGCTTGCCGCCCTGCGCCAGCTCACCCGCGAACGCGATTACGCCCGCCTCCAGCGGGCCGTTACCGCCGCGATCCTCTACTATGAGATGAACAACCAGCGCACCGAGTTCCAGGAGATCATCCGCCTGCTGGGCGAAGCGCAGGTCATCCTCAGCCCGGCTTCCGCAAGCGATCGACAGGCTGAGACGGATCCCGCCCGGGCAGAGCTGCTGCCCCTGCTGCTGGCGGCCTTACGCCGTTTTACCAGCCAAACCAGCACGGACGAGGAGAAACTGCGTTCTTTGCAGGAGGAAAGCCTGCGCCTGGCGCGGCAGTTACCCGACTGCCAGGCCAAAGGTTTCACCCTATTGCTCGACAGCATCGGGACGGGCATCCTGTCTGCCCGCCAAAACGTAGAACTGGCTATGGAATGCGTGGCCATGTTCGAGCGCCTGCACGACCCGTGGGGCAAAGCCCTGGCGCGGTTGATCGCTGGGGATACAGCTAACTTTACCGGGGTGGATATCAGTCTCGGCCGCACCTGTTACCAGTCCAGCCTGGAAGCTTTTTCCAGGCTGGGGAACGCCTGGGGCCAGGCTATGTGCCTGACGGGACTGGCACAGGTCGAGCTTACGGCAGGTCATCTGCAGGAAGCCTATCAACTGGCAAGCCAAAGCGAAGAGATTTACGAGCAGATCGACAATCCGGAGCGTACGTTTCTCAATCGCCACATCCTGGGGGAGGCCAGCGAAAAAATGGGGGCAGTCGAGCAGGCCCGCCATTTCTTTGAGGCGAACCTGGCTTTTTCGACCGTTGTTGGCGACATTTCCAGGCAAACCTTTTACCGCGGCCGCCTGGAAACGCTTGGCAAAAATATGCCTTGAACCCCTGAATGGACGAATTTGGTACAATTCAAGTATGGAACCCTTACCTCTGATAGCCATCACCCTGGGCGACCCGGCCGGGATCGGGCCGGAGATCGTCCTCAAAGCCCTGCGCTCGGCTGAAGTCTATGACATCTGCCGCCCGCTGGTGGTTGGCGACCGGCGCATGCTCGAGCGCGCCGCCGGCTCCATGGTGGGCCAGGCGCCGCCCGCCTTCGAGCTGGCCGGCGCAGACCCCGGCCTGGCGCGCTACGCACCCGGCCTATTAACCCTGCTGGATTTGCAAAACGCCGACCCGCAAGACTGCCCGGTCGGGCAGATCAGCGCCGCCGCCGGGCGGGCGGCGGTCGAATACGTCTGCTCGGCCTGCGATCTGGCCATGGCAGGCCAGGCCGCCGCCGTGGTGACCGCCCCGCTCAACAAGGCCGCCATGCAACTGGCCGGTTTCCACTACGCCGGGCATACCGAGCTTCTGGCCGAGCGCACCCACGCCAGCAAGGTCAGCATGCTGTTGGTGGGACCCGAGCTGCGCGTGATCCACGTCAGCACGCACGTCGCCCTGGCCGAAGCCATCCGCCTGGTGACCCGTTCACGCGTGGAAGAGGTGATCAGCCTGGCCAACAACGCCTGCCGCGCCCTGGGCATCCCCCACCCGCGCATCGCCGTGGCCGGCCTCAACCCGCACGCCGGCGAAGGCGGCCTGTTCGGCCGCCAGGACATTGAGCAGATCATCCCGGCCGTGGATACCGCCCGCGCCCACGGTCTGCAGGTCAGCGGCCCGCTGCCCCCCGACACGGTCTTCCTGCGCGCCGGGCAGGGCGAATTCGACATCGTGGTGGCCATGTACCACGACCAGGGCCACATCCCGATGAAGCTGCTGGCCTTCGACAGCGGGGTGAACGTCAGCATCGGCCTGCCGATCATCCGTACCTCGGTCGACCACGGCACCGCCTTCGACATCGCCGGGCGCGGCCTGGCCCGGCCAGACAGCCTGCTGGCCGCCATCCAGGTGGCCGTGCAGATGGTCAACGCCCGGACGGCAGGCAGCCTGTGAGCCCGCAGATCGTGTCGATCCCCTACGGTGAGGAGGAAATTCGCTTCGAGGTGCCCGATTCTCACCTGCTGGCGGTGCTTATTCCACATTTTGATAGGGAGGCAGCTTCGCTGCCTCCCTATCAAAATGTGGAAATTGAAATTCGCCGGGCGCTGGACGAGCCAATCGGAGCAGACCGGCTGGCGCAGGCCGCAAAAGGCGCCCGCCGGGTGGTCATCCTGGTGGACGACCTGACCCGCCCCACCCCGCAGGGCGCCATCCTTCCCATCCTGCTGGACGAACTCAATCAGGGCGGCGTGAGCGACGAACAGGTCACCCTGCTGATCGCCCTGGGCACGCACCGCCCGATGGCCGCCGTTGAAATCCGCCAGCGTTTCGGCGAGCAGGTCACCCGCCGCGTGCAGGTGCTGAACAACCCCTGGCAGGATCCCGCCCAGATGGTCGACCTGGGCCTGACCCCCAGCGGCACGCCCGTGCAGATCAGCCGGCTGGCGCTGGAGGCCGGTTTCCTGTTGGGCGTGGGCAGCATCGTCCCACACCACATCCCCGGTTTTTCAGGCGGCGCCAAGATCGTCCAGCCCGGCATTACCGGGGCCTCCACCACCGGCGCCACGCACCTGCTCAGCACGCGCAGCCGCCGCTCGTACCTGGGTCTGGTCGAGAACCCGGTGCGAGCCGAGATGGAATGGATCGCCGACCGGGTGGGGCTGAAAGCCATTTTCAACACCGTGCAGGGGCCGGATGGAAGCCTGGCCGGCGCCTTCTACGGCGAGCCGCGCCTGGCCTTTCGCCGGGGGGCTACCCTGGCAGCGCAGGTATGGGGGGCCACAGCGCCCTTCCAGCCGGAGATCGTCGTGGCCAGCTCGCACCCCTGCGACATCGAATTCTGGCAGGCGCACAAATCGCTCTACCCGGCCGACATGCTGCTCAAAGACGGCGGCACGCTCATCCTGGTCACGCCCTGCCCGGAAGGGGTCTCGGTGATGCACCCGGAGGTGCTGGAGTACGCCGGGCTGCCGCCGGAGGAGATCCTGGCCCGCATCGAGAGCGGCGCCATCCCAGACGTGGCCGCCGGGGCGCTGGCGCTGGCCTGGGCCAAGGTGCGCCAGCGCCTGCACATCAGCCTGGTGAGCGGGGGGATTGCCCCGGCTGCGGCGCAGACGCTGGGCTTCCGGCCCTTCTCCAGCCTGGAGGAAGCCCTGGCAGACAGCTTCCGGCGGCATGGGGCGCAGGCCAGCCTGGCCGTGCTGCCCTACGCCCCGGACACGCTGCCAATTGTAGATTTCTGATTGTAGATTTCTGATTTTAGATTGATGATTTCTGATTGTTGATTGCAGACGTTTCTAATCTTCAATCAGCAATCAGCAATCTGAAATAAAACGCCTAGCTCTGTTCGCTACACAGCCGAAATGACGCCTCACCTGGTTATCCTTGCCGACGATCTGACCGGGGCAGCCGACGCCGCCGCCAGTTTTGCCCAGGCCGGGCTGCGCACGGTGGTGGCGCTGTCCCTGGCAGAAGGCGGGTTTTCAGGAAAAAACCCGGCTTCCTTTGAAGTATTAAGCCTCTCCACCGACAGCCGCCAGATAGAGGCGGACGAGGCCGCCCGGCGCGTGCACCAGGCGGTGGACTGGCTGCGACAAAACGGGTTCGATAGTCCTGGGACTTTTTTCTACAAAAAGATCGACTCGCTGCTGCGCGGCCACCCGGCGGTCGAGCTGGCCGCCATGTTGGACGCCCTGGGGTTCAACCGGGCGCTGGTCGCCCCGGCCTTCCCGGCCCAGGGACGCCTGACCCTCGCCGGCCAGCAGGTGATCGGGACAGACCGCACTGCCCGCCATATCGACCTGGGCAAGATTTTCGGCTTGCCGCCCGGCCCCGGCGCAGAGCCCCAGGCCATCCCTGTCAGAATACACTGGCTGCCGTTAGGTCAGGTACGCCAGGGGTGGTTGGCCGACCAGCCCGGTCTGTATATCGCCGACGCCGAGAGCGAAGCCGACCTGGAGGCGCTGGCGCACAAGATGGCGGAGCAGGGCTTCCACCTGGCCTGCGGCTCGGCCGGGCTGGCACGCGCCCTGCAAAGGGTAGCCTTCCATCCGGCAGGCCGCACTCCTCCGGCCAGCCGGATGGCCAGGGCACACCTGGCGGCGCGGCCGGTGTTGGTGGTGGCCGGCAGCCGCGCCCCGGCCCTGGCGCGCCAGGTTGAGGCCGTTCGCCGGTCAGGGATCCGCGTGGTGGTACCCGCCCCCTCCTTCCTGGAGGAAGCGGCTTTCCGGCCGGAAGAGCTGGCTTATGCGCTGGCGACGACGCTGCGCAGGGGGCAACCCGCCATCCTGACCACGGCCGGCCTACCCCTTTCACCCCTGGGCGACGAACAGGTCGCCGGGCGCCTGGCCGCCGTGGCGGGTTGGTTGGTCGAAGCCGGCCTTGTGGGCGGGCTGGTGATGACCGGCGGGGATACCGCCGCGGCGGTCTGCCGGCGCCTGGGAACCAGCCTGATCGAGCTGCACGGCGAGCCTATGCCGGGCATTGCCGCCGGGGCGCTGCTGGACGGGCACCACGCCGGCCTGCCGGTGATTACCAAAGCCGGAGCGTTCGAGTGCGATTTGAAAATGGTGATTGAACATTTTTGATTGTAGATTGCTGATTTTTGATTGTGGCCAAATCCAATCCTCAATCAGCAATTATCAATCATCAATCACATATCACGTTCCTGGGGACGCATAGATTACCTCGCGGCTGCTTAGGATGCTGCGTTTACGGAATGGATTGCGCAAACCCTCACGTTCAACCAGATCTACAGGTCGTCCAAATATTTTTTGTAGCTCATCCTGCATTGTGACCAGATCAAACAAACTCCATGGCGCGGCAGGATTGAATGAAACCAGTACATCCACATCGCTATCTGGTCGAAAATCATCCCGCAGCACTGAACCGAACAAAGAAAATTCATTGACTTGCCAGCGCTGGCAGAATTCGACCACTTGATTGATGGGAAAATCTATTCTGGAGGTAACCATCTGCTATTCATTCCTACAATAAGTTTACTACATTTGTCAATCATCGCCCCAATTTTAGTTCTCTGGGAATGGCCGTGGTGAACTCCCAGATTTTGGGGACCTTCCACGGTAAATCCCTATGAACCCCAATTTTTACCAGGGGAACGCAGTTGAAACCCATTTATTCGCCAATCAGGCCGAGCGAGAACCTTCTGGGTTCCACAAGTCCCAAATACAGTTTACAAGTTGCCTTGTCAACCGTATTTTTCGTCTTGTAAAGCATATAGCAGTCTCTTGTAACCTGGAAAACAAGGTTTTTTTGGAATAGCCGTGGTGAACTTCCACAGTAAATCCCAAAGAGCCAAAACAAGGGCGTAAAGTGGGGAACCAAATAAAAAAAGCAGGAAAGAGCCGTAAAAACCGGACAGTCTGATAAAATTCTAGGTATGCCTCGCCAATCCACTCCCCTCGGACGATTCTGGCCGGTAGTGCTGGGCCTGTTCTCTGCCATCAGCCTGGCCGGGCTGGCCGCCCTGGTTCGCCTGCCGGCGGACCCCGAAAAGGCGCTCGCCCTGGGTTTCTCGGCCAGTCGGCTGGCGTTGATCATCGCACTGCTTGGCCTGGCGTTCGCCTGGGCCGGCTTGGGGCTGGCCGCCTGGCTCAGGCCTGGCGCGGCCTGGTTCGAGGTTGGTCGCCGCCCCAGGCTGTGGGATGCTGTCCTGTTGGCCGCCCCGCTGCTCGCTCTGGCTGCCCAGGCGCCCTTGGCAGTCCTATGGGGACTGTCACAGCACGGCGAAAATTACCGTTACCTGGCTTATGCCCAGCGCCTGCAGCCCGTGCTGGACGTGCTCAGTCTGACCGGCTTGCTGCTCTTCACCTGGCTGGCGCTGCTGCGCCGGGCGGAACTGGCCGCCGCTCGCCCGCTGGCCATCGCCCTGCTCTGGCGCGCCGCTATTATCTGGCTGATTTTCGGCGGTCTGGTCGTTTTTGTCGCATTCACACGCATCGGGGTTACCCCCGAACTGACCGGCTCGTGGGGCAATCCGGCCGTGCCCTTCCTGGAATGGCAGGTTGGCCTGGCCTGGCTGCTCGGCAGCCTGCTCCTGCTGGCAGAAGCCCGGGCGCCTGCCTTCTTTCGCAGGGCGCGCAAACATACGGATGTCTACATCGGCCTGGCTATCTGGTTAGGCGCTGCCGTCCTGTGGCTGAGCCAGCCGGTCCAGCCGGCTTACTTCGCCACGCCGCCGCGCCCGCCCAACTACGCCATCTACCCATATTCGGATGGGCTGACCTACGCCCAGTATGCGCAGAGTATCCTGATCGGCAACGGCTTCATGGGCGACGATATCCCCTCCCGGCCGCTCTATATCGTCTTCTTGGCCGGGCTGCACGCCCTGGTTGGGCAGGATTACAGCCGGGTGATCGCCCTGCAAACGCTGGCGCTGGCCGCCTTCCCACTCAGCCTGTACTTGCTTGGCAAGGAGCTGGGCAGCCGCCCGTTGGGCCTGGCTGCCGCCCTGCTGGTGGTCTTACGCGACCTGACCTCCAACCAGGTTGCCCCTTTCACCAATGACCTGACCTACTCCAAGCTGTTCTTCTCCGAGCTGCCAGCGGCTCTGATGCTCAGCCTGTTCGCCTGGCAGGCCGTTCGCTGGATACGGCGCCCCGAGCAGGCCCGCCTGGCGCCCCTGCTGGCCGGAGGCCTGTTAGGCCTGGGCATGCTGGTGCGGACACAAAGCGCCATTGCCCTGCCGGTAGTGATCTTGGCAGCATGGCTGGCAATCAAAAAGCCCCGCATCGCCCTGCGCGGATCGCTCCTGCTGCTGGCCGGGGTGGCGCTGGCGATAACGCCCTGGTCGTGGCGCAATTGGCGCCTGACCGGCGGCCTGGTGTTCGACAACCCGGCCTCCCAGACCATGGTGCTGGCCCAACGTTACAGCGGGCTGAATTTCAACGACGTCATCCCCTATCTACCGGGGGAAACCGACAGCCAGTATTCGCGGCGCATGCTGCAGATCGCCCTGGACGGCATCCGCCGCGACCCCGGCCGGGCTCTGCACACAGCAGCCAACCACTTTCTGAACAATGAGATCGACAATGTGCTGCTCCTGCCGCTGCGCAGCGATCTGCTCAGCCTGTCAGAACTATGGCAGCCCACCCGAGCCTTCTGGCAGGACTGGAACGGCCAGCCTTCCTCCGGCCAGGCGGTTTTGCTGGCGGCCTACCTGGGGCTGCTCGGCCTGGGATTGGCGGCCTGCTGGCGGAAAGCCGGCTGGGCCGGGCTGCTCCCACTGGGCATAAACCTGGGCTACAACCTGTGGACGGGGTTGTTCCAAAGCTCTGGCGCGCGTTTCCTCGTCCCGGCCGACTGGACTGCAACGATCTATTTCGCCGCCGGGCTGGTAACCCTTTCCGGCAGCATGCTGCTGCTGTTGTCACGCACGCGGCAGGGGATGTTGGATTACCTGGGCAGCACTATGCCGGAGCGCAGCGGAAGGTCTGAGCATTGGAATGATGCAATCGAACGACCAGACAGACCCTCCCCTACGTGGGTCAGGGGCATCCTGACCGCCCTGATCATCTTCGCCCTTGGCTCCAGCCTGCCGCTGTCCCTCCACCTATTGCCCCAGCGCTACCCACCCGCCAGCCGGGAGACGATCCTGGCCCACCTGTCGGCTTCAGATGCACTGCACCAAACCCAGGCCCTGGCCCAAGAGCCGGGTACGCTGGTCCTGCGCGGCCGCGCCATCTACCCGCGCTACTACGCCGCCGGCGAAGGCGAGCCGCAGTCGGCTAAAACCGGCTACACGGCCATGCCTCAGGCGCGCCTGGTGTTCTTCTTGCTCGGCCAGACCAACAGCCTGGTAGTGTTTGACCTGCCAGAGTCGCCGGCATTCTTCCCTAACACGGCCGACGTGACCCTGATCGGCCTGCCGCGCAAAGGTTACATTCAGGCTGAGGCGGTGCTGATCGAAACTCCGCAAAAATTTGCGTTATATTTAGGGTCGAAAGGAAATTAACGATGAAAAAGATCGGTATTCTCAACCAGCCCATTTCGGCGGTGATCGCCGGACTGGGACACACGGATATGCTGGTCATCGCCGACGCCGGTCTGCCCATCCCGCCGGAGGTCGAGCGCATCGACCTGGCGCTGGTGCAGGGCATACCTGGCTTCCTGCAAACTGTGGAAGCCGTGCTGCGCGAGATGAAGGTGGACAAAGTCATCGTGGCCACCGAAACTGATGACAACAGCCCGCATATCGCCGAAGGACTGAAGGCGCTGCTGCCCGGGGTGCCTTTTGAATGGGTCAGCCACGCCCGTCTCAAGGAGCTGACCCACGCAGCCGTGGCGGTCATCCGCACCGGCGAATTCACCCCCTATGCCAACGTGATCCTGCTCTCTGGCGTCGTATTTTGAAAAAATGGAACCACAGATGAACGCAGATAGACGCTGATAAAGATTTCTTAGAATCTCTTTTCCACTCTTGTCTGCTCTTATCTGCTTTTACACTGTCCTGGCTGGCTGTGCCAGGGTCCGCGTTCATCTGTAGTTTCAATCTCTTCGCTTGCGGAAGGGCGCCAGCAGGAAGCGGCCCATGATCCTGGCGCCGGTCGCCCACTGGATGCACGCCCCGTTGCGGGTACGTGCCGTCCAATACCCGGCGGGCGATCCACGGCGCTACCGTCTCGACCGGGGAAGTCAGGATGTCAAAAATCTTTTTATCGTGCGCCCATTCTTCCGACCGGTCGACATACTGGCCAACGATCATATCCGTTAAAATCATGCCGGGTTGGATGGCGCCCACGATCACCGGCGTGCCCTCTGTTTCCAGCGCCAGCGCATCGTCGAAGTAGCGCAGGGCGGCCTTGGAAGTACCGTAGACGGATAGCCCCTTCACCTTGCGCCCACCGCTGCTGCCCAGGCCCTCCAGGTTATACAGGGCGCCGTGCCCCTGGGCGCGCATGCCGCGCAGCGCCACGCTACTGCCGTACATCGAACCAATCACATTCGTCTCGATCACGCCGCGCACATCTTGCGGGCTCAAATTCCAGTAATCACTGCGCCGGTTGGAAACCCCGGCGTTATTGATCCAAATATCGACGGCGCCAAAGCGGGCGCTGGTCGCCTCCCACAGGGCCTGCAGTTCCTCGATATGGGTGACGTTGCAGGGAAAACCTGCTACGCGAACGCGCCCGGCCTCATGACGGGCAGCCAGGGCGGCTGTCGCCTGGTCGACCGATGCCTGGTCGCGCCCGCTGATCATCACCTGGCAGCCCAGGGCCAGGAAAGCGTCCGCCAGGCCAAAACCGATCCCGCGCGTGCTGCCGGTAATTACGATAGACTTCATGAGTGCTCCTGATAGGATAGTATTGTTTGATTTTACCTTAAGCAGGGCGGGGTTATAATAATCGGGTAAAGATGTCCCCCGAAAATTTGCTCGCCATCGACTGTGGTACCCAGAGCGTGCGCGCCCTGCTGTTCGACCCGCGCGGCCGGCTGCTGGCCAAAGCGCGCATCCCCATCCAGCCCTATTTCTCCACCGCCCCCGGCCTGGCCGAACAGCACCCGCACGTCTTCTGGGAGGCGGTCTGCCAGGCCTGCCAGAACCTGTGGACTCAGCCGGGCGTGGATAAGGGCAGCCTGGCCGCCGTGGCGCTCACCAGCCAGCGCGCCACGGTGTTCAACCTGGATAAAGACGGCCAGCCGTTGCGCCCGGCCATCTCCTGGCTCGATCAGCGCCGCACCGAGGGCCTGCCGCCGGTCAAGGGCCTGTGGGGTGTGGCGTTTGCCCTGGCCGGGATCAGCGAGACGGTCGCCTACCTGCAGGCTGAGGCTGAATGCAATTGGATCCGCACCTACCAGCCGGAAATCTGGCAAAAAACCTACAAATACATGCTCACCTCGGGCTACCTGACCTACCAGCTCACCGGCAAATTCGTCGATTCGGTCGGCTGCCAGGCGGCCTACATCCCCTTTGACTACAAAGCCCAGACCTGGGCCGCTGCCAGCGATTGGAAATGGCTGGCCGTGCCGATGGACCCCGCCAAACTGCCCGACCTGACACCGCCCGCCGGCTTGCTGGGCGAGGTCACCCCCCAGGCGGCCGCAGCGACCGGCATCCCAGTTGGCTTGAAGCTGATCGCCGCGGCCGGCGACAAGGCCTGCGAGGTGATCGGCTCGGGGGCGCTCGATTCGCACATCGGCTGCCTGAGCTACGGCTCGGCCGCCACGATCAACACCACCCACAAACGCTACATCGAGGTTATCCCGCTCATCCCGCCCTACCCGTCGGCTGTGCCGGGCATGTACAGCCTGGAAATCCAGATCTTCCGCGGCTACTGGATGGTCAACTGGTTCAAGCAAGAGTTTGGGCTGCGCGAAATGGAGCTGGCCGAGCAGACCGGGGTGGAGACCGAGCAGCTTTTCGACGAGCTGGTACGCTCAGTCCTGCCCGGCTCGCAGGGCCTGGTGCTGCAGCCCTACTGGTCGCCGGGCATTCGCCATCCCGGCCCGGAGGCGCGCGGCTCGATCATCGGCTTCGGCGACGTGCACACGCGCGCCCACATTTACCGGGCCATCTTAGAAGGGGTGGCCTACGCCCTGCGCGAGGGGGCCGAGCGCACCAGCAAACGCAGCGGCGTGCCCATCCGCGAGCTGCGCGTAGCGGGCGGCGGCAGCCAGAGCAATGCCGCCATGCAGATCACCGCCGATATCTTCGGCCTGCCGGCTTCGCGACCCCATGTATATGAAGCCTCCGGGCTAGGCGCCGCCATCGATGCGGCGGTGGGGGCCGGCATCCATCCGGATTTCGAGATGGCGGTCAAGGAAATGACCCACCTGGGGGAAACTTTCGAACCCGACCCCAAGGTGCACAAGATCTACGACCAGCTTTACCGCCAGGTTTATTTGAAGATGTACGACCGGCTCAAGCCGTTGTACAAGAAGATGCGCGGAATAAAATAAGGATCTTTTTCCATCGAGATTCTCACCCCTAGTATGATTAAGGAGGACACGGCAGACCGATCACCCCTAGGTCGGAGAAGGCCGTCCCGAAGCGTGGGTCGCCGTGTCCATAAT
>Ga0315282_10008381_pt1 | contig 16752 bp, 16 predicted proteins | sample YL17G07_20_MG_FD_203693 | JGI IMG/M metagenome (GOLD analysis project Ga0315282, IMG submission 203693) | Sediment microbial communities from Yellowstone Lake, YNP, Wyoming, USA - YL17G07_20 | ecosystem: Environmental > Aquatic > Freshwater > Lake > Sediment | place: USA: Wyoming | collected...
GGTTGTTGTTTACTTCAAATCTTAACCTCAACCTTAACCTTGTGTTTTTAGGATTTGAGGGCTTGTGGTTCAATCCTCAGCCTTTCCACCCGATCAACCCCCTTGATCTTCTCAAGAGCCTTGATCACCTTTTTGAGGTGGTTGAGGTCCCGAATTTCCATTTCAAAAGTACTGACCGCCTTCTTCTCCTCTGTCGTATCCACTCTGGCGTTGGTAATATTGGCCTCGTTGGAGGAGATGGAGGTGCTGATCTCTGCAAGTAACCCTTTTTTGTCGTCCGAATAGATGCGAATTCGGACGGGATAACTGTATTCCTTCGTTGAATCCCATTCCACTTCGACCTTTCGGTTTGGATCGTCATCCATGGCATTCTGACAATCGGCGGCATGAATCGTCACCCCTCTACCTCGGGTGATGAACCCGACCACCTTGTCTCCAGGCAAGGGGTTGCAACATCCAGCATAGCGGACCATCACATTATCAATCCCTTTGATAAGGAGAGCATCTTTGGGACCACGGGTGATCTTTTTGAAAAGGTGTTTTAAACGTCCTTCTTCTTGCTTTTCTCTTTGTTGTTCCAAGCGCTCTTGGGGGAGGATCTTTCCAATAATCTGATTGGCGGTCACCTTCCCGTAACCTACGGCAGCGATGAGATCATCAACCCCCTGAAAACTGAATTCACTGGCCACCCTGGCTAAATCCCCTGATTTGATCAGTTTGGTCTGTTGGAGGCTAAATTTACGAAATTCCTTCTCCAGGATTTCTTTTCCAAGGTTGATCGATTTTTCCCTTTCTTCATTTGTGAACCATTGACGAATCTTCGTTTTTGCCCGTGAGGTCTTGACAAGCTTGAGCCAATCTTTGCTGGGCTTCTGGTTGGGGGAGGTCATGATCTCGACAGTATCCCCACTTCGGAGTTCATATCTCAAAGGGACGATCTTGCCGTTCACCTTTGCCCCGGAACAATGGTTTCCGACATCGGAGTGGACGCTGTAGGCAAAATCAACGGGGGTTGCCCCGACGGGAAATTGTTTGACGGCCCCTTTTGGCGTGAAGACGTAGACCTCGTGAGGGAAGAGGTCCACCTTGACGCTCTCGATAAATTCTGCATCATCCTTTAAATCCCGTTGCCATTCCAAGAGCTGTCTGAGCCAGGTAAAACGCTTATCATCCACCTCCCCGAGGGCCTTTCCCTCTTTGTATTTCCAATGGGCAGCGATTCCCTCTTCAGCAATCTCGTGCATCTCATGGGTTCGAATCTGGATCTCAATCCGCTCCCCATAAGGTCCGATCACAGAGGTGTGGAGGGCTTGATACATATTCTCCTTAGGAAGGCCAATATAGTCCTTAAATTTTCCTGGAATGGGTTTCCAAATAGAATGAATGATCCCCAAAACGTCATAACAATCTTTGATGGTATTGACGACCCCGCGAAATGCGGTGATGTCGTAAACCTGATCAAAGTCGATGTTCTGGCCCTTCATTTTTAAGTAGATGCTGTAAATCTGTTTTAAACGGCCGGTCACCTCTCCTTCGATGTGGTTTTCATAAAGTCTCTTCATTAAGGTTCGCTTTACCTCATCGACATAGCGCAATCTTTCCTTCTCCTTTTTCGCAATCTTACGTCGAATCTCCTCGTAGATATCGGGATGTAGGTATTGAAAGGCCAGATCCTGCAACTCCGATTTGATCCAATCGATCCCAAGCCGATTTGCCAGGGGAGCATAGATGTCGAGGGTCTCCTGAGCGATCTCTGCCTGTTTCTCGGGAGAGTGGTATTTGAGGGTTCGCATGTTGTGGAGGCGATCGGCTAGTTTGACCAAGATGACTCGAATATCCTTCACCATGGCCAGAATCATCTTTCGGAAATTCTCTGCCTGGCCCTCTTCGGAGGATTGAAGAGAGATCTGGCTGATCTTGGTCACTCCGTCCACCAACTGGGCGATCCCTTCCCCGAAGTTTTCGCGGACCTCCTTGAGGCTGGTCAAGGTATCTTCGACGGTATCATGGAGCAGCCCGGTTGCCACACTGGCAACGTCGAGTCTCAGTTGAGTCAAAATTCCAGCGACCTCCAAAGGATGATTGAGATAAGGCTCTCCGGAAAGACGAACCTGACCCAGGTGAACCTTGGCAGAAAAGACGTAGGCCTTTTTTAGAAGGTCCGTGTCCGCATTAGGGTTATAGGAAGTCAGTCTTTCTAAGATATCATTAAATCTCAACATTTCATTTTCATCTTACTATAACTATTAGAAAATTCAAGGGGCTCTTGTTTTGAATGACGAAATCTTTTGACAGCAAAAGAAATGGATTCTATAATAAAAATTTATTTATCTGGGATTCAGGAAGGATCTCTTATGAAACGGTTTGTCATCCTAATCTTGATTGCTGCCGCCATGGGCGGGGTTTTATACTACTTCCTCATACTAGATAAAAAAGAGGGGGATACTGTCATCAAGGTCTCCGGAAATATTGAAGCCACAGAGGCTGATGTGGGGTTTAAAATCTCCGGAAGGATCGTCAGCCGTTTCTTCGAAGAAGGGGATTGGGTGGATCAAGGGAAGGTTTTGGCCAAATTAGATGATGAGGATCTGCGCAACCGTCTTGAAGTGGCCAGAGCCACATTAGGGTCAGCCCAGGCTCGATTGAAAAAGTTATTAGCAGGGTCAAGGCCGGAAGAAATAAGAGAAGCGGAGGCCATCCTTCAACAGGCTCAATTCGATTTGGAGAATAAACAGACCCAATATGAACGAATGAAGGCCCTTTTTGAGAAGCACGTGATTCCTAAAGAGATCCTGGATAATGCAGAGACAGGGTATAAGATTGCCAAAGCCTCATTACAAAAGGCTATGGAAAATTATCAGTTGGTGAAAGAGGGGCCGAGAAAAGAGGATATTGAAGATGCGAGAGCGCAAGTGGACCAAGCCCGGGCCTCTGTGAAACTGAATGAGACACAGCTCAGCTATACAACTCTCTATTCTCCCATCTCTGGAGTCGTTCTGGTCAAATCTGGCGAAATAGGTGAAGTGGTCAACCCTGGAACATCGGTTCTCACGCTGGCGGATATCAATAATGTATGGTTGAAGGCTTATATCCCAGAGACCGATCTCGGCAAGGTGAAGTGGGGCCAGGAGGTGATCGTCACCACAGACCTTCGCCCTAAGAAAGAGTACAGAGGGAGGATCTCTTTCATCTCCTCACAGGCCGAATTCACACCCAAACAGATTCAGACAGAGAAAGAGAGGGTCACCCTGGTTTATCGCATCAAAATCGACATTCCAAATCCAGATCGGGAATTAAAGCCCGGAATGCCAGCCGATGGGCGGATTCTGCTGGCACCGGTGCCACCACAAAATCAATAATGCCAACTCTTGCATGAAAACAGTTCTTGAATCCTTAAATTCCAAATACCTCTTAGTCATTAAGTCACTCTGTAATTAAGTCATTCAATGACGAATAACTTATTGACCTAATGACATAATAAATTTATTATTTGGTGCTTGAGATTTGGTGCTTGCTCCTATGCTATCCATCCAGACCACTAATCTGACAAAGACCTTTGGATCATTGAATGCCGTCAACCACCTCAACCTGGAGGTTAAGACTGGAGAGATCTTCGGACTCGTGGGACCAGACGCTTCAGGAAAGACGACCACGATTCGGATGCTGTGTGGGATTCTTCCCCCTGATGGAGGGGAGGCATGGGTGGCCGGGTGTGATATACGAAAAGAGGCAGAATCTTTAAAAGAGAAGGTGGGTTATCTTCCACAACGATTCGGGCTCTACGGGGATCTGACCGTTCTTGAAAACATTCATTTCTATGCAGACCTCTATCAAGTTTCAAAAAAGGAGAGAAAGGGACGGATCGAGAGGCTCCTTCAATTTGCCAACCTGGAACCTTTTGGGAAGCGTAAAGCTCAGGACCTTTCTGGTGGAATGAAACAGAAATTGGGGTTGATCTGTGCCTTGATCCATACCCCCCAGATCCTTTTTTTAGATGAGCCAACCACGGGTGTCGATCCTCTCTCCCGAAGGGATTTCTGGGTGATCCTCTACGACCTGTTGAAGGAGGGAGTGACCATTCTCTTTTCAACTTCCTATCTGGATGAGGCCGAGCGATGTAGTCGCATCGGTTTAATCTATCAAGGAGAGCTGTTGATTGCTGACACTCCTTCTGCTGTAAAGGCTCAAATAGGAAGAGCCGTTTTGGAATTAAGGTTAGAAGATCATCGGAAAGGAATAAAAATGTTGGAAAACAACGAGTCCCTGCACAGTCTCGTCTTGTCTGGAGATAAAATCCATGCCCTGGTGGACGATCCTCAGAAGGGCGAAAGGGTGATTCGAGAAGTTCTAAAGGCAGAGGGAATGGAGATTTTGGGTTTGATTGAAGTGAAGCCTTCTCTTGAAGACGTGTTCGTTTCCATCATACGTTCCAAATCCCCCCATGCCCCCTTTACGAAAGGGGGGTGAGGGGGGATTATCATTTTGCGTTGGAGATTTTCCTATGCCTTCCTATGCTGTTGAAGTGCAGGATCTGGTCAAAACCTTTGGAAATTTTGTTGCGGTCGACCATATCCATTTTCAGGTGGAAAAGGGAGAGATCTTTGGATTTCTTGGACCCAATGGTTCAGGCAAGTCCACTACTATCCGAATGCTCTGCGGCCTTTTGATGCCCACTTCTGGAAAAGGCAGGGTTGCAGGATTTGATCTTATGGAAGAGCCTGAAAAGATTAAACAGGTGATCGGTTATATGTCCCAAAAGTTCTCCCTCTATGAAGACCTAACGGTCATGGAAAACCTCCATTTTTTTGGTGGGATTTATGGCCTTTCAGGTTCTTTCCAAAAGGAAAGGGAGGAGCAGGTTTTAAAGATGGCAGGATTAATAGAGCTCCGGGACCAGATGACCCGGACATTGGCTGTCGGATGGAAGCAGCGGTTGGCATTGGGCTGTGCCATCCTCCATGAGCCTTCCATTCTCTTTCTTGATGAACCCACATCCGGAGTCGATCCGATCTCCCGGAGAAATTTCTGGAGTCTTATCCAACAGATGGGAGAAAGAGGCGTGACGACATTTGTTACGACCCACTACATGGGCGAAGCTGAATATTGCGATCGATTGGCCCTGATCTATCGGGGGAAAATCATTGCCTTAGGAACCCCTTCTGATTTGAAATTGAAGACCCTTTTACAGGGGGTGATGGAAGTGGAGTGTGCCCCGCTCATTCTGGCCCTTGATCTTCTAAAAAAAGAGCCTTGGATCTCCGAAGCTGCCGTATTCGGAGATTCCCTTCATGTGATCGGTAAAGAGGGGATCGATTTGAAACAGGAGATCCCTGCTCTATCTCAAAAGCATGGGATTCTTTTGAAAAGAATGGAATGGATCAGGCCTTCCTTAGAGGATGTCTTTGTCTCTTTGATCGAGAGAGAGGAGGGGAGATGAAGGCATCTCGCGCCCGGGCGATTGCCAAAAAGGAATTTTTCCATATCTATCGAGACTGGAGAAGTCTTTCACTGGTCATCTTGATGCCGGCGCTTCTTATGCTCCTCTTCGGATATGCTGTCACCCTCGATGTGAAAAAAGTACCGATGGCCGTTTTGGACCGTGACCAGAGCCAGGAGGGTTTATCTTTTATCCATCGATTCAGCGCCTCTCCCTATTTTAATCTTCGCATATTTGCCAAAGATGAAAAAGAGATAAAGCGACTCATTGATGAGGGTAAGGTGAAGATGGGATTGGTCCTTCCCTGGGATTTTTCAAGGAAGATCAAGGCCGGGAGGAAGGCCCCCGTCCAGATATTATTAGATGGGACTGATTCCAATACCGCCAATATTATCCTCAGCTATGTCCAGGCCATTACCCGCCAATACACCCAAGAGAAAACCTTTTTGAAGGTAGAACGAATGGGTCGGGAAAGGCCGATTCTTCCCGTGGAGGGGCGGACAAGGATTTGGTTTAACGAAGAACTGGAGTCGAAAAACTATTTTATCCCGGGATTGGTAGCAGTGATCATGTCGATCATCGGAGTGCTTCTTACCGGCCAGGTCATTGTTCGAGAATGGGAGAGGGGAACGATGGAACTTCTCATCTCCACTCCGGTTCGGAAAGGGGAATTGATTATTGGAAAGTTGTTCCCCTATTTTTTCTTAGGTTTTTTGGACTTATTACTGGCCGTTCTGATGGGGAAATGGGTCTTCCAGGTTCCACTAAGGGGGAGCATCACACTGCTTTTCATCCTCTCTTCTATCTACATCCTCGTTGCCCTATCACTCGGTTTAACCATCTCCACGATAGCCAGGACCCAACTTTTAGCCAATCAGATGGCCATGGTTATCGGCTTTCTTCCCACGTTCCTACTGTCGGGATTCACATTCGTCATCGCCAACATGCCAACTTGGCTTCAAATCATCACCTATGGGATTGCGCCCAGATATTATGTCACGATTCTCAAGGAAATCTTCTTGAAGGGAGCAGATTTCTCTTTTCTCTGGACCGAGACCTTGGTGTTGATAGGGATGGCGTTAGCAGGTCTTTGGGTAGCGACAAAGAGTTTTAAAAAGGAATTGAGGTAACTAAGATAATAAAAGGTTTAGGTTAAGGCTGAGGTTAAAATGCAAGGTGAGTCAAGTGGTGAGGTACGGAGGGTTAAAATGTTGAACCCTAACCCTGCGACCTTAAACAAAACAGGCCTCCTAACCCTGACCAAAGAGCATTTTCCGATGGGTTGACACATGTTCGCAAGGGTTCGATACCTTTTTGTGAAAGAGTTGATCCAGGTTCTGAGGGATAAGCGGCTCAGAGTCACTCTCATCTTTCCGCCCATCTTTCAACTGATTATTTTCGGGTATGCAGCCAATCTGGATGTGAAATATATCCGGACCGCTGTCCGGGATCTTGACCAGAGCGTCGATTCGCGGGATCTCATCGCTCGATTTGGAAGTTCGAAGTATTTCGATATCGTTTCTTTCACTCAAACCCCGAAGGATATCGAAGAACTGATTAAAAAAGGGGACATCACGATCAGTATTGAGATTCCCAGCGATTTTTCCAGAAAGCTGAAAAAAGGAGATACAGCTACCGTCCAGATCATCCTTGATGGAACCGAATCGAATACGGCGATGATCGCCCTGGGCTATATCAATCGAATCCTTTCAGACTACTCCACCATGGTCCTGGTGAAACGACTGAATCGAGCAGGGATGATTGGGTTTAAAGAGGCTGGAGTGGAGGTTGAACATCGGACCTGGTTCAATCCCAATTTTGAAAGCCGAATCTTTTATGTCCCGGGGGTGATTGCTTCCATTGCCTTTCTCATTCCCATCATCCTGACTGCCCAGGCCATTGTGAGGGAGAGGGAGATTGGAACCCTCGAACAGATTATGGTCACTCCCATCCGATCCTGGGAGCTGGTTGTGGGAAAGACTCTTCCTTTCGCTTTGCTCGGCCTTTTAGATGTTATCATGATTGCTCTCATCGGTGTATTTTGGTTCGAAGTCCCCCTTCGAGGAAATCCCTTCATTCTTCTTTTGGGCACGGTGCTCTTTCTGATGAGCTCAGTGGGAGTCGGTCTCTTTATCTCCACGATCTCTTCCACACAACAGCAGGCCCAGATTTCTACCTTCTTCTTCGCCATGCCTGCCTTTATCCTCTCGGGTTTTGCCTTCCCGTTAGAGAACATGCCCGAGTGGCTTCAATATATCACCTATATCAACCCGTTGCGATACTTTTTAGTCATTATTCGGGGTGTCTTTTTGAAGGGGATAGGGTTGGATATTCTATGGCCTCAGATTTTAGCACTGGCAGTTTTGGGTGGGCTCATGATCCTCTTGAGCTCCCTTCGATTCCAAAAAAGATTAAAATAAAGGATTCAAGGGGTCCAGGGTTCGAGTGGTCAAGCGAAATACTTTAGATGATAAAAGATGGAAAATTTGGAATATAAACCCTTGAACCCATGAACCCTTAAATCCTTGAACCCTTTTCAGCGAGCCTTTAGAGGAAACGTAGATAGAGTAATGAAGAACCTATTGATGAAAATGTACCAAATACTTTATAAGGCTTACGGTCCGCGGCACTGGTGGCCTGGAGAGACACCCTTTGAGGTAATGGTTGGAGCGATCCTTACTCAAAATACTTCCTGGAAAAATGTGGAAAAGGCGATTCAATCCCTCAAAAATGATGGTGGTCTCAATCCTGAAGGGATTTATCGACTAAAAAAATCACAGTTGGCCTCCCTGATCAAATCCTCGGGTTACTATCGAATCAAGGCCAATCGGTTGAAGGCCTTTGTGAATTTTCTATTCGAAAATTACGACGGAAATATTAGCCGGATGAGAAAAGAAAAACTTGAGACGTTGAGGCAGCAGCTTCTCGGGGTTAAGGGAATTGGGCCTGAAACTGCAGATAGCATCCTCCTCTATAGCCTGGGAAAACCCATTTTTGTTGTCGATGCCTACACGAAACGGATTCTTTCTCGGCACGGGATGATTTCAGAGAGGGACTCCTATGAAGAGATCCAGAGACTCTTTATGAACCATCTCCCTCACAATAAAAGGTTGTTCAACGAATACCATGCCCTCTTCGTCCATTTAGGGAAGACAGTGTGTAAAAAGATACCGAGATGTGATATATGTCCTCTTGAACGCATAGAGCATGGCGCAAAGAGTAACGAACCCTCATGCTGTCATTCTCGCCCCGTATCAAGTACGGGGTAAACTCCAGCGGGAATCCAGAAAGATTAAGGAATTGGATTCCTGTTTACACAGGAATGACAAAAGGAATATTAATAATTGAATTTACGCTATGCCCTATGCGCTTTGCGCTATGCGGGGGTTGGCTGTGGGCTACTGGGAAAAAGAGATTCGAAGTTTGATGGGGAAGGCGATCCACCGTTATGGTTTGATCCAGGATGGGGATCGGATCTTGGTGGGAGTCTCTGGAGGAAAGGACAGCCTCACGCTTCTTCACCTTCTTCACGAGCGAAGAAAGCGCGTTCAAACCCATTACGAACTGATTCCGGTTCACATCGACTTAGGTTTTGACTCCAAACGGGCTAACATTTTGAAAGATTTTTTTGAGGCCCAAGGTCTCCCTTATCACATTGAGTTCACCGATATCGGAAAAAGAGCAAATGGTCCAGAGAATCGTGAAAATCCCTGTTTCCTCTGTTCCTGGGAGAGGAGAAAGCTAATTTTTCAACTGGCTCATCGATTAAAGTGTAACAAGATCGCCTTGGGACATCATAAGGATGACATTATTGAGACCCTTCTCCTCAATATTTTTTACAGTGGTGAGATCAGCACGATGCTCCCCCTTCAAACTCTGTTCAAGGGGAAGATCATCCTCATCCGGCCATTGGCGCTGATAGAGGAGAAGAAGATCGAGAGGTTTGCCCGGGAAATGGATTTACCCTTTGGTCCAAGCGGTTGTCCTAGTTCCGGGAAGACGAAGCGGAAAGAAGTAAAGGAGTTGATTGAGGACTTGGAGAAGACGAACCGCCGGGTGAAAGGGAATATCTTTCGCGCCCTCTCCAACATCAAGCTGGATTATATGTTGTGGAAAAAATAAACTTTTGATAAATTTTCTTCTTCACTCTCCATAATAAAAATCGCCCAGAAACTGAAGAAAGGGTTGAAATGTTTTAGGAGCAGAAGCATAAATTAAATAGGAGGTATTGAGAAATGTGTGATGGGTTCACAAGGAGAGAATTCTTGAGAAATTCATTTATCGGTGGCGTTGCATTAGGCACCGGATTAGGCAGTTACCAGATGGCTTTTGGACAGACAAAGAATATTCGATTTAGTACTTGGCATGTGCCTGTAGGCTACGAGGTGAAGACTGTCTGGATGCCCATGCTTGAAGAACTAAAAAAGAGGAGTAAAGGCCAGATCAATTATATGATGTTTGCTGGGAGTGCCCTGGGAAAGGGACCAGAACATTTCGACATTGTATCAAAAGGCCTTTCGGATATGGGATATTTCACTGCCACTTGGACACCTGGCCGATTTCCGTTGACTGATGTGCTCTCCCTGGCTGCATGGGTTGACGGAAAGGATATTGCAACTGACATTGGGAATGCCATGTACAAACGAGTTCTTCATCAGGAATTTCCAGATGTGAAAATGATTGAGTTAAATGGATGCATTCAAGCTTTTATATGGACGAAGAAACCCGTTAGGACCCTTAAAGATGTGAAGGGTCTTAAGATAAGGACCCCAGGAGGGCATCAAACCCAATACATCAAGGCATTGGGAGCAGAACCAATATTCATGGCCCTCGGCGATGTCTATATGGCGATGGAGACAGGGACGATCGATGGAATCGTGACCTGCCCACCTTTATTGCTTTCTTTCAAACTTCATGAAGTGGCAAAGTATGGGGTAATCACAACATTTGGTTGTGTCTCCGAAGGTGTGATTATGAACCAAGAGAGCTGGAAGAAGACCCCTGACGCCCTTAAACCGGTTATCGAGGAAGTATGCCATAATCCCTTCCACACCACAGGTGGATTGACCAGAGAGGTCTATAAGAAGATGATGAAAGAAATCACAGATAAAAAGGTTGAGCTCTATAACCTACCCGTAGAGGAAGCTGAGCGTTGGTATGATAGATTTAGGGAGGTGACAAGAAAATGGGTAACTGATTTAGAAGGGAAAGGGTTTAAAGCCAGAGATGTCGTGAAGATGTACAATGAAGAATGTGAGAAACGAGGGGTGAAAGTTGTAGCCTTCCCACCCGAATGGAGGTAAGGGATAAATGGGCAGGAATGAGATGGAATGGCTGGAAAGAGTGAAGAAAGCGATACAAACTGTGAATCGTTTTATCGCTGGAGTGGGTGCTTTTTTTCTGGTACCTTTGATGCTCATCACAGCAACCGATGTCCTGAGCAGAGATGTTTTCAATCATCCCATCCCCGGAACTGTAGAATTATCTGAGTACATGTTGTCAGTTTTCATCCTCCTGGGGCTCGCCTATACTCAGCAGGTAAAAGCCCATGTGGGAGTTTCTATCATAACCTCTCGACTCCCCCATCATGCTCAATTAATCCTCAATATCATTATCACCCTCATCAGTCTATTCATCTTTTCTATCCTTGCCTGGCAGGGATGGGCCGTTGGAATAGGAGAACGTACTGTATCAGACATGCTGAGGATTCCACAATACCCCTTCAGACTCCTTGTTGCATTGGCCGCTCTTTTCGTCTGCCTTGAGCTTCTCATTGATTTTGGAGATGCTATTAAGAAGCTTGTTCGGAGGGCACCCTAATGGATCCTGTTATTGTAGGTGTCCTCGGTTCCTGCTTTCTCTTTCTTCTTCTGCTCATCGGCATGCCCATAGCATTTTCTTTAATGCTTGTAGGATTTCTTGGTATTAGCTATCTGGCCTCGATCAAAGCGGCACTTCCACTCCTAGCCAGGACAGTCTATGAGGCATCTTCCCATTATCCCTACACCATCATACCGCTCTTCATCGTCATGGGTGGCTATGCGGAAATCTCAGGTATTAGCAGCGATCTTTATGATACTTTTGATAAGTGGCTACGAAGGCTTCCAGGAGGCCTTGGGATGGCGACGATTGCAGCCATCGCAGGGTTTTCTGCTATTTCAGGTTCATCCGTTGCATCTGCAGCCGCTTTTGGGAAGGTTGCTTATCCGGAAATGAGACGATTCAACTATTCACCGAGACTGGCTGCCGGAACGGTTGCAGCCGGAGCAACCATCGATTTCCTTATTCCGCCCAGCCTCGGCTTTGTGGTCTTCGGTATGCTTACGGAACAATCCATCGGAAAGCTTCTCATTTCCGGTATGATCCCCGGTCTGATTCTCGCAGGAGCCTTTATGGTGATCTTATATGTCTGGGTGAAATTCAATCCCAATTCGGCTCTAAGCAGCCCCGAAGGAGTATCCTGGAAAGAGAAGGTATCTGCACTAAAAGGAATTTGGGAAACCTTAGTCATTTTCTTACTTGTTATTGGTGGAATCTATACCGGTTTATTTACGCCCAATGAAGCAGCAGGGGTTGGGGCAACTTTAATTTTTACAATGGCGATTGTGAAAAAGAAATTGACCCCAAGGATACTTTTTGCTTCTCTTTTTGGAGCTGTCCGTGTTTCCGTGATGGTTCTCTTCTTAGTGGCTGGTGCAAATGTGTTCAGTTATTTTTTAGCCCTCTCCACGATCCCGATGGAGGTTTCCACATGGATCGTGGGGCTTGGAGTCTCCAAATATGCCATTCTGGCAATCATCGTCCTCATTTACCTTTTACTTGGGTGTTTTTTAGATGCCATCTCAATGATGATTCTGACACTACCCGTCATTTTCCCTATGGTGTTGCAACTCGGCTTTGATCCAATATGGTTCGGAGTCGTATGCGTGCTTATGATGGGAGCAGGTTTGATCACACCTCCCATGGGTCTCTGCGTATTCACAGTAGCCAGCATTGCCAAAGATGCCCCACTTGAAGAAGTTTTTAAAGGGGCTTTACCTTTTCTTACAGCCATTTTGTTTGTTACTTTTTTAATCACTTTGTACCCTCAGATTGCCCTCTTCCTTCCCTCCATGATGGGGCGGTAAGCGGCGGAAAGACTTTCTATTTATCTTACTTCACCACAAAAGATTCAAACCTTTTGGACCAAATCGTCAATGGTCTTCGTGGAGAGTTCTTTTAGAAAGAGATAAAGCAGTTGTGACGTTTTTTCTACATCCGGCCACTTCACCAATTCCAATGGTGAGTGGCTGTAACGACGGGGGATGAAGACTCCACCGCAAGGGATGCCTTTTCCTGCAGTATGGATGGTCGAAGCATCGGTCCAGGTCCTGAAGATGTCCTTCTGGTGTGGTATTCCGTGCTTGACAGCTGTGGCAATTAACCTTTGACGAATCTTCTTCGAATAGATCGTTCCCAATCCTAAGGTGTTGACATCCATGGATCGGATGACCGGTCCTTTTCCACATTCCGCCGATGCCTGCTGGGGTGGAGTGATGGGATCGGAGGCCGGCACAGTGTCGAGCACAATTGCCATGTCAGGTCCGAGCGATTGGGCCGAAACCTTTGCTCCCCTTGAGCCTACTTCCTCCTGAACAGCAGCAACGAAAAATAAGCGGTAATCTATTTTCTCTGCTCTCATCCTCTCGGCCAAATCGAGGAGAATGGTACAACCCGCGCGGTTATCGATGGCCTTGCTGATGATGGTTTCCTTACCAATGGGTTGAAAGTTAGGATGAAAAACGATGGGGTCACCAATCTCTATTCCCCACGTTTTAACTTCTTCTGCACTCTCAGCACCCACATCAATCCAAAGGTCTGAGAGGGTGATCGGCCGCTTCTGGTCTTCAGCAGTCATCAGGTGGCGGTTCTTTACTCCCACCACACCGGTATAAATCCCTTTTTCTGTGCAGATGTCCAGCTTGGTGCTAAGTAGAGCCCTTTCGTCAATCATCCCATTGAGATCAAAATAGATATATCCTTTTTCATCGACATACTTGACGAGCATGCACATCTCATCCGTATGGACGCAAACCATCACCGATTTATCACCTGTTCCAACCCTACCGATGACATTACCCATGGAGTCGATAGAGACATCAGGAATTCTTTTTTTCAATTCCCCGGCGACGATTTCGATTACCTTTTCTTCAAATCCGCTCCCACCGGGAGTCTCCACTAATCTTTTAAATAACTCAAGCACTTGACTACTCCTTCCTTTTCTTTTGAGACGCTTCACTTGATCCGGATCACCGAGCTGGCGTACTAAGGTGGGTGATGAGAAAGATTTGGTAAAGAACAATGACTAAGTATATTGAGGCAATGACGATGATAATTTTCCGGAAGAATTTGAATCCTCGATGGAGGCATAAGAGAACTAAAGAGCCTGAGACCATTAAAAATTTCCAGATCCAAAATTGATCTCCATGGAGGGCCATGACGGATTGAACGATTGGATTAAACTCCTGTCCGCCTAAATCGAGAAGAATCATCGTGAATAATGAATCGAGGATGTTCAGGGCTAAAATTAAGACGATAAAGAAAAAAAAGACTGGACTGTAGCGGTCTGAATATCCACCCTTCTCCTGATCAGATTTTCTTCTGAGCCATCGCCTCCAACCGAAAAAGGTATAGAAGCTCCAGAAAGGAGTCGGTTGTTTTCTGCGGTCTTCGGTCGTTCGCCTTTCCAAACCTTTTCCCATGGGGCAACCTTAAAAATTATCTTAATACATTACTCTTCGTTAAGGCAATCATTAAATTTCGTTTGGCCACATTCCTCTGGGTGTGGTTTTAATCTTGATATTTTTTTAAATAGAACCATGCATTGATTCCGCAGAGAAGGATAGTAAAGAGGATGAGCAAAAAACGAGAAATTTCGATATATACGATTTTCTCTACATAGTGGATAATGAAGGAGCCTGTGTAGGTGATGGTGGGGTTATGTTTTGATCTCAACCAGACCTCGAGATGTGTGAGAGGGCAGTACCAATCGAATATCTGAATGAGTAAGGCAAAGAAAAGTCCAGAGATATGAAATATCTTTACAGCCTTATTTTTTACTCCCCAAAATCCACCGAAAAAAAGAAATAAGATCCAGAGAAAATGGGTCACGACAACGGTATCGGCAAGAATTTTATAGAGCATTTATTAAACTAACCCCACATCTATAAGCCTATAGCCTATCATATGTGGAACAGAAATACAGTATTTTTAAGTTAGCTTCCCGAAAATCAATCTAAAGGTGGGGGGGTGTTCATGGTCTGAAGCGTATGCTAAAATGATTTCTATGAGGCGAATTCTTCACATCGATATGGATGCCTTTTTCTCATCTGTTGAACAGAAGAGGCATCCTGAACTGGTCTCCAAGCCTGTTGTTGTTGGAGGGGGAGGAGACCCTACAAAGAGAGGGGTGGTATCCACAGCCTCTTACGAGGCGAGAAAGTTCGGAATTCGTTCGGCAATGCCATTGAGGACGGCCTACAAGCTCTGCTCTGATGCCGTCTTCCTTCCTGTTGACTACGAGGAATATTCAAGAGTCTCTGAACGGATAAAAGAGATCCTTAGAGAATTTACGCTGATCATTGAAGATGTGGGAATTGATGAGGCTTTTCTTGATATCTCATCCATCGATAAGCCTTCAGAGGAGATTGCAAAGGAGATTAAAAGGAGGATCAAGGATGAGACTGATCTGACCTGTTCTGTCGGTATTGCGCCGAACAAACTTCTCGCAAAGATGGCTTCTGATATGCAGAAGCCAGATGGCTTCACCATCATTACAGAAGAAGATGTCGAGAGCCATATCTGGCCATTGCCAGCGAGAAAACTCTGGGGAGTTGGACCAAAAACAGAGACCTACCTCAAGGAGATGGGGATTAAGACGATTGGAGAGCTTGCCTCATTGTCCCTTGATCGACTGATTGAGGAATTTGGCCAATCCTATGGAAATTATCTCTACGAGGCATCGAGAGGCATGGACGAGAGCCCCCTTATCACACATTGGGAGCCAAAATCGATCAGCAGGGAGACCACTTTTCAGAGGGACGTAGACAACTGGCAGGTAATCGCAAAAACTCTTGTAGAACTCACAAAAGAGGTTGTCATCACTATGAAAGAGGAAGGTTATCAGGGCCGGACAATAACCGTAAAAGTGAGATTCAGCGATTTCAAAACCTACACAAGGGCAAAGACCCTTGCTGAATCTACAGTTTCATTGGATGAGATAAGAAGGGCTGCTTTCGATTGCCTTAAGAGGTTTGAACTAAAAAAGAAAATCCGCCTCATTGGAATGAGAATTGGCAATTTGGGAAAAATTAGAAAAACTGATAATTAAAAAGCAAAAGTCTTTGGTCAAGGGGTTATGGTAAATATGCCTGTTTTGTGAATAGGTTATGTCGTTGGTCTTAAAAATTTTATCTTAAACCCTTTGACTCTAAACCGACCTGGTTTCCTTACCCTATCCTAAACCTTAACCTCAACCTGAAGATTCTCTTATTCTTTCTTCCTAATTTCCAACGGAGTGGAAGGTGCAGCTTTTTCTCTACCGATTTGAAGAAGGACAACCGCGGCAATCACTCCGATGCCCCCCAAGATCTGTAAAGGATATAACACCTCTCCCAAAACAATATAGGCGGCAAAGCCAAGGATGAAGAAGTAGGGGAAATCTTTCGGCGAGATAATGATACGTTTTCGATCGAAGAAGAGGAGAATGAGAAGAAGTGTGAGTGTTGCGAGGGTCAAACGGATGAGGACCAGTTCAGCAGGAGGGAGTCCAATGTTGAAAAGGGATTTGGCGACTACGCTCGATATCCCCCAAAGCGTTGTGCCTATGAGAATGTAGAGGTAGCCTCGAATTTCTCTCTTTCCCAATGGATTCGAATCATGACATAAGCCCAAAAGAAAAATCAACTAAAACCTTCAAAGTGATGTCCTTGAAGTACTTCAGTTATTGAGGGCAATTAAAACAATCCCTTTACTAATAGAATCAACCCTCTGGAATACAGATGAGGTGTTTGGGAGGGTACTGAAAAGTCTAATACCCTTGGACGCATCGCGCGTCCACGCATCCACATACCAAAACTTAATGACATAATGACCTAATGACCAATGACTAAGTAAAGTTTGACAAGTCCAACGAAAGGGTGTAGATTACCTCCTGAAATGGTTGGTTAAAGACCGTTTGGAGGTTCTAATTTTTGAGGAATAGCTATACGCATTTGGCCTTGAAATGACGATGGGTATGTTTGAATCCGATCAAGTATAACTAAATGCTTTATTTT
>Ga0315282_10008383_pt1 | contig 16746 bp, 18 predicted proteins | sample YL17G07_20_MG_FD_203693 | JGI IMG/M metagenome (GOLD analysis project Ga0315282, IMG submission 203693) | Sediment microbial communities from Yellowstone Lake, YNP, Wyoming, USA - YL17G07_20 | ecosystem: Environmental > Aquatic > Freshwater > Lake > Sediment | place: USA: Wyoming | collected...
ATAGCGCTCTCGTACTGCCTCACTGTACTCAACTATGCTGCCTCGTGTCATTTTTGCCCTCCTTTCAGTAACACTATTTTTGAGGCAACGATACCACTTTCAGTAACATTAATTATGAGGCAATTCGGCAATTTGACAATTCTATTTGACCTGTCTAAACTATCGTCAAGAGCTAACAATGGCCTGGCTAATCCACGCCAAAAAGTGTTAGCTTGCCCATCAATTACCTGCAAATAAAAGGGGGGACGAGAATTATGTGCGTATGGTGTGAGCGTTATGCCGGCGGCTACGAGAGATGGTATTTCAACCCGGCAAACTACGCTAGAAAGCTCTACAAAATAAGGAAGGACGAAGGTCCGGAGCTGCAGCCCAACCCTGTAGTTGCCGGCGGAATGGCTCTTATTGACCGGGGCTTTGTGGAGGCTTTGGACAGGAAAGACCATGAGGCTGTGGCCAAGATGAGGCACGATGTGGAGCAGCTTGCCTGGACTGTACACTTCGGGCAAGTTGTTACCCTAGAGGACATACTGAAGGTCATAGACATCATATATCCAATCGCGCTCATGACCTGCGCCTGCCGGCGTTCCATGCTTGGTACCCCCAATGAAGAGAACTTTACCTGTATGGGTATGGGGCCGGGAATGTATAAGTGGGAGAGATGGCCTGAGACCTACCGCGGTGGGGTCCAATTCCTCACCCCGGATGAAGCCAGGGATGCTGTCACCAAGATGAACAAGAGGGGACTGGTGCAAACCCTGTTTACCTTCGGTACCCCGTATATCGGCGGGATTTGCAACTGTGACTATCCCGACTGCAGCGCTATAAGAACTACGGTCGACTATGGCATTCAATTCCTGTGGAAAGGACATCATGTGGCCCGGGTTGACAACGAACTCTGTAACGGCTGTGCCTCGTGCATTCACCGCTGCCAGTTCAAGGCGCTGAGCTTCTCGGCGAGCCAGAACAAGGCTTATATCGACTTGTTCCAGTGCTTCGGCTGCGGGCTTTGCGCCTCAGAGTGCCCCCAGGATGCAATCACTATGGTGGAACGAACCAGTTTTCCTGCACTGGCTAATGTCTGGTAAAAATTCACAAAGAGGAATGAGAAATGCTGCCAACTATCACCGTAGATGATAAAAAGTGCCATGACCCGCTCGCTTGCCGCAAGTGCCTTCTCATCTGCCCGACCCATGTCTTAGGCCTCGGCGCCAAGGTGGGTCCCAAGAAGTACCGGGAAATAGACCCGAACCAGTTTATCGTGGCCGGCGTCCGCTTTGAAAAATGCACCGGCTGCATGGAATGTGTTAATGTCTGCCCCAAGAGTGCCATCCAAGTGAGCTTCTAACGGAGGTGCTAAAGAAATGACCACGGGCTGGAAATATGGCAAGCTATTAAAGGAAAAATTGATGACTCTGGAAGAGCCTGGGAAAGTCCTGCTCTTCGATGCCGATAAGGGGCTGGTACAGGAGATCACCTCAAAGTTCGATATAGTAGCAGTAGCCAAAAGCCTTCAAGGTAAGGATGAAAAGGAGGCATACAAAGCACTTGAAGAGCTCGGCAAGAAGGTGATGAAGCTCACCATCGAGCTAGCTGACACTAAATACCTGGATCGCACCGGGGAGATGGTGGAGAAGGTGGCTAAGCAGACAGGCATATCTTTCCCCCATCGCTTGGGAAGATATCTGGAGCTATCCATATTCGGCCTTAGGCCCACTGACCGCTGGAACATATCCAAGGCTACCACGAAGGAGGTGGTGCTTCAGGTCTCCGCCTGTGCGGTATACAAGGCGCTTGAGGATGCTGGCATAAAGGGACTTCCTTGCCAGGGATTCTGCTTTGCCAGCTTTGAGGCTGCGGCGGAGAAGACCGGCGACCGCATAAATATCGAGATACCGAAGACACTGCCTCAGGATGGTATGTGTGAGTTTCACATCTCAGTGTAGCCAAGCTCACACTTAATGGTAACTTGGGAGGCTGCAGATGCGCGTTTATCTCCCGCTAAGCGACTCCGCTGGCTTTGGGTTCTTTAGCTCTAGAAGCTTCAGAGCTCATTACCCACAGATTGCCGAAGTTCTTGAGGAGTGGTATGACCGCAGCGCTGAGAACTGTGACCTCTTCGTGAACATCAGCGAGGTAGATAAATATAGCATCACCTGCACCGTGTGCCGCCACTTCGACAGTAGAGGCTGTGGCTCCACAGACCTTAAGGGCCCAAGCATAATCAAGCTTCTCCAAAATGCCTACAAGCACGACAGTTTAGATTAGGCTAACTCAAATCACCCATATCGCCAGCTAAGCCAGCAAGACAACCATCCTAGGCTTTAAGTTCCCGAGAAGATGTGATAAAATTAGTGTAATGCAATCTCTTGTGCAATTTCGTTTTGCAGGCACTAAATGTAGTATTGGCAAGTTATTCTTAATTCCCCGGTATACCTATCCCAGAATTACTTGTGGAATATTTTCGTTCTAGTTAGTATTCAGTAGCCATGCCGCAGCAAGCTAACAACAATACAAACAATAATACATTCGAAGACTACACTGCAGAGGATATCCGTATTCTGGATGGCCTGGAGGCGGTGCGACGCCGCCCGGGCATGTATATTGGCAGCACTGATGAACACGGGCTGCACCACCTGGTCTATGAGATAGTCTATAACAGCATAGACGAGGCAATGGCCGGCTACTGCGACCAATGCGAGATAATAATTCATAAGGATAACGCAGTAACAGTTAAAGATAACGGCCGAGGTATACCGGTGGAAATCCACCCGGCAACCAATACCTCAGCCCTCGAAGCAGTTATGACCCGGCTCCACGCTGGAGCTAAATTCGGCGGCCGCACCTACACAGTGTCCAGCGGGTTGCACGGTGTTGGTGCTTCAGTAGTAAATGCCCTGTCCTCCTGGCTCAATGCCGAGGTCAAACGCCAGGGTAAGATCTACCGCCAGAAATATGAACGTGGCACTCCTACCTGCGATCTGGAAGTTATCGGTGATACCGAAAAAACGGGAACTACCATCACTTTCCTGGCTGACACCGAAATCTTCAGTGAGATTAATTACGATTTCGATACAATCCGCGAGCGACTCAAAGAGCTAGCTTTTTTGAACAAGAACCTGGAAATAAGCTTCAAAGATGAGAGAACTGACCAAGAGGCAACGTTCCTCTTTGAAGGTGGCATAGCTAGCCTTGTCAGCCGGTTCAATAAAAACCGGCAAGTCCTCCATCGCCAGCCCGTCTACATATCCGGCACAATGAACAGCACCATTGTAGAAGTAGCCCTGCAATACAACGATGGCTTTACCGAATCTACGCTTAGCTTTGCCAACTGCGTCAATACAATAGACGGAGGCAGCCATCTTACCGGGTTCCGCTCAGCGCTAACCCGTGTCCTGAATGACTATGCTCGAAAGAACAAGCTGTTAAAGGATTCCGACCCCAATCTGATAGGTGATGACGTTCGTGACGGGCTGACATCGGTCATCAGTGTCAAGCTTGTCGAACCCCAGTTTGAAGGGCAAACCAAAGCCAAATTAGGTAATCCCGAAATAAAAACACAGGTCGAAGCCGTAGTAGCTGATGGCCTTTCGCTGTATCTGGAGCAGCACCCCGATGACGCAAAATCAATCATAGATAAGTGCCTAATCTCGGCTAAAGCTAGAGAGGCAGCTCGAAAGGCTCGCGACCTTATTTTCAAGAAAAGCGGCTTAGAAGCAGGTACGCTGCCTGGAAAGTTAGCCGGCTGCTCAGAGACCGACCCTCGCGAGTGTGAACTTTTCATGGTTGAAGGTGACTCTGCCGGGGGTTCAGCTAAGCAGGGTCGGGACCGCCGTTTCCAAGCCATTTTACCGCTGCGAGGTAAAATCCTTAATGTGGAAAAGGCTCCTAAAGATAAGATTCTGGAACATGAAGAAATCCGGGCCATTATAACCGCAGTAGGAGCCGGCATCGGCGACCAGCTGGACTTCTCCAGACTACGCTACCACCGCATAATCATCATGACTGATGCCGATGTCGATGGCTCCCACATTCGAACACTGCTTCTTACTTTCTTCTACCGCAACATGACAGAGCTAATAAGCCAAGGTCACCTGTTCATCGCCCAGCCACCTCTCTACCGCATTCAAGTAGGAAAAGGACTATTCTGGATTTACTCAGAGAAAGAAAAGGATGCCAAGCTTAAGGAGCTGAAAGGCAACAAATTGGAAATCCAGCGCTATAAGGGACTGGGAGAAATGAGCGCCGAGCAGCTATGGGACACCACTATGAACCCGGCATCGCGAACTCTGCTCAAGGTGGAAATCGAAGACGCCATGGCGGCCGATAGGGTATTTCATATGCTTATGGGCAGTGAAGTCCCACCCCGAAAATCCTTCATTCAGGCTCACGCCAAAAGTGTCAGAAACCTGGATATTTAGCCTGTCAGATTTTATTTCCGTTGCCGGTATAGCTTCTGCTCTTTTATATAACTCCCCACCCCTTCAGGCACAAGGCCTTGAGTAGATAACCCCTGAGCTACTCTCTTTCGTATGTCCGAAGAACTGATGTCAACTGGCGGTATATCGAGCCAGACCACACTCTGAGTTACTCCGGGAACCGACGCTTCCAGAGTCTTTAAGTCTGGGCGGCTGAAACCAGGTCTGGTAACCGCCACCAACTTACAGAGCCGAATCAATTTGGCCGGCTTCTTCCATTGAGGAAGCTCAGCCAAGCTATCCCAGCCGACTAAGAAAAAAATCGTTCCCTCGGCACCCATTTGCTGCTGCAAAATAGCTATGGTCTCCACGCTGTAAGAAGGCCCGGGGCGGTCTACCTCAACAATCGAAAGCTCAAAATGAGGGTTGGCAGCAATCGCCCGCTTCACCATCTCTACACGGTGAGCTGCTGGACTAATTGTTCTGCCTGTCTTAAGACACGGCTGTCCTGCGGGAACAAAGAGAACTCTGGCAAGTCTGAGCTTTAGCCTGGCTTCTTCAGCTATAATGAGATGCCCCGAATGTATGGGGTCAAAAGTGCCGCCTAATACGCCTATATCCATTTACCCCGCCTAACCTTGGGCTTAGGTCGAAAAACAGCCATCGGTACCTCTGAGCCGGTGCCCTTCTCCTGAACCTCCTCCAAGATTTTAGCTATTTCTGATATAAGCTCAGACACACCTTGCTTGGTAATTGCAGAAATAAAGAAGGCCTTTACCCCTAGAGAGCTGAAGAGCTGTCTAATCTCCGCCAACCGAGCTTGAACCTCCGGCAAATCTACTTTGTTCACCACCACAACCTGAGGCTTTTGAGCCATCTCTGGCTTATATAAAGCCAGCTCCCTGTTCAGGTTGTTCCTATCATCAATTATAGATGGAGACCTACCATCGAGCACATGAAGCAAAACTTTAGTCCTCTCAGCATGGCGTAGAAATTCGTGCCCCAACCCCCTGCCAAGATGAGCACCATCCACAAGTCCGGGAATCTCCGCCAAAACAAGTGTCTTCATCCCCACTGCAACCACGCCTAGCGCTGGCTCACGGGTGGTGAAAGGGTAATCAGCTATTTTCGGCCTGGCTTTAGACACGGCTGCCAAAAGGGTGGATTTACCTACGTTAGGATAGCCGATAATACCCACATCAGCAATAAGTTTAAGGTCAAGGACAATACAGTGTTCTTCGCCAGGCTTACCCTTAGTAGCTATTTTGGGAGCCTGGTTCCTAGACGTAGCAAAATGGACATTACCCAACCCGCCACTACCCCCTTTAGCCACCAGAACTTTTTGCCCTTGCTGACTCAAATCAGACAGCAGCACTTCTCGCTCATCTTCCTTAAGAAATACCATAGTTCCTAAAGGCACCTTGATTACAAGGTCATCACCCTTTGCACCATGTTTCTTCTGCTTCCCTCCATGCTTCCCGGATACCGCCTTAAAACGCCTCTTACGTCGAAAGTAATCCAGGGTGGTAGCACTTCTATCAGCAATAATGTGGACACTTCCTCCATCTCCACCATCTCCACCATCAGGACCACCAAGCGGTACAAACTTCTCGTGACGGAAACTAACTATACCATCCCCACCATTGCCACTACTTATCATAACCTCAATTCTATTCACCGAATTAATATCCTTATAATATCATCTTTAAATAAGGCTAGTAGATAATTATTAATAATAGTTAAGCTGTATGATTATGTGGATGAGAGTATATTATGAACGGAAAGCAGTGATGGTGCAATCTGTGGTGTTTATCAACAGAATTAGCAGAATTATCCACTACCTTGCGCTGTCTTTTCACAAGTGCCTAAATCAAAATGAGGATGAGGCTTTTTGGAGTCTCAACTTCTGGCGGATCTCTTCGATTGAGTTGTGAAGCTGGGGGTTAACGTCTATTTCTGCAGTGATTTTTTTACAGCCGTGAAGTACAGTTGTGTGGTCTCGGCCTCCCAATATTTTGCCGATTTCTGCCAGGCCGCAGTGGTTGTGCTCACGTAACAGGTACATGGTGACCTGACGGGCTAAGGCGGTTTTCTTATCTCTCCGTTTATCTGCTAGCCCTTCAAGGTTAATGCCGTAGTAGTTAGCCACAGTGGTCATTATGAGCTTCGGTGTAAGTATGGCTTCTTGCTTACTGTCTTTTGGTATTATGTCTGCCAGTGCCTGCGTGGTTAAGTGCATATCTAGTTTTCCGCCGCTCAGCCTTGAGTAGGTGAGCACTCTATTTAAGGCGCCTTCTAATTCTCGAATATTATGCTGAAACTGTGTTGCTAGAAACCGCAGGACTTCCGGTGGAATTGGCATGTTTAGCTGCTTCGCCTTAACTTTGAGGATAGCTAGGCGTGTTTCCAAATCTGGTAGTCCCAAATCAGCAACAAGCCCCCATTCAAGCCGGGATCTTAATTTCTTGGTGATTGAGGATATAGCTTTGGGAGGGCGATCGCATGTAACTACAATTTGGCAGTTATTTTCATAGAGGTCGTTGAAAATGTGTAACAAGCATTCTTGGGTTTGTGCTTTGCCACTTAGGAATTGGACATCATCGAGTAGCAAGAAGTCAGTGCTCCTGAACTTGCGGTGAAAGTCATCAATCCTATTGTTCTTGAGGGCGGTTATAAACTGGTTGGTAAACTGCTCAGCGCTAGCTACAAGTATGTTAAGACCTTTAGCCTTGACTATGTGTCCTATGGCATGCAATAGATGTGTTTTGCCTGTGCCGGTGTCACCGTAGATAAAAAGCGGATTGTATCTACGTCCGGGCTCTTCAGAAGTCTCTAAAGCTGATGCGTAAGCTAACCGGTTGTATTCACCGACTACGAAGGTATCAAAAGTGTACTTTGGATTAAGCCTTGTTGCTGCTGTTGGCTCCTTCAGCTTCGAGCTTGTCCCACCGTCAGCTTGGTAGGCGGGGTTTAGGTGGATACCTGGACTGGTGGGCCGAATTGCAAATTGGACGTCAACGGTCTTGCCAGTAATACCGGTTAAAGTCCTCTTGATTAAGGAATAGAGGCGACTTCTTAACCATTCAGCGATGAAGACGTTAGGGACACCGATAACAAAGGCGTCTCCTTGATAGCTTATGCCGACAGTGTCCTTAAGCCAAGTATCATAGTTTGGCTTGTTAACTTGAAGTTGGAGTTCTCCCAGAGCTGCTTCCCAGATTTTTTGTGGCAATTTATCCTGCCGCTAGAAAAAATAATCCCCTATCCCGGTGAAAAAACCTTTCAAAATTAATAATTGAGTGATAGACTGGAAGGAATGAACCAGAGCACCCCACAAACCTACTTTTAATAGAGTAGCACGGCGTTCTCTTGGGGTGTCAAGGGGGTTTTTGACATAATGGAGAAAGTTGGTAAAATTTATTTGTGACAACTCGCATCATTTTTATGGGGACTCCGGAATTTGCTGTTCCCAGTTTGGCGGCGTTACTTCGTAGCTCTTACCAGGTAGTCGCTGTATATACTCAACCTGATAAGAAGGCCGGCCGGGGGCAGAGCGTTGCTTTCTCTCCTGTAAAGCAACTGGCGTTATCTCAGGGGCTTGAGGTGGTTCAGCCAGATAGATTGAAAGTTGCTGGCACAGTTGAGAGGTTGGCTGGTTTTACTCCTGACCTGATGGTGGTGGCAGCTTTTGGGCAGATTCTACCGCCGGAGGTTTTGGCTTTACCCAAATTTGGTTGTCTTAATGTCCATCCCTCGCTTCTCCCTCGATATCGAGGTGCCTCACCGATAGCCACGGCCATTTTACAAGGGGATGAAATTACGGGGGTCACCATTATGTTGCTGGACGCTGGCATGGATACCGGCCCTATTTTGAGCCAGAAGGAAGTTTCCATATCTGCTGATGATACTACTGGTTCACTTGCCGTTAAACTAGCTCAAGCCGGGGCACAATTGCTTATGGAGACATTGCCCTTGTGGATTGATGGGCGAATTCAAGCACAGCCTCAGGAGGAAAGCCGGGCCAGTTATAGTAAAGTCATAACTAAAGGCGATGGGGAGATGGACTGGCGACTTCCAGCTCTAGACTTATGGCGACGAGTCAGAGCCTTTGACCCCTGGCCGGGCTGCTACGCCTGGTGGCGCGGTAAGCGGTTGAAGCTTGGTAAGGTCGTGCCGCTGTATGGCGAGAAGTCTGGAGAACCTGGTAAGGTGATAGCCTTGTCTCCGCCAGCGCCGGCGACAGTTGGGGTTGAAACTGGAGATGGAGTTCTAGGGCTGCACAGGGTCCAATTGGAGGGGAAGCATGAAATGTCGGTAGAGGAGTTTGTGCGCGGTCAACGGGATTTCATTGGCAGCAATCTGTTTTGACTTTAATTTCTGTTTTGGCTAAAATTATAATCTACGTAGGAGGGATGTAGAAGATGTTTTTCTTTGACCCGATGTGGTTTCTCATTATGCTGCCACCCTTTATCTTCATGATTTACGCCCAGGTAAAGGTGAATTCAGCCTTCAAAAAGTATTCCAAGGTAGCTAACTCTCAACACGTCACTGGTGTTGAGGCAGCGGAAATTCTGCTACGGGCTAATGGCTTGAATAATGTCAGAGTTGAGGGAGTGAAAGGGAGGCTGGGTGACCATTATGACCCTAGCAAAAAGGTGTTGCGTCTGTCTCCAGCAGTAGCTAATACCCCGTCTGTGGCTGCGTTGGGCATTGTTGCCCATGAGGTGGGGCATGCCGTTCAAGACCGGGTCGGCTATGCCTTTCTCAGGTTTCGCACCTCTTTAGTGCCGGCGGCTAGCTTGGGCAGTAATCTTGGCTTCATCTTTGTGATTCTAGGCTTCATTATCTATTTATTTAGCAGGGATAGTGAATTTGCCCCTATGGTTGTCCTGGCAGGCATTATTCTGTTTGCCATGGCTGTGCTCTTCAGCCTGGTTACTCTGCCTGTAGAGTATGATGCCAGCAATCGGGCTAGGCAAATGCTGCGCAGCACCGGAATGGTGTCGACTCAGGAATACAATGGTGCCAGCGCTGTTTTATCTGCTGCTGCCTTGACCTATGTGGCGGCTATGCTCCAGGCGGTGGCTCAGCTTTTCTACTTTGTGTTAATGTTTATGGGCATGCGAAGGTAGAGATTGCTTTTGGTTTATCTTCATAAGCCAGCCCCCAAGAAACGAAGCCTTTCAGGGGGCTTATTGTTTACTAGAAGTTGCTAATTGAGAACTGTCCTGACTATAATTCTCTCTAAATAGGCTGACTTTGTGTGGGGTTTATATTTTGCCTGACGAAGCAGGTCCAGACGGCTTTGCTGCGTTGAAGGAGATTATTGCCAAGCTGCGTAGTCCGGAAGGTTGTCCCTGGGACAGGAAGCAGACCCACACCTCGTTAAAACCGTACTTGATTGAAGAGTGCTACGAGGTTCTGCAAGCTGTGGAGGAGGGGACTCCGCAGAAGCTCTGCGAGGAGTTGGGCGACCTTCTGCTTCAGATTATGCTTCATGCTCAAATCGCCGCCGAGGCTGAGCAATTCGACATTGATGATGTCGTCCGTGGTATTAGCAGCAAGCTGATTCATCGTCATCCCCATGTCTTTGGTGGTCATGAAGTGAAAGATGCCGGAGAGGTGGAGCTGAACTGGGAGGCTTTGAAGCAGGAGGAACGGCAGGAAGGCGAATCGCTTCTATCTGGCGTACCTGAGCAGATGCCATCTCTAGCCTATAGCCAGTCGATTCAGCGGCGAGTGGCAGGGGTTGGCTTCGACTGGGAAGAGGTGGAAGGAATTATAGATAAGCTGGCTGAGGAGGTGGCAGAGCTCAAACAAGCTCCAAACCAACAGGAGAGAGCTAAAGAGTTCGGCGATTTGCTTTTTACTTTAGCCAACATTGCTCGCAGGTTAGAAGTGGATTCAGAGATGGCACTCCGCTCGGCTAACCAGCGTTTTTGCCGCCGTTTTGCTTATATGGAAGAAGCTTGTCGCAATCGCGGGGTCAGCTTCGGCAGCTTGTCTTTTGACGAGCAAAACGCCTTGTGGGAAGAGGCCAAATGCAAGGTAAAATGAGCTGGTCGGGGCGAGAGGGTTCGAACCTCCGACCTCAGCGTCCCGAACGCTGCGCGCTACCAGGCTGCGCTACGCCCCGCCACCGCTTATTATAGGCGGCTTTAACTTCTGGGGCAAGAATTGTAAACTATAGGTGTCTATTCTGTCACCCTGAACGAAGTGAAGGGTCTAGATTCTTCGCTTCGCTCAGAATGACAAAAAGATATTCAGAATGACAAGTTAATATTTAGTGAACGACTCTGAAACTGGGGCAAATGAAGTATTGCGTTCTTATAATTGATGGTGCTGCCGGCTGGGCACTGCCGGAGCATGGTGGTAAGACTTGCCTTGAGCTGGCCCATATCCCAAATCTGGATGCTATGGCACGGGAAGGGTTTGTTGGTCTGGTTCGGACTGTGCCGCAGGGCATGGAGCCCAGCAGCGCCTGCGCCTGTATGTCGGTGCTTGGCTATGACCCAAAGGTCTATTACCGGGGAAGGAGCGCTATTGAAGCTAAGAGTATGGGCATTCCTATCGCTGATGACGAGGTCGTTTTCCGGTGCAATTTGGTCGCCGTTCGTGACGGCAAGATGTGGAGCTATAGCTCGGGACACATCAACACTGACGAAGCCCATACCCTTATCGCTACTCTAAATGAGAGACTTGGCAGCGACGAAATACATTTCTATCCCGGCGTTCGATATCGACATATATGCAAGGTAAAGGGGCGGGAGGACACACTTCTGGCTACCTGCACCCCGCCGCACGATATCCCTGATAAGCCCATCGCTGAGTTTCTTCCTCAAGGCCCTGGGAATGACCTTTTGCGACAGCTTATGGCGAGTTCTGAGGCGGTGCTTAAGAAGCATCCGGTGAATATAGAACGACGGGCTCGAGGTGATATACCGGCGACGATGATCTGGCTATTCTGGGGCAGCGGCAGAATACCTGAGATGCCGTCCTTTAAGCAAGCCTATGGGCTTGAAGCTGCTATGAATTCTGGCGTCGACCTTCTCCGGGGCTTGGCCCGAATGGCGGAGATGGAAGTATTGGATATTCCAGGCGTCACTGATGGCCTGGATAATGATTACGCAGCCCAAGCGGCTGGGGCCTTGAAGGCGCTGGAGAAGTATAAGCTGGTTGCCATCCACATTGAAGCACCGGATGAGGCGGCTCATGCTGGTTCGATTGATGATAAGGTAGAGGCCATCCAGAGAGTGGATAAGGAGGTTGTCAGCCGGATACGCTCCTGGAATCCGGATGCACTTCGAGTTTTAGTCTTGCCTGACCATCCAACACCGATAAAAATTCAAACTCATACTGATGAGCCGGTTCCATTTGTGCTCTGGGGTTCTGGATTTGCTTCCAACGGGGCAAAAAGGTTCACCGAGGCGGAGGCTAAAAGCGCTGGCATTTTTATTGAAGACGGGTGTAATATTATGGGCAGGTTAACTCGGGTGCAGCAAGGTGACAAGCCCTGTTTATCATGATAAACTTTGGTAGAATAGCCGAAACCCTTTGATGAGAGGCACGATATTATGAGCAAGGCGGTGCTTTAAATGGTAAGGAAGAGGGATAAAGAAAGCTACACCATCTCCAGTAAATACGATGCAGTTCGTGAACAATTAGGTTTGCCTATTCACTCCTACGTGCAAGAGGCGCCAGCAACCGTAGAGCTACCGAGGTCAGACGCTCCCGACGTTTCTTTCCTCAACGACATTGATATCAGCCAGTGGCGAGCATACAGTGAGATAATCACCGATAGCCTGTGGCTCATAGGAAGTCGGGACAATACCGGCGCTCATACAGCTGAGCTGCACGGAAACTTTATCCCTCAAATACCTCATCAAGCGATGTTGCGATATACAAAACGTGGTGAGATAGTGCTAGACACCTTTTTGGGAAATGGAACAACGCTGATAGAATGCAGGAGATTAGGGCGGAATGGCATCGGAATTGAGTTGGATTTAGGAGTCGCCCAAAAAGCAAACGCAGGAGAAATCAGAGAGGATTTGATAAGATGCAAGCCCATGTTTTAATTACAGATAGAAATACTCATAGGGTTGTAACTGAAAATGGCTTTTGGGGTGCGAGATTTGACTTCAAACCCAAATCATATCAGGATTTGATGGAGGCTTGTTTAAGACATCCGAGGAAAAAATACTTTGGTATAATTGCTGATATTTTAGGCACTCGCCCAAAGGATATTGTGTTTCTTTACGAAAGGCAGGTAGGATTTCACGGCATTTACAAAATTATCAGTGAACCGTTCTTTGATACTACCCCGTTTTCGGTGATTGATGAATCTTATCCTATTAGAATGGAGATCGAATGCCTAAGTTACTTTCCCGAGCCAGTTCCTGAGGACTACTTATTCTCCACCAAGGAATATGAATCAAAATTTTGGGGATGGTTCTATAGAAAAATACAAGGGGGGAGAGGAATAAGCACGATAAACCCTGAAGCGGCTGAAGGACTTATTGAGCTACTTGTAAAAATAAATGGGAATGCACTAACTAACCCTTCTTGGTTTAAAAATTACAGTTCAAGAGCAAAGAGAACGCCGGTTAGTTTGCCTTTGCAAAGCGGCAAAGTGGATTTGGAGGATATTTTAAGAGCGTGGATAATACAAAACTTGGGCAATTCAACCAGAAAGGATTTGATCGCCATATTTGGACCAATAGAAGATTTAGAGTGGTTTGCTAACAATGTTCCTTATCATGTTACACAAAAGAATATAGATATTCTTGTATACCACAAGAATATGAAATATACAGGTTTTCCATTGAGGTATCAATTTAGCGTTGTAGAGTTAAAAAGGGACAGGGCAATGCAAAGCGATGTAACACAGGTCATTAATTATTCAAAATGGGTGGCAGGTCGATTGGCAAATAGTGAGATAGAAACCGTTCAGCCTATTTTGGTTGCCTTTGATTTTGATGAAGAAACAATTATAAAAGCGAAAAACAGCGATTTTAGCGATAGAGGCATTATTTTGGTTAAATATGAAGTTAAAGATATGGATGTCAAATTCAGGAAAGAGAACTTCTAAATTTAAAGAGGTTAACCTTTAATAAACAAAGGAGGAGATGATGAGTACATATGCCAACATTCACGTGGGAGACGAGTGTTTTTGTATATGTAATGATGGATTCCCATTTGGAACTGTTCCACTATTAGCTCCTCTAATTGAAAAAGCAAAGGGTTCTAAATATCCCGAAGCAACATTGAAAGGGCTACTATTAGAGAATGATGTGTATTTGGGGACCGCAGCCCTTGCATCGTATGATTATACCGTTCAAGAGAATACGATACTTTTTCAGATAGATGGAAAACAATTCAAAATAGAAGTTAGGGAAGGCAGAATGTATCATAACGGCAGAGAAATTACAGAAGGAGACCTATGGAAAGTACTTGAACTGAAATCTTGACAATAACTTGAATATGAATTTAGTGTAGAGAAGAAAGAAAAGCGTATCATATATTATGACAAAGACAACTACTGCAACGGTGACTTAAAAAGAAAGCTTCTCTACCGAGTCTTGGTTGAACCCGATGAAGTATATCCGAATCCTGTAAGTGAATGGGACGCATTGGAGAAGTTGCCCGATAATCCGAGAGATATCATTTGGAGTTTAATCTACAGGAAATTGAAAGCTGGCAGAGGATGCAGCCCTGTTACTCCGAAGGAGTCCGATAAACTTATAAAGCTCATCCGAGAAAATAATACAGAGCAAATTAGGGATGTGAATAATCTAACCTGGAGAGGCGGTAAAATAATTAGCACTTCAGGAAGAAGGAAGCAATATGATACATACAAGGCAACACAAATAATAATTGGCGATATAATCTTCAAAAATAGAAGAACTGAAACCTATCTTCAAGCATACTTCACAGAAAATGTAGGTAATCCTAATCTTGACGATTCAGTTTTTGCTGAAATTTGTGGAAGGAGTAATGAAATAATATGGTTAGCAAATGAGTTTTACTGTGGTGTGGGGATGCAGAAAATAGATGTTTTTACAATAACCAATGACTATAAGAAAGAGTTCAGAGTCATTGAGTTAAAAACTGCAATCGACCTCGGCATTCACAAGCAACTTGAGAGATATGTAAAATGGTGCCGCGAGTATCTAGATGAAACCAATCAGGAAAATCTTCAGCCGTTTATTGTAATACCGAAACCTGACTCATCAAAACTCTCGGAATCATCGGCAGCGAATGAATTAAGGACAAAGACATTACCAAGCTTCAACAAGGCGTTTGAGGGTCAATGTCAATCGGTAAAATATTATGAATTTTACTTCACAGACAAAAGGATTAAATTTGACGCTGTGGATTATTTGTGAGGACTGTCGAAGTAGAGGGTATCCTTTATGGCACTAATAGTCCAGAAGTATGGTGGTAGCTCGGTGGCTGATGCTGAGAAGATAAAAAATGTGGCTCGGCGCATAGTTGAAACCAAGGATGAGGGAAATGAAGTGGTTGTGGTTGTCTCAGCTATGGGCGATACTACTGATGAACTGATTCGGTTAGCGAAGCAAATTAGTCCTAAACCGCCGGAGCGGGAGCTTGATGTCTTATTGTCAACCGGCGAGATAGTTTCCAGCACCCTAATGGCTATGGCCTTGCATAGCTTAGGCTATAAGGCGGTGAGCTTGAGTGGTGCTCAGGCAGGCATTGAGACTGATACTACCTACAGCAAGGCTCGCATTCTGCATGTTGAACCCAAACGAGTTGTTGAAGAGCTGGAGAAAGGCAATGTTGTTATTGTAGCTGGGTTTCAGGGGATAACCAGGGATATGGACATTAGTACCTTGGGTCGAGGTGGCTCGGATACCACGGCGGTAGCTTTGGCTGCTGCGCTAAAGGCTCAGATATGTCAGATATACACAGATGTCGAAGGTGTGTTTACTGCTGACCCTCGCCTTGTGCCTGAAGCCCGAAAGTTGAAGGAAATCGGCTATGAGGAAATGCTGGAACTGGCAACCTTGGGTGCCAAGGTGATGCATTCCCGGGCCGTGGAGCTAGGTGAGGTTTATAATATGCCGATACTGGTGGCTTCCAGCTTCAGTAATAAATCTGGTACTATTATTCATGGAGGGATTCCGATGGAAGTAAGAAACAAAGTGCGGGGTATTGCTCATGACCTTAATGTGGCTAAGGTGACTGTGGTCGGTGTTCCTGACCGGCCGGGGATAGCTTCAGCAATCTTTGAACCACTAACTAAAGCAAATATAAGCGTAGATACTATTGTTCAAAATGCCAGTATTGACAACATTACTGACTTAACCTTTACCGTGGCTAGAGGTGATTTAGGTAAAGCAATGTCTCTGGTAGAACCGGTGGCTAAGTCTATCGGGGCTAAGGAGTGTGTCAGCGATTCGACACTAGCCAAAGTTAGCGTTGTTGGCACTGGGATGGTGAATACGCCGGGCTATGCGGCTAATATGTTTCGGGCTCTTTACGAACAGGGCATCAATATCCAGCTAATTACCACTTCTGAAATAAGAATAACCTGTATTATCGGTGAGGATAGGGTAAAGGACGCCGTTAAGGCGCTACATAAGGCTTTTGAACTAGAGCGAGACGTGATTTAACGCTACAACACAGCGACAACTTCTTTTATACCGGATATTTCTTGTTTCAGTATCCGCTCGATGCCGTTCTTTAGGGTCATGGCTGACATTGGGCAACCAGCGCAGGCCCCCTTAAGCCTTAAACTGACCACGCCTTCTTTAACGTCAACTAGTTCTACATCTCCCCCATCGGCTTGGAGACTCGGCCTAATGTTGTTTAAGACTTCTTCTACTTTTTCTCTCACAAGTTCTCCCTCTTGCTTTCGCTTGTATTTACTGTGGTAGTAAGCTAACATAATCAGCCTGTTTTGTCAAAATAATTGTTGGGAGAGTGTTTATTAACCTGTCACTCTGAGCGAAGCGAAGAGTCTGTCGTAGGGCTCAGAATGACAAAAAGAATTGCTAAACGCTCTCTTGTTGGTTCAGCTTGAGATACTTGATACTTGACATTGTCCGCTTTTTTTGCCACAGTGACTGCGGTAAAATAATAGGGTTATACTGAAGAGGTAACACAGGGGGTAAGGAATGCCCGACCGTGAAGAAGATAAAGCCAGGCTGAGACGAAAAGCTAGTCAGGAAGCTATTTCTCTGGCTATGCAGAGTCGGTGGCAGGAAGCAGTAACTGTCAATCAGAGCATACTAGAACTTTTCCCCACCGATATTGATGCCTACAACCGGTTAGGTAGAGCATTTATGGAATTGGGCGAATTTGCCAA
>Ga0315282_10008384_pt1 | contig 16745 bp, 23 predicted proteins | sample YL17G07_20_MG_FD_203693 | JGI IMG/M metagenome (GOLD analysis project Ga0315282, IMG submission 203693) | Sediment microbial communities from Yellowstone Lake, YNP, Wyoming, USA - YL17G07_20 | ecosystem: Environmental > Aquatic > Freshwater > Lake > Sediment | place: USA: Wyoming | collected...
AGCGAATATTCCCGAATAATGCCGTTTGAGACCCGTATCCCCACCGAATCAAGATTCTATCGCAACTCAATCGGACATCATACGGGACCGATGCAGCCCGTATCGTCCGAATGCCCTAGAGGTGAAAAACAATGCCTAGCGTCCTAGACCGTATCCTCGGAAGAAGCCTCAACCCTAGGCGATTAAGCACGAAGAGCCGAAGAAAGCAGAGGAAGCAGTGCTTAAGGACTTAAGCGAGCCGATCAAGGAACCGGACCCTTAAGCGCGCAAGACCGAGGAAGTTGATCGGGATTATGATGCCTGGACGTCCTTGCCCGGAAGTCGGCGATAGGAGGATGAGAGTTGTCGAGCCCGCGGAAGGTGATGAGGCTACATCGTCCGAGACCGTCCAGCGGATCAGCTTTGGAAGCTGAATGTACTAGATGTGCGAGATTCTACCTCTAGCCTTAACGTTTTGAAAAGAAACGGCTCATGTTCTCGTGATCTCGTTCGTCCATACATCATCTGGCCGTTTCCATGCCAGCAATTATGCATGGGCTTGGGAAAGCGCTCAAGACCGGGTCAACCGATACCGGCAGGAGACTGGTTGGAATCCTCTAACAGGCAATAGACTCGAAATATGGGAACGTCGTGCTTGCATCAATCAAGGAATGCTGCCAGCCTCTAATTTCGCATCTAGGATTCGGAGGATCGACTCGCCAAGATCCGAAGCAAGTCCGACTGCATCATCGGGTATCTTCTGTCCGTGGACCGCTGCATTTAGAACACTGACGACAGACTGTATCGCCTGTTCTTCGTTTCTCAGTAGAACCCCCGTCGTTACCATGCGTCTGACCATTTCAGATATGGTCGCTCGGGTTAAGTCAATTCCGTTCTTCTTGGCAAGCAGGCCAAGCTTCTTTTCAATCTCTATTCTCAGCCCGGCTAGGCCCAGGTTGACGTCAGATTGCATTAGATCCCGCCAGGTCATATCCTGAGGTTTAACGATTGTAGGCTTCTTGGTGGCTATTTCTGCGCGTTCTTTCTCTGGGATAGCGGCATTCACGGCTCTCTGAGCTCTTGCGACTTTTCTTTCAAAGGTTATTCCTGATCCACCTGGCAAGGTAATCGACTTTGCAAATGGTAGTATGCAGACCACGACGAGAAGCCCGAGGAGACCAATGGTTGTCGTGTCTATCGTCAAGCCAGGATAAAACAAATGGGCGATAAGAAAAACGGAGATCACTGCAGCCAACACCATCGAAATGTAGATTAGGATCTTCCTGTCTCGAACCAATGCAGGCGACTCATCCGAATCCTGGTCCTCTTCTTGCGCAGCCATAAGAGCAATTATCAGTATTAGAACTGCTGTTCGCCCCTGATACTGGTTACCCCCAGTTGACTCCTTGAGCTTTCTAGTATAAGGTTTTTCTTCTTGACGGACCTGACGTGTTCCTTAGCCTTAAGGGGTGGTTCAACGGTGGGATCAAATCGCACAATGTTGTTTGCATTTCCCGGGCTCTCCTGTGGAGCCATAATAGACTGAATTTGCTGCTGCCGCTCGCCCGCAATACTGGCAGTGGATCTTTTTCCACCTGGGTGATTCTTGCGAGGCATTTCCTGACGTGATTGTTGATGGTAACGGGCGCCGCCTCTCGGCCATCTGCAACCAATGCTCATTTATGCACACTCATTAAACGATTGTAAACATGTTACCATCAAACAACACATGGCCCCAATTCTTTGGGGTCAAACTCCGGGCTGACATCCCATCCTGAATGAGCTTTCGCTCATTCGCTCAAGGGATATTGACTCCGGACGTTAAGAATTGGGTGTCACAGCAACGATCTGGAGAAAAAGCTTAAATAAGAATCTCAGATATATGTATCCTAGATACATATGTGCAACGAAGGACAAAACTGCTCCCGACACACAGGTACAGGATTAATCCAGCTGCAGATTCTTCGCATTCTCTACGAAGACCCCAGCCATGGATACAGGATTATGGACGAACTCAAGAAGCTCACCTCGAATGAGTACGCTGCCGAATCCGGTGTCATATATACGATGCTGAGGCGGCTCGAGCGAAGAGGTCTTGTTGCTTCTCGCTGGAAAAAACAAGCCTCTCGCGTTGACCGCAGGGTTTATACCATCACAGAGAAGGGGAAGATGTTCCTCATGGAGAGCCTGAAGATGGTCAAAAGCAGGAAGATTCTCATGGACAGTCTCATTCAGTTCCACAGCGAAACCTTCGAGGATGGAACCCCAAGAAAACGGAGGAGGCTGCAAGTCGATGAACGCAATCGAGGCTGAAGGTCTGACGAAGCGTTTCGGGGATTTCCTCGCAGTTGACCACGTGAACTTCCGGGTGAAAGAGGGGGAGATCTTCGGCTTCTTGGGTCCGAACGGCGCCGGGAAGACCACAACCATCAGGATGCTGACCACGCTCACGTGCCCTACGGAGGGTAGTGCGAGAGTTGCTGGCTATGATGTTGTGAAAGATTCGCTTCGCACGAAACAGCACTTCGGCGTGGTTCCTGAGGTTTCTAACGTCTACGATGAGCTCAGTGTGTGGAACAACCTGATGTTCGCAGGCGAGATATACGGGATGTCCAAGGCCGAACGAAGGCGCAAGGCGGATGAATTGCTGTCACTGCTGGCGCTCGCCGAGCACAGGAACAAGAAGGCGCGGCACCTGTCCAAGGGACTGAAACGCAAGCTCGTGCTCGGAATGGCGATGGTGAACTCTCCGGACATACTGTTCCTCGACGAGCCTAGCTCAGGGCTCGACGTGACATCGACAAGGACGATGCGGGACATGATTCGACAATTCGCCCAGCGGGGCATGACAATCTTCCTCACCACACACAATATCGAGGAGGCCAACCTGCTATGTGACAGGGTGGCAATAATCGTGAAGGCCCGAATCGTGGCTGTTGACTCTCCGGAGAACCTCAGGATGGCCCTGGACGCCTCCCGGTCCGTCGAGATTGCGTTCAAGAGGACACCGCCAAGCCTCCAGGACTGGCTGAATGCTTCCGGGATAGTGAGCGCCGTTCGAAAGGAGGGCGACAAGTGGAAGGTGTTCACATCCAATCCTCCAGAGTTCCTGGACGCCCTGGTCAGCTATGTCGAACGGGAGAAAGCGAACCTGCTCACGGTCAATACAATGGGGCCTAGCCTCGAGGACGTTTTTGTCTCCCTCGTGACGAATGAGGCAAAAGGAGACGGATGACATGGAATCAGCATCATCGAATGCTCGGACGCGGCCCCTCCGCAACGTGACCGCAGCCTGGGCGGTCGCTCGTAAGGATATGCGGATTTACTACCTCCGACCCGGGAACCTGATGTTCGGCATTCTCTTCCCCGTATTCCTGTTCTTCTCGTTCGCAGTCGGCCGTGACCTGCCGGCGGAGATCCTGATTCCTGGCCTGACTGCGATGGCCATGTTCTTTGGATCGTCCTCGACCGGAGCGATGGCCATCCCTACGGAGAGGAGGACTAAGACCTACGAGAGGCTGCTCGTGGCGCCCATCCCTCCTATCTCCATCCTCCTTGGCGAGACTCTTGGCGGTCTCATCTTTGGCGCGGTCTTCGCAGCTGTGCCGATAGCTCTGGGCATCGCATGGTTCGGAATGTCGATTGCCAACTCGCTCGCGCTGGTTTCCGCAATCGCACTGTCATCATTCGCGTTCTCGGCCCTCGGTATCATGTTCGCAGCACTCCCCACGGAGAACCCAGGCGATGTCATGATGCTCCTCAATTTCGTGCGGCTTCCCCTTCTGTTCGTGAGCGGGATATTCATCGCCCTCGCGGACGTGGGCGATATTGGCCTCGCACTCGCGGCGATCTCCCCTCTCACTTACTCCAACGATTTGCTCAGATGGGCGGTGGGAGGGACTAGTTATTTCGACCCGGCCATCGACGTCTTGGGGATAGTCTTATTCTCCGTCATCTTCCTTGCACTTGCCCTCTGGCTCCATGAGAAGGCTAGGAAGTCCGATAAGATGGCCGGGAGGCGGAAGCGCGCGAAGGAGGCTGGGCCCATTTGAAGCCAATCAGTCTCTCAGAGCTTGCGAAGACCCAGCGTCTCAGCCAAGGCCTGTCGAAAGCCATCGCAATCAGGTCTCGCGAGCTCAACGCTGTCCAGGTCATACTGGACCAAGGAAGGGAGATACCTCCGCATCCCGAGGACTACGCTGTGCTGTTCGTGGTGATCGAGGGTCAAGGGCGCATAACGACCGGGGACGGCGTCTGGAAGGTCTGGCCCGGTGTCATCGTTCATCTGGACAGGGGTGAGGTGAGAGGCATCGCGGCCGACACAAGGATGCGTTTGCTTGGCATCCAAGGGCCACGCAGTCCGACATGAAGGCGGGTGATGAGTTGCTGGTTAAGGTGGGATTCCAATGAAAAGACGCGCGTTCGACGATTCTGTTGGGGGAGACTGCGTGCGGAATCTCTTCAGTCAGATTACAGACAGTCTGGGGAAGACGAGAAGTGATGGTGCCGAGACAAGGGGTGACTAATGCGACCTAAGGCCAGAAGTCATGAGACATTCGGCATCCGTGACGGTCAATCTATGATGGGTGGGATCACCAAAGCAGGGGGTCTCGCCCAATCGTCCTGGAGTCTTTCAATTCCCGACCGATGGAGGATGCTCGCATGAGCGAACCGATACGCATCGAGAACCTGACCAAGAACTTCAAGGGGCTAAGAGCGGTTGACAACCTGAACCTGCTGGTGAAGAAGAAGTCCTTCATGGGGTTCCTTGGGCCCAACGGGGCTGGAAAGACGACCACGATCAAGATCCTGACCAATCTGCTCACGCCCTCTGACGGAGCAGCGTACCTGAACGGGATCGATGTGACAAAGGACCCTAAGGCCGCTCTGACCAACGTCGGGACCGTGGTGGAAACGCCAGAGTTCTATCCCTATCTCACTCCCAATGAGACGCTGGCCTACATGGGCGAGCTGCACGGAATGAACCACGGGGACATCATTCAACGGACAAGAGAGGTGCTGGAAACGGTCAAAATGACTGAGTGGGCGGACAAGCGCATCGGCAATTTCTCCAAAGGGATGAAGCAGCGCATTGCCATCGCCCAGGCCATCCTGCATGAGCCTTCGGTCGTCATCCTCGACGAGCCCACAAGTGGACTGGATCCCAGGGGAATGGTCGAGGTCCGAGAAATCCTGGAGGATCTGAAGAATGAGGACTATACCGTGCTCATGTCCTCTCACCTGCTCGCGGAGGTTCAGCAGGTGTGCACCGATGTCACGCTCATCAACCGGGGTCAGCTGCTGAGGAGTGGGCCCGTTAATGAGCTGACCACTTCAACGAACCTCAGGAGGTTGGAAATCAGGACCATCCAGGAGACCACGGGAATCTTGCTTGCCAAGATCTCCCAACTCGGGGGCGTATCGGGTCTTGAGCCGCTCGGCCCTCGGGACTTCGGTCTCTCTCTTACTGGCGGGGACGAAGCACAGGCGGACCTGCTGACGGAGCTGCAGAATCTAGGGCTGAAGGTCGTCTCCTTCAAGGAATCTGGCGTTGCATTGGAGAACCTGTACATGTCTCTTATCAAGGAAACGAGGTGATTGAGATTACCGAGACAGTTGCTCGAAGTAGCAAGAAGACCGTCGCCGTGGCTCCCTCGGATGTTGCTCAGATCGGGATTGTAGCGAAGTACGATGTCCTGAAATACCTACGTAGTCGCCGTCTGCTGGGGATGGTGGCGATCGTGGTTCTTGTCATCCTGCTCATCACTGCGCTGCCGCCCTTGCTCGATGAATCGTACCCTGATGGTGCGGACGCGTTCATGAACATGTACGCGGGTTATGTCGCCATACTTGTCATCGTCGGTGCTACCCTCTTCGCTGGAGACGCCATCGTATCCGAGTTCCAGAACCGCACAGGATACCTGCTATTCCCCAAGCCTGTGAAGAGGTGGGTGCTGCTGGCCGGCAAGTTCCTCGCCTCGATGGCGGCCATGTTCCTCGTCCTGCTCGTGTACTATGCCATCGTGCTTGCTCTGGGACTCGTCATAACCGGAGGTTTCTCTGTATTGGGTGTAGAATCTCTCCTTCTCGCGATGATGTACTCAGTAGCCGCGTTATCTGTGGGATACTTAATCAGCTCGATCATGAGTGGGACTACCGGAGCCCAGGTCCTAACCTTTGCTATGTTTCTCTTCATCTTCACTATGGTCGTAAGGCTGCTGACCGTGGGCGACGTCAAGCCATGGTTCATCCTGACCTTTGCAGGCGATGTGATTGGATATATCACTCAGGAGCCGTATCCAGTGGAGGTGACTCCGACCGGGGAGGGGCCGATAGCAGTGAGCAGTTTCGTACCAGACGTCGGTGTGTCCATGGCAGTCATGGTGGTCTACGTCCTGGCCTCTCTCGCGCTGACCTACTTCTTCTTTAAGAGGAGGGAGATGTCAGCGTAGGCTGCAGGATACTCGTGGCTAATGGGCTAATTGAAGGTGAGTCATTGAGCAGCGGCATCACAGGAGTGGATGATCTCGATCAATCGTTCGGTGACTTGAAGGCGGGCGACCGGATCAAAGAAGCATTTCGCGCAAAGGAGAACGGATTCGTGAGGGGCAAGATCTACCGTTGAGATTAGGAAATGACTTTGGCTGTTCCGGATTCCATGGCGTTGGAGGATCGGAGGTTTCAAGGTAATCGCTCACTGGAGAGGTGTCGCGTTCAGAGGACCTTGTTGGTGAGGGGACGTGCCGAGAGCCGCGTGTGAACTCGAGAAACTGGCCATTTTCCGAGCAGAGGACCATTGCATTGAGCTAGACCTCATCAGCGCTATCGAACCAACAAGGTTCGACCATTGGGATCAGGAAATCCATTTTTCCTGGTACGTAGCTCGGCCGCTATGATGCCCGTATAGGTTTGAAGATTCTAGCTCCCACCATTAATCATCGGTAGATTCCCGGCGATAATCCTCTTCTTGACTTGTTGAGGAGGACAAAGATGTTCTTATTGACAACGGCGGTACCCGTATGGTCGAGCGGGAGAAGGAGATTCGCTGCTTAAGCAAGATAAGACGATCAATTGTCCGACTACTACCTTCGAAAATCAGACCTCTCCGAGCACGAGATTACGCGAGACTTGAGTCTCGTGCCTCTCTCGTGCCCCCTTCTCGTGCCCGTCTCGTGCTCTAAAGAGGCTTAGCCCGAGCACGAGGCATGGACGAGACTAGGACGAGAGTTGGGCGAGAAAGCACGAGATTAGCACGAGGTCATCACGAGATCGTGCGAGAACCGCATTCGCGAGCATGTTTGAAAAGGGTCTGGCCGCATCCCTAGGGCTGCTATGGGCATTGAGATGACTATCACATGGGAGTGTTCATACGAGTTTTCGCATGCGAGTGATGCGATCGGAGGTGCCGGAGACGACGCCGATCAATAATGCAATCAGAGTAAAGCTTTTGAGTTGAATCCCCGCCGCGGAGCCTTTCTAAGGCTTGCTACGAGGTTATGGGCGAGAGTTAGGCATGATTCCCCCTCCCAAATCAATAAATCTATGTATCTATTTTGAGTGAATCTTACTATGGATATGATAATCTTTGGAGCAGGAGCAAGTTTCGGTTCAGACAAGTCCACTCGAAGATAATTGGGGGGTTACTTTGTTCATATCACGGATCGCTGCGTGAAGGGGGTTCGACGGATAGCTGGCTTATCTCGAAACAGAACATGTGGGTTTGGAGGGGCAACATGGTGAAAATGTCGGTCGATTGGGAAGGCAAGGATGAGAGTACCCCTAATGTAGTGTTCAGCATCCCTAACGGATACTCTGATAAGACAAAGAAGAAGATGCAGAAACTTCTACTGGATACGATTGTCCGGCTGAATCGCATCTACTTCTCAGACCCGGCGAAAAAGACCTAAACCCTTTCAATTCTCATTTGATCAGGCAATCCGGTCGAACTTGTATCCGCAGTATGGACAGATCTTGTAACCTGATGGGTGCATGGCTCCGCACTGTGTACACTTCTTCTTGAAGACAGTGTCACTTTCTTGAGCCTTAATCTACGACAGTTATATTCTGACAGCGTGTATTATCAAACGGCGTGACGAGGTTGACGGGGGAAGTAATCTCACAAACGACTGAAGACATCACTGGTGAATACAAAAGCATCAGCATTCTATTCGCTGAGGCATTTACTCGGAGAGATATCTCGATAATCAATGAGAAAATCACATCGGATACTGGGATTTCACTTGAGGATGGTAACGGAGGCAAGAGTGGGTTGAGAAGAAACATCCCCATCCTCAGATGGAAGGACATTCCCGCGAATCGTCTTACCCAAATCATCTCGTCTGTTTGTGACACTAGAGAAAAGGAGACTGTTGACTCATTGACTTCGGTAATTGACTGCGCATCCATTGGGTCCTTCGATAACACAGATCTCCCCTTCTATGTTGTTTACATGTATCTGAGTATCAGGAAGGAAATTACGCAAGAGAAGGATTTCGACTATCAACTCTTCAAAATTCGGGAAGCCGCAAAGAAGTACCTTCCATCTCTTCCAGGCAGCATGAGTCAGCACAAACGACATGGTAGAACATCGCCAACAGTAATGCTCGTAGACATGAAAGTGAAGGAAAGAGATATAGGGAGATTGAATGAACTCCTTTCATCACTGGCCGATGAGACGACTGTCGAAGCCCATCGAATGAACATCGCATCTGAGATAAATTCGCTGCAGCCATCATTCAGTGGGGATACTCTCGTTGGGCACGCAAAATCATATTTCATGATTGAGAAGGATCTTCACGCAATTGTGGGGTCGTTCGGAGGAGTAATTCCGTATGATCCCACTTGCCCATATCTATTGGTTTTGACCTCTGGAGAGGAATATGAATCCTTCCGTGGATTCGATGATGATCTCTTTCCTAACCACCTGGAACTATCGTATGGAAATCCATGGGTATGGCCAAACGCTCTCGTATTTGCCACAATGGTGGAGTCGTGGTTGTATGAATCGTGGCATATCATCAGGAGACACAATAGCTACCTCTCTGAAGTGTCCGAAAGGGTGCTGGGGAAGTCCATTGATCCAATTACTGATGATAATCTCAACCAGATTGCGAAGATAGGTCTTGAGATTTCGGCATTGGAAATTGACCTGTCTCGAATCAAGGCGTATGCAGGTTATGGTCTTGAAAAGTGGAGCCAGGGGGATTTCGCCCCGCTGCGTGAGATTCCGATTCCGTTTGATGGCCAGTCGAAGAGACTTGGATTTGATGGAAAGACTGGGTATTTGCCACTCGTGGGCGAATCAGTAAAAGGCAACTGCGAACAAATGGAATTGACTGTCGCATCAATACAGAATCAGATCCATGCTTTGTCAGATTACGGAAATCAGATGGCAATGCGCAAGAGCACTCGCGCATCAGAGAGAAGTTCACGTAGCATCGAGTTCCTCACTTGGCCTCTACTTGCGTTGACACTGGTTCTAGTGGTATTAGAGATGGGAAGAAGTCCGCCAGAGTATGGGGGGCTGTTGTCTCAGATGGTGTCGCTTCTGTTGATTCCTGCTTTCTTCCTGTCATACCTATACACTCGCGAAGGTAGGACGAGTAAGAGTGTCATAATCCTTTTGGGGGCGACATTAGGAACCTTGGCTGGTCTGGCAACCGGGGTCTTCGTACGTTTGTTTTCGACTACAGAAGTTGCAGATTGGCTAGGCTTTTGCGGAGGCCTAGTCGCCACGATAATGTTATCCTACTATCTCTATAGAAAAAAGACAAATAGAATTTGAACCATGTGGAAAAGCCATTCCGTCGCTAAATCTTTCGGGTAAAATCACTCGTTATGCCCTTACAATAATGGTTCAGGATGGACAGTTATGGTCGTAAGTGTGCAATTCGATTTCTACACTTAGACCGAGCGAAATCATATCTCGAATCTCACAACGTCCCTGTAGGTCCTCGATCGTTGCCTGATGTTGAGATGCAATAGGGAAAGGTACTTACCTCCCGGATTAGCAAAGGATTTACGCTTCAAGGACGATTAACATACGGGGAAGGAGGGGAACATCGTGGACTATGACGATATAGAAAGTCTCCACATCCAGAAGACATTGGCGGAGAAGGCTCTCAGCATGTTCTATTTGAGAGAGGAAGATAGTCGTGGACTCATTAGAGAGCGACTGGACATCCTCAAGATTCAAGTTGCCATCGCTTTTCTGCGAGAGAGGACTCGCAAAAATGGAGAGATAGATCCATACATAATCACACACAACACGGCCTGGGATTATGTAACGGATCAACTGGGTCCTAGGTGGAGTGACATCGGTCTCGATTTCGCGATCGCATATTTGGATGCTTGCTACTTAACCCAAGGGCGGACAAGGAAGAGGGTACACAAAGGCACTCCCTACTTCTACGTGTCGAAGAGGTTGGCCGAAAGGGGGGATAGAGATCTCGCAGAGTCAAACATGCTATTGGCCTATATCGAAGACGTCCTCACCGAGAAGGGAGAAAACAAGGACCCTTTGGAAACAGGTGCCGCCTCCCGCCTTCACAACACGTATGGTTACTCCAAGAGGACACTGAAGGGGATACTTAAGAAACGCGAAGTCTTCGCGGAAGATCCATTGTATCCAGAGGAATTGTTGATGGAATTTCAGATTACCGAGGGATTTCTGCCAATCGTTTTGCCTTTCAATCGATATTTCGTCGCATACAGACTGAAGAGACTTATGCAGACTCCTGGAGGATAGAATGGTGCTACCGGGAAAGGATCTTGAGACCCTGGCCGCATACCTCGTCCAGACTTTGAGGAGTGTCAAGGTCTCCTGGGACGTACCAACGCGTTCTGGTCAAATCGACGTTGTTCTGCGCGATGAAGGATCAGAGAAAGAGGCCCGTCCATGGTCGGGGGAATACGTATTCATAGAATGTAAGGATCGTGGGGAGCGAGTGGATGTGAGTGCCTTGGGAGCATTTTCATCAAAACTCTCGGGGGCCAAGGTGAAGACTGGTATTGTACTCTCGAGGGAAGGTCTTACTGGCAGGGGACAACGCAAATACGCTGAGGATTTCAGAAATCTGATATTCAACGAGACTGGTATCGCAATAATGAGCATCCGAATCAGTGAGTTACATAAGCTCAGATCGGGAAGGGACTTTCTTGAGCTACTTCGACACAAGTATGAGGAAGTCAAGTTTGGGACGAGGAGGAGGCGTAGGAAGAAAGCACGAAAGAAGGGTACCTAAACTTCTCGCTCACACAATGACGTCAAACGGGTGCTTTCGGCCATCCCTATTTTCTGACGGTCTATTCATAAGCTCCCACCTCCCCCGTTTTCGGTCATCCTTTGCTGTCGAAATTCGGACGTACGATGGAGATGCGCCCTTAGGGTAGATCTCGGGATTCTGAGCATCTCTGCCGTCTTCTTCTCCGAACCCGTCTCCTCGAGAAGGTTACGGACCGCCTCGACGTCAATCTCCCTCTCTGGCCTGCCGATTCTCTTGCCTTTCATCCTCGCCTTCTGCTGTCCGTCCATGCTGCAATCTCGTGCGAGCTCCCTCTCGAACTCTGCCATGTCGAGGAGGATGTTACGGAGAAGACGTCCAACTGGTGTAGATGTGTCGTACATCTGGTCGGTGCATATCAGGGAGACCCCGTATGATTCGAGCTCCCCGAGGAGATCATGGGCGTATCGCGCGCTTCTCATAATCCTGTCAAGGCGGACGATGAGGACCTTCTCGAAGTCGTGTCTCGAGGCTGCAATCCTAAGGTCCTTGAGGGCAGGCCTGTTCGGGTCTGCACCAGAGGCATGATCGACGTACTCCTTTACGACCTCCCATCCTTGCCCCCCTGCGAACTTACGCAGCTTGATCAGCTGAGTCTCAGGATCCTGGTCTTTGTCTCTTGTTGAGACTCGCGCGTAGAGGACCACCTTCAATTACTACACGCTCCAAAGGGTTGAGGAAAATCCTATTATCCGAGCAACTAGCTGAGGAGTCGCTCGAAGGGCCTCACGATTTTGAATATCAGAACGTCGAGCAAACCTCCCACCAAAATTCCTGGTATCCAGCTTACGATTGCCGCAGTGGCGTCTGGTGCACTCATCGCTCCCACATATACAAGCAACAGAATTCCAATTAACGAGATCGCGAGAAAGAGATCGTCTATCTCTTCCTTCAGGTCGAGGAGCTGGCTGAGGTTCATTTGCAGGCCTTGAAATTTCATATTCTTTTTCAAGGATAAAAACACATCGATAGTCAGTCTCTCGACTATTGAGAATCGCTCCAAAGGTAGTCTCTCTCGAGTTCTTCCCCGCCGCATGGTGCATGGTATCAGTCACACAGCCTTCCCCTTTGCGATTGCTTCATTATCCCTTGTGAGAATGTAACACGCGTGGGGAAGAGAGTGTTAGAGCTGACCCTTCTGCGCACGGTCACGCAGAAGCGTAAGGAAGCGATAGTCCAGGAGCATCCTGGAATCCTCACAAGGGAGAAGGTCGAGACCGACGAGACTCTTGCAATGGTATATGTTGTTATAACACTCAAAAAGGATGGAGAGGTAATGGGTTACGAATTTATCGAGAACGCTTCGACGTTTCAGATTGAAGCCAAGGCTAAACGATATACGGACATCCTCAAGGAGGGCCACTACCTCGGTATAGTAGTGCCCGGACAATCTCGCGACCGCGCTTTGGGGTTGAGATCTCAGTTCCGGGACAAGGAGCTCATGAATCCTGCGTTCTTCGTCTACGATGAGGATGGTGACGTAAGCCGTCTCTGACCGAGATACTCGAGTATGGAAGCCGATGCTCATTCCTTCCCTCCTCCACGCATTTCGGGTACGCTCAAGGTATTTTCACTCGGTCTTGTGCTAGTAGTCTCATCGGGCATTAGATCACTTCTAGGTGGTCAAGTTCTATAAATATGCGGATTTAATATATATTAATCCATATAGTTCTGTATTCGTATTAGTTCGATTTGAGACTAATCGGATGCTCCGACTCCTGGGACACCAAGAACGGGCAAGGAAGGACTCATAAAGTGTTCCGGCAAGCCAGGGGGCCAGGCTACCATTTTCCGTCTCACGGATGCATATGCAACATCTTGCCTTTGTGCAGTTGCATAATGCTACATCCTTTGACGGAATCTCTATGAACTGGAGGCTTCAAAAATAAGGAAATGCAACATTTCGTATCATAGTGTTGCACAGTCCCATCATGTTCGATCCACTTTTCGATAGAAAACGCTCTTGGTTTCAATTGTCGATTCTTTCAAACATTGTTGGCAAGTGGCCTTGATGAGTCCTCGATTGGGGTTCAGAAAGCCAAGAGGACCTTTCAGTCCGATCGTATTTGTCGCCGTGCAGTAGCGACACGTCCAAAGTCCCTCATGCAGAGCTTCTTCTGGTCTCGCCTCTCCATCCGGACCAATCGAATCGAGACCTAACTCATCTATTGTCAATCCCTTCGATACAAACCAACAGAGGTTGAACTCAGCCTCATACCCCTTCTTGCCTTGAACCAAGATTCTACGATTGTCGAGTTCGAAGTGACAGGGCCAATCTGATTTTGCCTCAATCTTACATATAGCGAAATCCTTCGTTCCAAACGGTCTCGTTATCGCCGCCAACATCCTTGATGCCGTTTCCTCCGTAGACTCGCTTAGGGTGGTCTTTCCATAAAGAACCCGTTTCTTGTTATCATACTCGACCTGGTCCAGCAACATCTGGTAGACCACGTCCCGATTTGCATTTTGAAAACTGATTCGCAAATACACTCTTTCATCCCTGCAATCGATGGTCAAATCACAACCTCCCGGCGGGCACACGACGTCGTTCAAGTCTCGTATGGCAATCCAGTCGTTTCGATCCATCGAGAAAACCTCGGATCCCTCACCGTTTCGGATTGAGATATTCAGTTGCTCGTAACCAGCATCATCTTTCGTCATCCAAATAATGTTCTGTGCTTTGGACCTGATAAGAAAAGGTGGCTGAACAAACCAGCAACCACCCGCAAAAAGGACTAGGTTCTCTCGTCTCCACTCGAACCGTCCTTTCAAACCCTTTGATTCTCTCCTATAGGGCTCCTTCTTCATCATTCTCAGCTGATCAACCGTGAAGACCCCTTTGTCTGCCTGGTCATGGTGTGGTGCACACAAGGCTATCATTCCTTGCACATCGTGATGCTCTCTTACACTCCACGGAGGATCAAAGTGGTGCCAACTCAGATACGGACTGCCACACCCATCAACAGGGCAGCCAAAATTGACTTCCTTTTTAAGGACTTCTCTTGTACTCGTTGGAGGAGTGCGATTCATGAGAATACGACAGCGAGAGATATTCAATATCTTAGTTCAAATAGTGATGCAGCTTTACAGCCACTGAGCTATATCAGGTTTGATCTATCTCTTATGCCTTGGAACGGGAGCTTAGTGCCGTGAACGGTACATATCGGCCTCTTGCCATTCGTTTTCGTGGCTGCAAATCCCATTCGGTCCATTATTCTCTAAATCGATAATAGTGACGGTTCTGACGGCAGATGGGGCGAGGAAAAAGAAAGAAATCATCGTCACCAAACATAGGGACCAGTATACCATGAAAAACGTGACTGTCAAGATCTCCTCTCCAGGACACTTTTTTCTATCGATCGGAAATCGGTGTAGAGCTGATCGAGCCTCTTGGGTTCGAATGCCTTTTGGATCGAGCGAAGCGCGTCGCTCTCCTCGATCTCGAAATGCACCAGGATTACACCTTGGACCACTTTCATCTTAGGAAGCCACAGTTCATGCTTGGGGTCCAGGTCGACAAGTTCCTTCATGACCCTTCGTGCCGACCTGTGCCATTCTAGAGCCTCAAGGGCCGCAGGACGCGTCTGGCTGTTCTCTTGCATGGCAATAAAAAGGACCTCCTCTTCCGCGGTTGCGTGGGCGTGAAGGCCTCTTCGTGCCTTTTCGAATAAATGGACGCGTTGATCTAGCTCCGTATTTGTGGTTCTGACCACATCTCCCAAGAGTGCCCTGAATTGCTTATGTTCATCCCGTATCCACTCCGCAATGTCCATCATTCATCACCAATGGCTATCGTCTCTCGCTCAGTATTTGAAGATTTCCAAAAATGCATTCGATAACCCTTCCTGGCTCATTTCCCAAAGCCCGAACCTCACCGCATCGCGATAGGTCCTGGACCGCTGCCACAAACCTTGATGTTTATGCATGTGGATGGATGTAAAATGAACCTGACCAATGAGAGCTATGTTATCAAGATAAGCGGCAAGAACTCTACTGAGTTCTATTACAGAGATAAGAGCGGCTGGTATAAAGTGAGCACACGTGGCCGAAAGTTACGGGCGACCGCCGAGCAGATCTTGAATCACGTCCTGCCTGCAGTAGCTGGCGTCAAGCCAAACGTGACTATCAAGGTGGAACACTACGAGGATCCGGAGAAGCGAATCCTACCAGCCCGCGTGGAGTGAGAACCATTTGAGAACGCTCTTTATCTGTCAAAGCCCGACCTCACGGCACCCTGATAGGTCCTGGACCGCTGCCATAAGTTTTAAGGATGCTCGCCCGAATGGAGAATAGTTGGAGGCAACGGAATGAAAGTGCTTGTGGCATACATGTCGTCGACGGGCAACACCAAGAAGGTAGCCGAAGCCATATATGGAGAGATAACTGGTGAGAAGGAGATCAGACCGATTAAAGATGTGCAGGATATCGGGGCTTATGATATCTCATTCCTGGGCTTTCCCACGCATCAATATGGACCTGACAAGAGGGTAAAGGAATTCCTAGAGAAACATTGCACGGGCGGAAGGAAGGTAGCATTGTTCGTGACGCATTGTGCCCCAGAAGATGTACCAGAAGTCCCGGAATGGATGGCAAAGTTCAAACAAGCAGCTGCCGGTGCGAACCTAGTAGGGTTCTTCGATTGCCAAGGGGAGCTAGCCAAGGGTTTGGAGCTAATAATGAAAATCTCAACTAATAAGAAAATTCGGACTTTTGCAAAGAGTCATAACAGTAAAGGTCAACCCGACGAGGCTAGGCTCATGAAAGCTCGGGCATTCGCGAGAGACACTATGAACCGCATGGTCTAGTCCGGACTTAGGTAGAATTATGTCGCTTATTCCAGCTTTTGAGTTGGGCTTATGGAATGCTTGGATTTTCATGCTTTATTTGACATTCTTAAACTTATTGCCCTTTTTATTATCAGGATGGCTAATTGACAAAGAGGTATTGAAGAAAGGTTCTGATGCGCCGCTCAACGAGACTGAGAGAAAAATCTCGAATATCATATCCTTTCTATTCATCGCTCTAATTGCTTACAGCATCTTCTTGCCGCTTGAACTGGGGACAGTCTGGTTCTTTGCTGGATTCCTCATCTATTTGCTGGGAGCGATTATCGAGACTATAGCAGTTCTAAATTTCTTTACTACTCCAGTGGACAAACCTGTCACCAAAGGGGTCTACCGTTTTTCTAGAAACCCTATCTACTTTAGCATGTTCTTGATCTTTGGCGGCACAGGCATCGCATGTGCTTCCTGGGTTTTTCTGCTAATTACCGCAGTTTTCATAATTCCAGTGCATACTGGTATAGTTTCTGAAGAACGTTCCTGCCTCCAAAAGTATGGAAATGCATACCGAGAATACATGAATAGGACCCCAAGATGGATAGGAATCCCGAAATTCTGATAAGAAGAACGGAAAAGTGTTCAGCTAATCTCTCACAGCCCGAACCTCACGGCATCCCGAAAGGTCACGCAAACTTCGTGACTG
>Ga0315282_10008385_pt1 | contig 16745 bp, 15 predicted proteins | sample YL17G07_20_MG_FD_203693 | JGI IMG/M metagenome (GOLD analysis project Ga0315282, IMG submission 203693) | Sediment microbial communities from Yellowstone Lake, YNP, Wyoming, USA - YL17G07_20 | ecosystem: Environmental > Aquatic > Freshwater > Lake > Sediment | place: USA: Wyoming | collected...
AGGCGGTTGATTCAAAGACGCTGTAATAGAGGTTCTCAATAACAAAGTCTTTACCTCCTCCTTGCTCCTTGCAAAGGTAGTTGAATCCTTTATAGTGGTCATCGTCTGGATGGGTAATAAAGGCTACGTCGATATTGAGGTTCTTTATCCTCCCTCCATTTTTTAAGCTCCTAATGTAGTTGAAAGGATTTCTTTTATCATTTTCAGCTGAGTGAATACCAGCATCGATTAAAATGGTTTTGTTATTCGGAGTAATTATGAAGATGGAGTCTCCTTGGCCCACGTCGATGAAGTGGATCTCAAGGGTTCCGGAAATCCCATTAGTAACAAAAAGGAAAAGGGAAAGAAAAGTAAAAACCAATAATACTTTTGACTTCTTTTTCATCCTTTAAACCAAGCCTTTATCTGCCTATTTCTTGACCAAAATCCTATTTGATAGCAATCCGTCTTCAGACGAGAGTTTAATTATGCCTTGACTGGGTACTACTGCTGGCCAACCTTTTTAATTTTTCAGCAAATCCTGGATCTAATGCTTTCAATTTAGGATAGATTTCTAATGCTTTGCCTTTTTGTCCTTGGGTCAAATAAGCTAAACCAAGGTTATAATAAGCCTCAGCATCCTCCGGATCAAGCGTAATTATTTTCTTATATTCTTTGATAGCAAGATCGTAGAAACCTTTTGTTTCATAAGCTTCTCCCAAATAGAAAAGGGCGTCGGTGTTTTTGGGGTTGATCCTGAGGACTTCTTGGTATTCCTTTATTTCCAAGTCATAAAGGCGTTTAATATAGTAAATGCTTCCAAGTTCAAGGTGGGGTCCTTCCATATTGGGGTTAAGTTCAATCGCTTTTTTAAAAAATTCCATCGCCTCATTATTCCTCTGGGCATCTCTGGCAAGAATACCTTTAAAATAGTAATTCAAAGCCTCAGGGCTAAAACTGATATTCTTTAACTTGCTTATCGGAATAGGTTTTTGTTCTTCAATTAAATTAAAAGCCTCTCTGAGCGGCACTGCCAAATTCATGCCTTTTTCTTCACTGATAAGCAGCCCAATCAACCTTCCTTCTTGATCTATCAATGCGCCTCCTGTATATTGGGCAGTAAGGGAGGCCAGTTGGATGTATTGAACCTGTCCTTTGGCAGACCTGCTCGGATACGCCTTAAGGTCACTGATGATGGCCGAATTAATTCCTTTCTTCGTTTTCAATTGGTCAGTCAAAATTAAAACCCTCTGGCCAATATAGACTTGTTTCAAATCTGCCATTGGGAGGGCTGAAAGTGACTCACCCTCGATCTTCATCAAGGCCAAGTTTTTCTCTTCATCCTTCCATAGACTTTGGATTTGATAAGTCTTACCACCTCTTAAAATGATCCGGGTCAAGCTGGCCCCCATTATTGGATAAAGATTAGTAGCCACTATGCCTTTAGGATCGATAATGACACCTTTAGCCTCGCTTAATATCCTCCCTTCATTGCTTAAAGACTGAACTTGAACGAAGGAATTAGGATCAAGTTTTGGGATCGTCATGATTCCTTTTTCTGGAATCCAAAGAGTCAGAGTAATAAATACGGCTACAGAGGCGGTTACAATGGAGACCGTGGCATATTGCCATCGACGAAAAGGAAAGGCAATAAGATTAGCTGTTTCTTGCACGAAGGGGGAAATTATATCCCTAAAGAATTCCTTTATTGGTCTTTCTTTCTTCGGGTATAAGTCCTTAAGCTTATTAAGGAGATGTGACGGCAAGGGAGCCTTATGCTTCTGAAAATAGATTAACTCCTTCAATTCCATGAGCTGATGTAAACAATATAAACAGGAGCTAATATGCTCTTCTGCCTTTCTTTTCTCTCCCTTGGAGAGTTTCCCCTCGATGTAAAAACCAATGGTTTCAACCTCTAAACAGGAGGGGGTCTTTAGGGTTTCTATTTTATTAAGAGCCTTTCTCAATGTTACTTTAAAAGCAGTATCCATATTACTCCATTATTAAAGACTGAAAGAGATTCAAAATTCTTCCCGAAATTTTATCTTTCCCCTAATTCTTTTCTAAGCTTAATTATCATCCTGGAGTATTTGGAGGCGACAGTGCCAAGAGGTACTTTTAGAATTTTTCTGATCTCTTCGTCCTTGTCCCCTTTAAGCTTCATCCAAAAAATCTGCTGATCTATTAAAAGGAAGCTTTCTACAACCTTTCTTATTGAATCCAGGGCTTCTTTTTCGTCTGCAGTCAAGTCCGGTCTTGAGTGGGGGTCTTGATCAGAAATAAGATCTTTTAGGGAAACGCCTTCTGAATCCTTTCCATTTAGAGAAATATGTTCTTTGTCCCTCGCTTCTGATTTCAGATAGGAAATTCCTTCATTAACGACGATTGTCTTGAAATACTTAAGGAATTCGTATTTGGTTGCACCTCGAAAATTACTCAGCCCCCCTTTCAAAAGTTTGATAAAGACATTTTGAATGATATTTTCTCGGTCAGGAAGGGCAATATCTGAAAATTTCTTAAGGATATTATCAGCCACAGAACCAAATTCTTTGACAAAGAGATTCCAGGCTCGTTCCTCCCCCGTAAGACATTGTTCAATTGTTAAAATCACGTCTCCGACCATGGAGAGAATATACATAGTCCTGAAAAATTTGTAAATAAATTATTATTATTTTGATAATTTATTGATATTCCTCTCATTTTTAAAAAGAAAATTTTGAATTATGGATGCAGGGAAGAAAATTCTTTCCTCAGAAGTCTTTAATATTAGAAAAACTGAAAAGGAGGAAAAGCCAATGAGAACAAAAAAATTAATTATCTTAGCAGGGGTATTGACGATCCTAATCTCTTTTTTCGTAACCAGCTTGGCTGAGGCAGGATGGGTTCGAGGATACTACCGAAGTAATGGCACTTATGTCCAACCTCATTACCGGACCAACCCCGATGGCAATCCATACAACAACTACAGCTTTCCCGGAAACTATAATCCCAATACAGGGAGGGTTACACCTGGGAACCCTGACACTTATTTAGAACGATATTACGACCGTTCCTATCCAAGCTATTATGAATCCCCAAAGATATATAGGCCCAACCACTTTTATCGTGGTTACTAGAAAATTATGAAGACCATTAGAAATATATTTTAAAGGATGATGGTTGAACTTATGCGGGGGCGGTTTCCTATTAACGAGGTGGATAAGTTCGTAATTTATATTTCGCCTGGTGCATATATTTTGTCCCGCGATGGCCGAACAGCCCACTATGTGGGACGATCCGATTCAGATGTTGAAGATCGCACAAAAAGGTCAGCTATTGAAAGATACGGCTATCGATACTTTTAGTTTGAGTACGCTTCATCCCCGATGAAAGCCTATCAGCTTGAGTGTGAATGGTATCATAAATTTAGTCCTTCTGATAATTCTACCCACCCTGCAGTCCCTCGGGGTGCAAATTGGCGTTGTTCTGTCAGTGGTTGCGAATGTCGTGAATACAGGTTATTTAAGTTAAACCGCTACCAAAAATTTTTAAAAGGAATGCCTATTTTTTGTGCAAAATGCTATTTAGGGCCGAGCCATCTATGAAATCTCGAGTGCTGGGCCAGCTTATAAACAGGGTTTTAAACATTTTTTGTGGAAAAGAAGAAAATCTCTTTCATAATCCAAGCCTTCGAGGCATTTTATTAATTCCTTTGAAATTTTTCTCTGCCTCCTTAATAATTTCCTCCCAGCCCTTTTTATCCCAAATCGTAATCTTCTTCCACACATCCAATAAGAACGATTTTCTTCTTGAGTTTGGCATACTGAATCATATCTTGGGAGGCAGAGAGGACTCCTTTGTGAATCTTTGCTGGCTTGAAGGAAGAGTTTTTCTTTTTGTATTATTGACAACATTTCTATTTAAAAGTAATCTGATTAAAGAGTTTGATATAAAGGCCAGTAAAAGAAATTCATTTAAAATAGAAGAAAGGAGGGTTTATTATGGTTTTTGATGAGTCATGGGAAGATTTCTTCGACTTCCGCTTTGGACCATTCCGAATGGGTGCTTCCCTCAGACCCTTCAAGGCCAGTTACTCCAGAACTAAAGACTCTCATATCTTGAGACTTCGCCTCGATCCGGAACTCAAAAAGACCGATATCAAAGTCAGGCTCCAAAAGGATGGCGTTTTGGAGATCGAGTGGCCCCGAAAGGCAGAGGGAGAAGAAATCCCGGTGGAGTGATCAAAAAAATAAGGCAGCTTATCTTTAAAATTTGATCCAAATTTCTAAAAAACTTATATGAGTGAAAGATCACTTTTAGACGAAATTATTGATGATTTCACTGAATCTTTGTCAAAGAATCCTTCTTTTGGTTCGGTAATTCCCCATTCGTTGAGGGAAATCATATTGAAAGGCGAATATAGAAATAAAGAAACTATTGTAGAACTCTTTAAGAAAAGAGAACCTAAAAATGAAGATCCTCAGTCTTGAAATCCAAAATGTCAGGGGCATAAAAGACAAGTTAATTTTCTCTCCTAATGGAGAGAATTTCATCGTATATGGTCCAAATGGTACTGGCAAAAGTGCCATTGTGGATGCAATAGATTTTCTTTTCTCAGGGAGGATTTCCAGACTCATTGGTAAGGGCACGAAAAACATATCTTTAAAAAGGCATGGACCCCATGTAGATACAAAGACGTTGGAAAGTGCAATGGTCAAAGCTACCATAGCAATTCCAGATATTCCAGACCCTATAAAAATTGAAAGAAAAATATCCAATCCTAACAGTCTTATTTATGTTTGCCCAGAAGATAAAAAGGATGCACTTCAAGAGGTTCTTGGAGTCGCAATAAGAGGACACTACGTACTCTCACGCCGGGAAATTTTAAAGTTTATTGCTGCAGAATCTGGAGAAAGAGCTCAGGAAGTTCAGGCTGTATTGAACCTCGAAACAGTGGAAGAAATAAGAAAGTCGTTGGTCAAGGTGAAAACAGATGCAGAAAGAGAAGATCAATCAGCAGAGGTTCAGCTCAAGACATCCAAGTCAGCTATTACGACAGCATTATCTCTAGACAGCTTTTCTGAAGAAGCTGTGCTTAAAAAAATCAACGGGTTTCGCGCCACACTTGATGGCTCACCGCTCTCTGCACTTACCCATGAAAATCTTCAAAAAGATATAAAACCACCATCAATGGTAGAAAGCAAAACATTCATTAATGTTGATTTGCTAAATAAAGATATCGAGACGGTAAAAAAAATAATCACAGACCAAGGGAAGATTGCATATTCGAATGAAGAAAAATTAAGAACAACGCTGAGGAAGCTAAAGGAAGATGTGAAGCTGAGAAGAGATTTAGTCAGCAAACGATTGGTTGAGTTGGGATTAAGCTTGATAGATGAAGGTGGAGCTTGCCCTCTTTGCTTAACTGACTGGGAACCGGGAGAATTAAAAAACTTCCTTGAGGGACGATTATTTAAGGCAAAGGAAGCTTCAGAGATCGAAGCTGAGATTAGAAAATTGTCAACGGATATTAGTAGTGAGATATCAACATTGAAAGATCATCTTGAAAGGATAAAAAATTCATGCCAGATTCTCAGTCAGAATGAAATTATGATAGGAATTCAGAAATGGGTTGAAACACTCGCACAATGGTCTAAGGATCTCATTGATCCATTGGAAAAGTATGACATTGAAGAAATAGTCCCTGAGGACGTAAAAACTATTTATGCTTACATTGGATACGAACAGGATTTGGAAACTATAAGAAAAGTAGCAATAAACGTTTCTCCGGAATTATCACCTGAGCAGAAGGCATGGGATGCTTTAACCCGACTAAGTTCCGATTTAAAGAGGTATTTCGAAGCAAAGGAAATGAAAGAGAATACAGAGATTTTTTCTATAAGAGCCACAGCGGCGTTAATTGAATATGAAAAATCAAAGAATAGAATTCTAACGTCCCTCTATGATAGTGTTAAAAATGATTTCGTGAATTTCTATAAGGAGCTCCATGGGGAGGATGAAAATGGTTTTGATGCCAAACTCCAACCCGGTGGGGCTGGTCTCGATTTTGGGGTTGATTTCTATGGACGTGGGTATCACCCTCCAATTGCTTTGCACAGCGAGGGCCACCAAGACAGTATGGGACTTTGTCTTTATCTTGCTCTAAGCAAAAGGTTGTCAGAAGGGAAGATTGCTTTGACAGTTTTGGATGATGTTGTGATGTCAATAGATAATGAGCATCGGCGAGATCTATGCAGGCTGTTGAAGTTGCATTTCCCCGACCGTCAATTCTTCCTCACCACACATGATCATACCTGGGCAAGGCAATTAAACACGGATGGCATTGTAGGTAAGAAGAATATGGTCGAATTCAAAAGCTGGTCTGTGGATACTGGGCCTTCTTATGTAGAAGATGTTGATTTCTGGGATAAGATTCAAGAAGATTTAGACAATAATGATGTTTCATCAGCTGCAGCAAGGCTGAGAAGAAATTCAGAATACTTTTTTGAGAGGGCCTGCGACTCATTATTTGGAAAAATCATATATAAAGGGGATGGAAGATGGGAATTAGGTGATTATCTTCCTGGAACGATTGAAGCATTTAAAAAACATTTAAAACAAGCCAAAGTGGCTGCTCAAAGCTGGGGAAATATAAAAATCTTTCAAGAGATGGAGGAGCTTGAAAGCGTGGCTAATGAGATAATAAGACGGTCACAAGTTGAGCAGTGGGGAATCAACGAGAATGTTCACTACTCAAAATGGGGAGAGTTCTCAAAAACTGATTTTGTGCCAATAGTTGAAGCCTTTAAAGACCTTCATGATTTATTTAAATGTTCGAAGTGTCAAGGGCTCCTGTTTGTCACATTGAAAGGTAAAGATCCTCAAGACCTGAGATGCCTTTGCGGACAGGTCAACTACAATTTGCTGAAAAAGGCGTAGGCTTTCTTCGTTAAAAAAATTCCGATTAAACGGATTGGTTGGAAACTCTGCCCCCATATGAAAAAATTAAGAGTGCGCTCAGTTGAAAGTAACAAGAGGAAAACAGATAGAAGGCATTGCGCATGAATAACACAAAACACCCTTGGGAAAACGGACCCACTGAGCTCATCGAATTCGCGATGAGTAAACTCGATGCGAAAGACGGGTTTTCTCAAAGAATCGCATTCATCGCAACCGACATTGGGGTTGAAACCCTTTTCAAAACGTATCTACTGCTACCAGAGGACATTACAAAAACGAAGATTGGCTTTTCTGAAAGACAGAAATTCGTCAAAGGTAATTTTTACGACCTACTGCAAGGAATTAGGTTATTCGCGAACAAAATCGACAGTGAAGACCTGTATCATATCCAATTCTATCATGGAATAAGGAATCATCTATATCACCAAGGTAATGGAATAACAGTATCGAAGGAAAATCTGGAGGGATATGTAAGGCTATCTGCGAAATTACTTAACACCCTACTCGGTGTTGATATAACAGGTCTTCTTGAAGGGGGTCCTGCAGCACATAAAGATATTGATCCAATATTAGACAAACGTATTAAAGAATTAGGCAAAGAGTTTGACAAGATAATTAGGGAACTTCAGCACTTGGCGAAACTGATAATCGAGAAAATGGAGCCAAAACTCATCTTGCCAAGTACTATATCAAAGTTAGAAGATCTTTCAAAGAAGATTGAGATCTCAAATTTCCATGACAAAACAGAATCCTTTCGTGAATTGATAAGCGAAAGTATACAGAATCGGGAAATCAGAGAATGGCTCTTGGAGTTAGTTGTGGAGAGCGTAGATTGGGGAAGCTCACAGGCTATCTCAAACACAACGTTCTTACTTGAACTACTTGAGGATCCCATAACATTCTATTTCTTGATATTGGGCACATTTTACTTCCCAATTTCTGATGTCGTTAAGGAAGACCTAACAAATTATGACGACATCTCATTCATCGATGCGGATGAATATCACATTGTGGGCTTATATTCTGCTGCTAAGTCCATTCTCAGCTATTACACTCAACGATTTGCTTCATTGGATAATTATTCGTGGGTTGTCAGCGTTCAGAAGAGATACTTCCGAGATTGGAAGATTTGAAAAAGAAAATGGAAGCATGGGTGCCTTGAAGCTGACTACCTAATCCTACTTTCAGAAGAAGGTACATAGGTAATTGAAAATAGGTACGATAGAGGCGAAGGATAACGGCAGAGTTATATTGTCTTAGAGAAATAAAAATCTCATGCCTATATATATTGGGAGCTTTATTTTGTCCTTTCTATACTGTTAATAACTTTTTTTCTATTATGGCAGTGAAAACATGATAGTTTATTATTGATTTATGAATTACATGCTCCACATATTTCGTTGCCCCGATAAAAAGTCCGAACACCCTCCACGCTGGTCCACCAAAAGTTGCCTCTTTAGGCAAATTTTCCCATCTAACTTCAGTGATACTACTTACCAGAACTTGATTGCTTTATTTCCTTTCCACAACTCTTTACCACAATGATTCCTTGGCTTATAATGCTTATTGTATCCCTTTCCCGCCGAGGTGAGTTAAAGGGATGCAGTGTGATTGAACGGCCTTTCATATCGTATGAAATTAAGAATACCTTTTTATTCCAATACTTCAGATAATACTCATTGCTTTCAGGCGTCTTTAAAGATGATTCTTAAATATTTTTTGCCCGGCCATATCTTTTCCTGGGAGAAGTTAGAAAAAATGAGTGCCAAGAAAGAAGGACTGTGGACTTGGCCGACAGCTACTATCCTTGTTTTAAAGAAAATGGGGTTCGATCTAGTGGTCATGGAGGATTTTGATTACGAACGTTTTGGTAATGAGGGAGAGTACTATCTCTTAGAAAAATATGGCCGACAGGCAGGGAGAGCTCAGATTGAGCACAGTGATATTCTTCAAGAAATAAAACTTGCAAAACAATTAATTAAAGCACTTAAACCTATTAATAGGGTACCATCCTTTGATGACATCAGATACTTAATGCAACAAGGGTATTTGATAGGTTGTAACATTAACTCCCGGATTTTGAACAATAAGGCTGGATACGTCGGACATTTTTTAGTAATCACCGGTATAGGTAACAACAAGATTATTGTCCATGACCCTGGTCTTCCGCCCCACCAAAATAGAGTAATTCCTAAGAATATTTTCGAAAAGGCTTGGGGATATCCCTCCCATCATAATAAGAACCTCATTGGATTTAAGCTTTCAAAGAAGGCCAAAAAGCGATTTGCTCTTATTTCTTCTGGCAAAGATTAGAGAGGTAACTTTGACAACCTATAAAAAAATATACGGTATAGCACTAATTATTGTTACTTTTTTTGGCTTGATTTCTATACCTTTGACAATCTACCAAATAAGTAAAGACTTGGTATATGTATTAATATCTTCTGTCATTCTCTTATTGATTTTGGTTGTCACACCCCTTCTACTTTGGATCATTCAGCCCGCAACTTTCAAAACGTTCGGAATTCAAAAAACAACTAATGCCATATGTATTAGAAGTTCGCACGTCCTGGAAGTACAGGAAAACGGAGAAGGTAAATGGAAGATTCTTCGACAGATTGTTTTTTTGAAGGAGCCAAGGGAAAAAGATTTACGCGACTTGTTTGAAATGGACCAACCATTTGAAATTAAAAGTTTCCATTATTCTTCACCAGATTCTAATGAAATTGGGAGAGCCCTTGTGAAAGGAAACCGACTTGCCATTTTTTGGTCACCGAAAAAGAAGATCTACCCATTTGAGGCTTGTGAACATTCTTATGAATGGGTCGCCAAGACATCTCACGCAGACCCAGGCAATTATAAGACAACTATTATAGATCTCGATACTGGCTACCATGAATCCATTGTTAAGATTCCATATCCGATTGAATACTTCTTTGCATTCAAAAAACCTCGATGGAGAAGATTAAGAACTGAAAAACATATATATAAATATGCCTTTCAATGCAAGGCTCCAGATTGCCCGCAACCAAAATCAATAGATCCCTATTGTTTTCGATGGGAGATCCATAGCCCAGAGTTGGGAAGTACCTATTTCTGTGTCTTTTTTAGAGAGGGGGGGGTGGAATACTGGAAGAAGAAAATCCATGAAAGTAACATATTCTTATGGACTAAGAGTTCGGCGAATATTTTTAAATGGTTTACTTGATTTAAATAAATCTTGAGAAATTTGTTTCAGACTGAGATATGGCTCCGTTTCGGTTAGAGGTTCTGAAAAAAGTTCGAACGTCCTCTACGGCGCTCCACCAGATTTGCCTAAAAGCATAACTTTTCCCACCTTGCTGTGGATAATTAAGGAAACGAGATGATACCTCCAAAGTGGTAAAAATTTACCATTTTTAGGAAAATCCGTTCCTAAAAATTTGCTTGACAAATATTTTTTAGTTGTGTTTAATGGCTTTACATGGTGAAATAAAAATTTTAAGGTATATCGGTAAAATCATCAAATCATTCCCAATTTAAGCCTTAACCACCTTGTAAGGAGGGGAGGGTGGGAATGGACTCAAAAAGCCTGGCATTCGAAACAACGAAGCCGGGCTTTTATTTTTCTGGAGCAGAATTTGTTAAAATACAGCGCTCTTTTTTTTGAATTCGCAATGCAATTCTCCCGATGGTTGGCTTACTTTATATGGGTAGAACCTTTTCTCTTTTTGAATTTATGCCACAAATAGATAATTGTTAAACCAAGGGAAAAATAATAGGGCAAGTTTATTAAAATCACCGATGAGGAAAATCGACATGTTCCCGAAGAGGCATCACACGATGCATTCAATTTAATCTCCAAAATCCGTGCACATTTGTCACATGCCTATCAGCCGTGTTTGCCAAGATCGGCGGGAATTTAAAAAGCTGGTTTGCGGAACAAAACGAGATTGGGAACTTTGTGTTTAAAGGGGAAAGAAAAATTATGAAAAGGATATTTGTGCTTCTATTTGCACTGGCGGTGGTGTTAGGGCTTTATGTGCAGACACATGCCACCCTGATCGACCGCGGCACTGACAGCCTTGGCTATCACCTGATCTATGACACTGACCTTAACATCACCTGGTACGATTACACGGAATCTGGTAATACCTGGCAGAATCAGGTAAACTGGGCGGCTGGTTTGACGGTGAATTTCGGCGGCAATACTTATCACGACTGGCGTCTGCCAAGAACGGTGGATGGTCCATATGTTGAAGGTTATGACGGCACCACCACGGCTGGCTATAACATCACGAGCAGCGAGATGGGGCATCTGTTCTACACGGAGTTAGGGAATAAGGGATTTATCGCTACCGATGGAACATATCCTCAGCCGGGATGGGGTTTAAAAAACACGGGCCCCTTTACTAACCTTCAAAAGACCAACTTCTACCCCTACTGGTCGGGTACCGAGCGTGCTGCCGATCCTGCCACCGCGTGGAACTTCATCTTTGCTTGGGGCAGTCAGGACTGGGGCTATAAGGCCCAATCCGACCTCTATGCGCTTGCCGTGCGCCCCGGCGATGTATCATCAACAGTGGATCTTCAAGCGTCAATCTTGAAAAGTTATCTAGAGTTCATTAGCATCCCGAACAGGCAGTCATTAATGGATCGAATGATTAATATCTGCAGTGGAGCCCAAGAAGGAGACTGTGATGCTGCCCAAAGGGATCTACAGGAATTTAATCAAGATATGGTGTCAAAAGCACGTAATTTTGCGATAGACATAACCCCACTTGTTACTGACATAAATCCAATTCCCACAAGCGATCTAGGACTTTTGGCTAAGTTGCTAACTAAAGCCAAACAAATTGTTGAATTTGGCGTCGATTATGTTCTTTTGCTCTTAGGACTACTGCCTCGTTCCGATTTTAATGTTTCATCTGTCGAAGGAACTATTGGTTCTTTCGACTTGGATGCCATACGCTTTGATTGGATAAAGGCAGAAATTACCGCTGAAGTTGACAAGGATTTACTCACTTATTTATCACCAGGCACCCAATTCTTCAATGACATCAGCCTCTTTGATGCGCAAAAGGCAGTTGGGGTAGCGACCATAACGAATGTCATTGACCCACCAGAATTCGGGACTATCGTAATTTCGTTGGAACAAATTGAAATGACTCCCGTTCCCGAACCTTCCTCTATCTTACTTCTTAGCTCTGGGCTAGCTGGATGTGGATGGTTGGCCTATCGCTATCGGCTTAAAAAATAGCTACGGCCCTTTAGACATCCGTTGACAGTTAAAGGTAGCATGCTAAAATGAAGCCAGGGATTTCTGTACGAATTCTCAGGCGATTTTTTCTAGTATAACTTAACTATGAAAAAATATCTGATAATTTCTCTTATCTTTGTTGTTTCTTTGATTTTACTTTGGTTTTCCTTTTTTCAATTTAGGGCGCACCTTGATGGTTTCGGTGTTGTTGGTTTAAATCATTTCGCGGAAACCCATATTTCTTCACCATTTCTATTTTCTTTGACAACGAAACCTTATATATATTTTTCTTTAACATTTCTCCCTAATATTATTCCTATTATAATATTCTTTTTTGTTGGATTAATTCTTGCGGAGTATTTCCGGGCATGGTGGCAAATGATAATCTTTGTTTATGTCCTTATGCTTTTGAATTTACCCCAGCTCTATTTTGACTCATTCGTAACGATTGATGCCATACGTCTAAGCGTTTTAGGTATTTTAACATTTCTTACTTGGTGCTATGCTTTCCCTGCCTGGGCGTTCCTTGGGTATTACATCATGTTGCGATCAAGGCGCGGACGACTTGAAAGTCAGCCCTAATCTCTTAAATAATAAGTTCGAACGTCCTCCACGGCACTCCGCATGTGGGACTTTTTTGCCTAAAGAAGCAAATTAGTCCCCTTTCTTGTGGAAAATTAAGGCTGGAATGGGTAATTCCAGCCTTTTTTGATGTTAGATTTTGCTTCTCTCTGAATATTAAATGCAAGGCTCTAATCTATCATGTGAACCTTTTTGTCTATTAAGCATAAACCGTACAGCGCCGGATCAGAATTGTTCAACTCTTCATCATCCAGGCTCCACAAGTTCTCAGTTAGATTGTCTATATCTTGAATTTCACCAATTTTTGATAATTTAGCAGCGGCCTTATAAGCAATCCATTTATAGTAGTGATGTAGCAGTTTATATATTAGGTCGATATCCGTTCTGCTTGCTTTTTTAATAAAACAAGCAGCAACCACTCTTCTCATGAAGGCTTGGTTATCTATGTTTTCGATTGGGAGTCGTTTTTTGGGTCTTTGCTGTTCTGTTAAAATGTATGACCAGAATTCTTTCGAGTTTATCCATTTTCTTAGGGATGACAATCTCTTCAGGCTACAAAGTTTTGCCATACTACTCGCTACCCTTACATGATTCTGAAAATCTATTTTCTCCTTATACTGGCTGAACAAATCCAACAAAAAATCACAATCGCCTGCATTACCTATGCTACACAGAGTTAACACAAAGTCTCTCGCGTTATAATCCAACTTTGCCTTCGATAGATAAGAGCGGATAATTTTGTTATCATTAGGGACTGCAATTCCCAATATTACACTACTGATATTGAACCGGTTTATGAATCTTATGAATTTCTTTGAGAATAACAGCCTAAAATTCCTGCCTATTCCTTTTCTTGTGAGGGCCTCCAGCGCAGCAATTTTGACAATTGGGCTCTTCTTGTTAATTAAAGACCATACGAGTTTCTGGTCCTGTAATCGATTTGCTATCCTTGAGATAGAATACCAGCAGGCCACTCGTAAACTCTCGTTGCGTTTTTTAGCTGCCACCCAATTTGACAGAAGCTTTAGATCCTGATCTGTTCCTACCTCAGCTAAGGAATAAATGTATATTAATTGTTCAGCCTTATCTTTAGCCGTAGGGAAGCTCCTATAGCGATTCGTTTCCATTTCTTGTGCGCGATTTCTTATTATTGCTCGCAGTAATCTTATCTTGCTGGTCGATTTACTCGTTGCGATCTTCCTTAAGACTTCATCTGTCGCAGGAAACATTTTTGTCAATAACTCACGGGATACCAACGCAACCTCTTCTCGTTTGTCATTGCATAAACTCAGTAAAGTTGTTTTGTCAGACGGTTTTGCATGTTGCTTAATATATTGTGAGAGCTCTTCTTTCTCCTCATAATAAGAAAAGGTGTCAAGGAGACTGCTTAGGCTTACATAAATGGAGTTTTCACTCAAGAATCTCACGGCATTCTTCTTTATAATGTCATCGGCGGACTCACTTAAGAATTCTTTTGCCCAAGCCACCATTACATCTTTGTCTTCTCTTCGGAACCAAAAGAAACACGGCCCCCGACCAGCTAAATAATTTATAAATAAGAATTTTTTGCCATCCATATCTGGTCTAATCTCATTTCTGTGCCTATATAGCAATAAATGTTCTTTCTTTGAGAAAAGAGTGTTTGTTATCGAAAACGACCTGACCCTTTCTTCAAATAGATATGCGGCTCTTCGTTTTTCTATGATTTCCTTAAGCTGGCTAGAAATTGAGGCATTTTTTAAAATCTTTAGACATACGATGATATACGTGCCAATCACGCCATATACTATTTTTTCCAACTCTTCTAAATTATGTATTCGTGATTCATGAACGCCTTTGTGTCTTGCAGCAAACGCTCCCCGCAATAGCGCAAGATCCGCTGGTTGCCGCTCCCAGTAGGAGATTTCTTTTTTTACAATTTCACTTACCTTTATCACCTCCAGAGCTTCTAATATATCAGCATATTGTGAGGTTCTCCAGAGAAGTATACTCTTACCATTCTTTATTGTTATTTTCTCTTTAGGTAAGAAATAGAAAGCGACTTTCTTGAGAAAAGGGTCTATCAACGTAGACAACTTATCTATGCTATTGCAAAGGGAACCAATTTCATTTCGAGGCAATTTTAGGTAGTTGGTAAATGCGGAGTAAAATTGATCCTTTAGTCCCCGAAAACTCTTCTCTTTGGATTCGATGTTTAGGACGCTATCCAAGATATCCAAAGAGATTTCCAGATCACTTATATTGACCGGGATATTCTTTTGCAGAGAGTACGGGTGATTCAATTCTCTATAGAAATGGAGACAATATTCTTTGAATTCTTTTAGGTTGTATTCTACCATAATGGCTCGATTGGCTAATTTATTATATCACATTGCCATCAGCCCATCAGCTTTTAAATGCCTCTTCTTTACTGAGACCTTAATTTCTGATAATCTGGATTTAGATGACGCTTATGTGAATTTTCGTTGCCTCTCGGGATAGATTATCATTATTTTATAGATATATTTCCATAGCGTAGTTTAGGACAAAATTCATGAATGCTGATGAGATGCTTAAAAAAATTACGGACTTCTATTTGAATTCGAAAGATTTTAACGGAATTATAATTACTGATCTTGAAGAGGATTTTGAAATAGTCAGAACCACCTTGAGAGAACTCGTTGAATCAGGGAAAATAGTTTTGAATTTTGGAGATAGACATCCTAATCCACATATTTTAGCATTTGAACCCGAACCAAAGGATCAACAATTAGCAAAACTCAACAATCTTAAGTTTCAAGAGCCAATTTACGAAGAATATGGACCATTGAAAATGCAGATAAATTCCATAAACTGTTGTGCATACCCTTCGAAGCAGCATCTCCGTTCTGTAGTGGAAAAAGAGCGGTATGGAAACAAGCCATACACTCTATTGTTAGCGCAAGGAGAACCTCAATTATCATATAAGGCGTTTAATTTGAGGGTCCTGGAGTTCTATCGAAACGATCCAAGGTATTCTTACGAAACAAACGACATCCAGGGAAGCATCTCTGCGAAAGCAGAGGAAGAGTTACATAGGTCAGACGCTACGTTCTTGCAAACGTTTGGTTTCGCTTACGATAAAGAAATTAAAAATCGTTATGTTGCAGTATTTTTAAGGTATTTAGCCGATCTTACTCCAGAGCATCAGCAAAGGTGGAAATTGGAAGAGTTTAGTGGAAATACCTTTTTACACCCCGATTATGCTAGGGCAACTTGCGGGGATTGGCCGGAAAAAGAATCTATCTTTAATGCTTTTTGTGCAGAAATGAGAATTATAAACGAAATGACCCTTAAGATTTTTGGAGAACAGTTATTTCGTAAAACCTACGACAGAGACAATAAGCCGAAAAAATTTGGATTTCTGGTTCGCCCAACAAGAGAGGAGTACGAAAATTTTGTGCACCTTTTAGATAAAATGTTGTCGGATAACCTAAGTAAAGAATTTTTTAAAGGTAAAGTTGAACTAACAAAATTGGAAAAGAGAGGAGAGGTTTTTGTTGAACAAAACAAAGGGACAATTGTTTTACTTGAAGAATGGTTGGACAAAATCGTGAATTTTCCCGATCCAAAACCAAAAGATGAAATGATTAAAATTCTTAAGGAGATAAGAGATGAGCGAAATAAACCTGCTCATCATGTGCGAGATGACGAGTGGGATAATCAATATTTTGTAAAACAGAGAGAAATTATCAAGAAAGGGTACAAAGCCATTAGAACATTGCGCTTAATCTTTTCAAATCACCCACTCGCAAAGACGGTAAAGGTTCCAGATTGGTTGTCCAAGGGGAAAATATGGACTTTTTAGAATTAAGATGAAGGAGATAGCAGATAATAGGTTCGAACGTCCTCCACTGTGCTCCGCAAGATGGGATTTTTCGAGTAAAGGTCTCCAAGTTTCCGTTCATTTAGGCCCAATTTTTCAGGTTCGAACGTGGCTCTGACCTCTGGGACTCGACGTGAGACCTTCTCCAGCAATTTATATGGC
>Ga0315282_10008386_pt1 | contig 16743 bp, 13 predicted proteins | sample YL17G07_20_MG_FD_203693 | JGI IMG/M metagenome (GOLD analysis project Ga0315282, IMG submission 203693) | Sediment microbial communities from Yellowstone Lake, YNP, Wyoming, USA - YL17G07_20 | ecosystem: Environmental > Aquatic > Freshwater > Lake > Sediment | place: USA: Wyoming | collected...
AAGTGGACGTACTCGGCACGCCAGTCGAAGCGATACAAAATACCGAAGATCGAGCATTATTCGTGAAAAAAATAAAAGAGATCAACCTGAAAGTTCCCATGAGCAAGGCAGTAAAAAACGTCGATGAAGCGCTTGTCGTTGCTGAAGAAATTCGGTATCCTGTCATGTGTCGGATCGCGTACGCTCTTGGTGGTCTTGGGTCTGGTGTTGCACATAATAAGAAACAATTAATGGAACTTACGAAAAAAGCGTTCTCGTACTCAAACCAAATCCTGATCGAGGAGTATGTCGGTGGATGGAAGGAACTCGAGTACGAGGTCGTCAGGGATAGATACGATAACTGCATCGTCGTCTGTTCCATGGAAAATGTCGACCCCATGGGGATTCATACCGGGGAAAGTATCGTGACGGCACCGGTACAGACGCTTTCAGCATCTGAAAATTTCAAACTCCGATCATTGTCGATAAAAGTTATTCGCCATCTTGGGATTGTTGGCGAGTGCAACATCCAATTTGCACTGGATCCGCGATCCGAGGAGTATCGAATCATCGAGGTCAATGCGCGGTTAAGTCGTAGCTCGGCGCTTGCATCAAAAGCAACCGGATATCCACTCGCGTTTATCGCAGCAAAGCTCAGTCTTGGTTATAGCTTACCCGAGGTTCAAAATATCATCACAGGGGAGACTTCTGCATGTTTCGAGCCTGCACTTGACTACGTGGTTGTAAAGTTCCCACGGTGGGATCTGCAAAAATTCAAACGAGTAAGCATTCGACTTGGCTCTGAGATGAAATCAGTCGGTGAAGTCATGGCGATCGGACGAACCTTCGAAGAAGCGCTCCAGAAAGCGATCCGGATGCTTGACCTGGGAATGAACGGCCTCGTCTGTAACACCCTTGAATTTTCCGACCTTGAAACGGAACTTCGGGAACCTTCAGATAAACGAATGTTCGCGGTTGTTGAGGCGCTGAAAAAAGGGTACTCCGTGGATGATATCGCTCGATTATCAAAAATCACGCCTTGGTTCCTCTACAAGATTCAAAATATTGTCGATATCGAAGAACAACTTAAACGGTACACCCTCGTTAAAACTCCACCGTCGTTACTCAAGGAAGCGAAACAGAAAGGATTTTCAGATCACCAAATCGCCCTCTTAACGAACAGCAAGGAACTAGATGTAAGAAAACGACGCACAAAACTCCATATTGTTCCCTTCGTGAAACAAATTGATACCCTTGCCGCGGAGTACCCAGCAAAAACCAACTACTTGTATCTTACCTATAACGCATGTGCCGATGACCTTGACTTTACAGAAAAACATCAAGTGGTGGTGCTTGGTGGCGGTGCATACCGTATCGGTTCATCGGTGGAGTTTGATTGGTGTTGTGTCAACTCAGTAGCGACCCTACGGAAATTACAGTATCGGACGATTATGATCAACTGCAACCCTGAAACCGTCAGTACCGATTACGATATCTGCGATAAACTGTACTTTGACGAACTGACTTTTGAACGAGTCGTGGACATCTGGGAAAAAGAACATCCGTTGGGCGTGATCATCTCAATGGGCGGACAGATCCCAAATAACCTCGCACTGCCATTATCAACCGTTGGCGTAAAAATTCTTGGGACCTCGCCGCAGGACATCGATGCCGCAGAGGACCGACATAAATTTTCTGAACTCCTCGACACTTTACACGTTGATCAACCTGCTTGGAAAGAACTCACCAGTCTTGAGGCAGCTGAAGAATTCGCCAACAGCGTTGGGTACCCTGTGCTAGTACGACCAAGTTACGTGCTCAGCGGTGCTGCGATGAGCATCGCGCTTTCCAACAAAGAGCTTCGAGAGTATCTCAAGAAAGCCTCGGAGGTGAGTAAAAAATATCCTGTCGTCATCAGTATGTTCATCACAGGAGCGAAGGAAATCGAGATCGATGCGGTCGCGGCTCATGGGAAGCTTTACTGTTACGCGATCTCCGAGCACGTTGAAAATGCCGGTGTTCACTCCGGTGATGCGACCATTGTGCTGCCTCCACAGCGAACGTATCTTGAGACAATGCGACGCGTGAAAACCATTGCAAAAAATATTGCTGAATCTCTCCATATCACCGGGCCGTTCAATATTCAGTTCATCGCAAAGGACAACGATGTGAAAGTCATTGAATGCAATCTGCGCGCATCTCGAAGTTTTCCATTTGTTTCAAAGGTTTTCAAGATTAATTTTGTTGATCTTGCGACACAAATCATTATGGGAAGGCATGTGTCCCGCATCGACCGCTCATCCTTTGACCTTGATTATGTCGGTGTGAAGGCGTCACAGTTTTCATTCACCCGATTGAAAGGATCTGATCCGATCCTAGGAGTCGAGATGGCCTCGACCGGTGAAGTCGCTTGTCTTGGTGATGATTTCAACGAGGCGTTCCTGAAAAGCCTACTTTCCGTGGAGTTCAAAATCCCCAAAAAAACAATCCTACTTTCGACAGGACCGGTCGATAGCAAAGCTGATTTTCTTGCAAGCACCCGGATCCTTCAGAGCATGGGATACAGTTTCTTTGCGACGAAAGGCACCGCTGATTTCATGAAAGAAAACAACATTGATGCGGAAGCGCTCTATTGGCCACTTGAGGAAAAAGAACCAAACACGCTTACGTATATCGCTGAAGGGAAAATCGATCTCGTCATCAACATTCCCAAGAACATCGAGAAAATGGAGCTTGATAATGATTATTTGATTCGTCGGAAAGCCGTGGACTTCAATGTCCCGCTCATCACAAACCTGCAACTTGCGAAACGGTTTGTCGAAGCCATCTCACGAACAACACCGGAGGACCTGAAGATTAAAAGCTGGAACGAGTACACCTAGTCACTGTTTTTTTATCGGGGGAGTAAATCAGGGATGCCGTCTTCGATCGGATAGGTCACGTTACATGTTTTACAATTGAACGAGCCGGTGATGATCTCTCCCTTTTCCTCTTTTTTCACGGTAAGAGAAAGGTCCCCTTTGCATGTCGGGCAGCACAGGAGTTTTACTATTTCTTTCTTCATACTCTGTCCTTGTATTTAGTACTCTCCTAAAAAGATTGCCCGTCGTTTCCCGATATCGGCATCATAAATCAGCGTCCAATCCTCGTCCGTGAGTTTCTTTGCATCCTCGACCATTTGCATGAAGTTTTTCACCTGGGAATCCATAAGATCCGCATAATGAAGGACCGTAGCCTCGACAAGTTTTGGCATCTTCGGTGACCCCCATTCGTACCTCCCATGATGACTTAAGATCAGATGGATCAACTGGTTCTCAAGCTCCTTGGAAAATTCTTTTCCACTAGCGCGGAGCTCCCCGATTTTCTCTCTAATCCACCGTTCTCCAATGACGATATGACCGATGAAGTTCCCTTCCTCGGTGATATCGACTGCGGCTGCATAGCTGTACTCTCTCAGTTTTCCGATGTCATGAAGTAGTGCCCCCGTGATCAGGAGGTCTTTGTTGACCTTTGGGTACATTTCAGAAATATTCTGACATAAGCGGACTACGCCGACCGTGTGCTCCAGGTTTCCCCCCACGTAGTTATGATGATGGGAGATGGCAGACGGCGAATGCATGTACGAATGGGCAAACTCATGATCCGTAAAAAACAAGGAAAGCAACTGGGTTAATGGTTCGGTTTTTACTGCTTTGACTTCCTTTCGTACTATTTCGTAGAGTTCCTCAATGCGTTCCTCGGACAGGGCTGGGATGAAATCTGTCACATCGTACTCGTTTGGTGCGCATTTCCGAATCCCGCCTGTGTTTTCGTTCACAGATATCTGCAGGCGGTCCTCGTAATTCTCAACCATGCCAGTCCGTATCTGAACAACGTCGCCCTGCGAAAAGCTTTCATAGAGCCGTTTCACGCGGTCTTTGTTGTCCCCGCCCCAGAACTTGACGCTGATCTCCCCGGTTTTATCGGCAGCCAGGAACTCGAAAAACATGCCCCGTTTATATGGCCGTTGCGGTTTTTTTAGTTTGATTGCAAAAAAATCATTGACCGCGTCGCCCTCGCGGAGGTTCTCGATGTACTGTTCTTTTTTGCGTTTTCCGGTATCGGCTTTGATGATTGTTTGTTCTTCTTTTTTCTTTTCGTATTGGTAAATATCAACCATTGCTGGTTCCTCCCATGACGCTTCCAGGGATATTCATTAGAGTTTATACATTTTTCCCTCTTTTATTATCGTTGTTTTTAGAGGGATTTTTCTGAATAACTCAGCGTGTTCCGTGTGGATTGGGAATAGTTTCTTCGGATGAATCGTGCGAATGAGTTCTTTGAGGTCATCGCCGTTGATATGGCCGGAGCAGTGTGATTGGAAAAACTCCAAGTTGAAATAATCGAGCCAGTTTCTCATTCGATCGTACGAGATCTCCATTTCTTCGTTGAACGGCTCGGAGAGTGAATGGATGTACAGCCCGTGGGTTGGTTTAAAGTCGATAAGGTCTGAGAAGTACCAGAAGTTCAGGACGACCATGTATTTTGAAGGGTTCTTCGCAATGTCGGCTGCGGTGATGATGTTTTTGTAATGGAGTCGCTTTCTGATATAGGTGTCCGAGTAATCCTCATCAATGTAGGTACCGGTGAGCCGTTTCGGTTTTAATAAGGCAAGATTCGGGTCGTTCACCGAAGGGACCTTCAGCTTCTTGTCATTGCAGTATTGTTCCAGAAAGCAGGCGTGCTTGAAGTTGATCACCAGGATTTTTCCGAGGTCCTTTGCGATCCTAAAGAATGTGGTGAATCGATCGACGTCCTTGAAGTTGAAATCAACGATCGAAAGGGTTTTGTTTTGTTTGATTTTTAGTTTGGAGTCGTGGTAAATTTTTTGTTCTGACTCGTCGGTTTTCTTTTTATCAATGCGGGTGCCTTCGGTAATCATCGCAATAGGTTTGACTTGCTGTGCTGCGTGCGCGAACTCATCGGTCATTTCTGCATGCAGCCCGTGCATCCTGAGGTCGCCGGTATAGACGATAGGCCCTTCTGAGGTGTGAATGATGCATCCGTACGAACCCGGGACTGAGTGATCGACATGGATAGGTTCGATTTCCAACGACTCGATCTTGAACGGTCTGCCAGTGGTAAACATATGAAATTTTCGTATCACCGGTGGTATATTATATCGAGAACGGTATAATGGTCTTACCCGGAAGTTGATGACCTCATTTTCGATATCCCGGGCGCTTTGTTCCGCGACCGCATCAAGAATTCGTCTGCAGGTCTCACCGCAGTACACGGGAATGTCCTTATGAAGAAATGAGATGTAATTAGCGTGGTCCGCGTGCGCATGTGACAGAACCACCCCGGAAACGACAGGTTCCTCTGCCGTTCTTCCCAAGTGCTCGAGCAGATCGGTCCGGTAAATGCCAGGGATGTCGGGAATCAAACCCATAGCGAGGAAATCGCCAAGACCGTTCGCAGTCCTTGGGTTTAAGAACTCCTCGAAATACTTTTGTCTCCGGCAGAAACTCATACCAAAATCCAGGAAGATTTTCGTCCCATGGTCGTCAAGAAGTATCTTATTTCCTCCGATTTCGTTAACGCCACCGTAGAATGTTAAGGTAACCATTCCTGCTCCCCTTTTTTTCCGGTTCTCACATATTCCCTATCATACATAAAGGTTCGTACAAAAACAGAGAAAAATAAAAAAAAATAGAGCAACTTATCTTTTATTTGATGCTCACTTTGAACCCACTTTCATCTTTTTTCTTTTCTTTTTTATCCAGCACGATGTCAAGAATCCCATTTTTGTAGGTCGCCTTGGTCGACTTGGATTTCACATTACAGGGAAGGTCAATGACTTTGTGGTATTTCCGTTTCGGTGAATCGACGTTAATCTCCAAGGTATTATCAGTTGCAACGAGGTTAATATCATTTTTTTCTACACCAGGAATCTCCACGGTGATTGCGACGTCGTTTTTCCCTTCGATGATATCGGTGAGCGGTTCGATTTCCTCAGAAATGCTTGGTGCTCCCTCGGGTGATTTTATCGATCGGTTCCCGAAATCCTCTATCTTTGGTTTACCGTCCGGTCCGAAGATGATTTTATACCCATGAACGACTGGTTTTCCTGGCTGTGCGTTCGTAAACATCTTCATCATTTCTTCCGCCATTTTCTTGATATCATCCATGATTTTATCGTCATTAAAGACATCTCGTATCCTCTCATCGTTGAAAATATCTCGGAAGATGTCATCATCTCCTTTGAAAGGGTCGAGTGGGTTGCGTTTTTTCCGGTCACGATCTTCTTCGTCAAAAGGATCCATTGGTTTATACCCCCATTTTTTGTTTCTTGTTTCCGATATACTACTTACATGTACTTCTATTTATACCTTTCGTTACTATCAACGAGTTCTTTTCCGAGTTCTTCCAGGAGAAACCGTGCCTTTTTGCTCAGTTTCTTCGGTGTTTTCACCTGGATGATCACATAGAGGTCTCCATACCCAAACCCGCGCATCTGTGGCATCCCTCGATTCTTCAGCTTTATCACATCACCGCTTTCGGTTCCCTCCGGGATTTTCACTTTTTCATTCCCCTGGAATGTCTCCAAGGGGACCGTCTCCCCGAGTGCTGCTTGTGGGACCGTAATTTCAAGTTTTCGATACAGGTCTTGTCCCCGTCGCTCGTAGATTGGGTGTTCCTTCATATGGATAACGACGTAAAGATCGCCAGCGTGAACCCCACCACCAGGATATTCTCCTTGACCTGCAAGTCTCAGATGCGCCTCGTCATCGATTCCTTTGGGGATTTTCACGTCGATTTTCCGTGTTTTTTGAACCACGCCGCGTCCCCTGCAGGTCGGGCATGGCTCTTCGATAATGGTTCCTTGCCCACGACAACGAGAACACGTGGTGATCTGAGTGAAAACGCCAAAGGCGGTGCGTTGCGTGGATCGCATTTGCCCCGTACCGCCACAGGTCGGACATCGAATGGGGCGCGTCCCTGGTTTTGCGCCGGTTCCCTTGCACGTTTCACAGACCTCGGTTCGTGGTACTTCAAGCTCCGTTTCAAGTCCTTTGTACGCATCCTCGAGGCTGATTTCAATGTCGAAGCGGATGTCGTTACCACGTTGAGGCCGTGCGCGTTGGTCAAACCCGGTTCTGCGGCCGAAGAACTGTGAGAAAATATCATCAAACCCGAAATCAAACCCTATGGAACGGAAGATATCATTAAAGTCAGCTCCTCGGAAGATGTCCTCGGTGGTGTAGCGCTGGTCGATTCCCGCATGCCCGTACTGATCGTACATCTTGCGTTTCTCGTCATCATACAGGACTGCGTACGCCTCTGAGATATCCTTGAATTTTTCTTCCGCGTCCGCTGCCTTGTTTTTATCAGGGTGGTATTTCAACGCAAGTTTTCTGTACGCTTTTTTGATGTCGTCTTTACTTGCATTTTTTTCAATACCGAGTATCTTGTAATAATCCTGCTTCACCATAGAACTTAAGCGACCGTTAAATCAACACGAGTATTTGATTTTTCCCTTCAAAAAAAGATGCTCTCTAGGGTTTTAAAGAATTGTTTTTACGAGCTGCATGAGAAGGTCACCCGGGAAGAAGGCGACAATGAAACCGACGAGCAGCGGGATCATGAACGGGATTTTCGGGGTGACCCAGAGTTCTGTTATACCGAGCTTCTCGAATTGTGCAAGCTCTTCTTCAGCATCAAACTCCTTCGGCATGTAAGAAAGTCTCCGTTTTCCGTCCTTGATTCGTTCCAGCGGCCATACGAAGGTCTGTTTTGCTTTCTCGACACTCATCTTGTAGCCGAGGAGCGCATGGGGGAACTGGATGTTTCGTTTCACGATGTTGTAGATGAGAAGACTAAGGGGGATAATAAGGAATAAAAGGACCGCATTACAAAAGACGGTCCAGGACCCTGGCCAAAAAGAGGTCCAGACCGGGTAGTTACCGATACTAGGTTGTATGGGGATGAGGACCGCGAGCGCCATGAGTGCCTTTGCGTCAGCACCGCCGAATAAGAGGCGCATTTGGAAGAACGCGTACATGAGAAGGATCATAATTGGGATGAACACGAGGTACCAGATGTTCTCAAACCCTATCGTGAGATATTGGACAAGTAAGAGGACCGCGCCGATTACTCCCATGATCACCCAAAGGTAGTTTGCTGCTCGTCTTGTTTTGATGTCGGTGTAGGAGGCGTACGCAAGGGTCCCTGCACCAGTTATCAGGCGAATAATACTGAGAATTGTTGCATCAACCATCATACTATGTGGTAAATAGAAAAGGCCATATTAAGGTAATTGAATTATCCTTTTCAAAGACGTATCGGTTTGTTGTATGTTTGAAGAGTTAAAAGGATCTGGCGTATTGATTCATCATTGGGATACGGACGGTATTTGCTCCGCTCGGCTTTTGCTCGAGCGTCTCTCCGATAAAAGTATTGTGAATAAGACACCAGAGCTTGGGAATTACTTCCTTACTGATCAGGAGCTTACGACCTACTCTTCATGTGATTTCGTGATCATTGCTGATATGGCGCTGCCTGAGGATAATATTCATCGGTTGGCAAAGCATGCAAAGGTCGTGATCTTTGACCATCATCTGCAACAACCGATTCAGGGGGTATTTCATTGTAATCCGATCGGTAAAGGTGAAAATCCTGATTTGCATCCGTCCGCTAGCTGGATTGTCAATGAGTACCTCGGGAATCCGGTGAATATGTACGCGTTGCTTGGCATCATTGGTGATTACGAGCAACGCATCCAAGCAAACAAGGAGTTTTATCATCGGATTTCTGAGTTTTGCGAGGAGCAGCGATTCACGTTTGATGAGTTGCTCCAGATGGTATACTTACTTGATTCGAATTATAAGGTTGGTGATCGGAAAACCGTTGAGGAAGCACCGCATCTTCTCTTGGAATATACGGATGCACGCAGGATTTTGCAAAATGTCCGATGGAAGAATAATCTTATCTTGCTTGAGAATGAGATTTCGAAATGGGTTACCGTTCCTGGTGAAGAGCGACAAGGGATTCTGTTGAAACGGATTCATACAGGGTACAATATTATTTCGACGGTCACGCGGAAAATCTTCTGGGCGACAGGAAAGGATACGGTGATTGTGAATACTGGGTTTTTCAAAGAGAATGATCAGATATATGTCCGGAGTAGTAAGAACCTGCAGCCGCTGATACAGCAGGGAAAAACACTTGGGTATCGATGCGGAGGAAAAACCGAGGTGCTTGGGGCGGTGGTTCTGAAAGAGAGAACAGAATCGTTTGTGCAGGAGATAGTAAAGTTTCTCTTGATACAAAAATCAGAATAATTGGGTGTGTTCTTTCTTTTTATATGTGAAATCACTAGACGTTTTCAAAAGTGTATGAACCAAGTAAAGCATTTGTCGGTACATGCGTAAATGTAACTGTAACTGTCCCTCTCAAGATTTGATCTGTAAGTAAATATATTGTATCTCCTGCGCTTATTACACCGGTTTTTACAAGATATGTGAAAGTGGTTGCATTGGTAATGGTTATATTGATATCATTCCAATTTGCATCCACATCCGCTGTCGATACTGTAATTGTTTTTTCTGTCGCAGATTGGGTAAAAGAAATAACTGGCGTTGCTGGTTTTTGCCCGCCGATCATCCCAGTAAAATATGCGTATGCTACTGCAGCCATTGCTATGGTTATCGCAACCATGATGATTACACCGATGACTGCTGAAACCGCATTTTGGTTTAACATTTTTCTCTTCATTTTCATCTACTCCTCATCCCCATATTTTCTTCATTTACCAAGATAATTTTATTCTCAAGATTTATTTTTGAAAGATGAAAAAATAAAAAAAATAAAAGAAAGAAGATTTTGGGTGATTAGACGTTTATTGTCCACGTGCCGAGTAATGAGTTTGTGGGTGTGTATTTTAATGTTGTTCTTACGTTACTAGTCATACCTGTAGTGTTAAATTGAAGCTTTATATAATCACCTGCAGTCACATCGGCAGTAGCCGTGGATGTTGTTTTAAATCCAGATAAGGGTATACCAGCTGCACTATAAACCCACCAAGCTACAGTTGTATTATCCACTGTAACTACTATATCTTTCCATTTTATGTTTGCATCTGCAGTAGCAACTTGTATTTTATTTGTTGTTGAGTCTGTTGTACAGGCTACATTAGGTGTTTGGTTCTTTGTCCCACCGATCATTCCACTGACATACACATATACTGTTGCTGCAATTGCGACTGTTATGGCAACCATGAGGATAACACCGATAACAGCGGACACTGCGTGTTCATCTGCCTCTATAAATTTTCTATTTGCTTTCATTTATCCCATTCTCTCCTTTATATTTCAAGCTATTGACTTAATTAGACGTTTATTGTCCACACGCCGAGTAATGAGTTTGTGGGTGTGTATTTTAATGTTGCTACAACGTTACCAATCATACCTGTAGTGTTAAATTGAAGCTTTATATAATCACCTGCAGTCACATCGGCAGTAGCCGTGGATGTTGTTTTAAATCCAGATAAGGGTATACCAGCTGCACTATAAACCCACCAAGCTACAGTTGTATTATCCACTGTAACTACTATATCTTTCCATTTTATGTTTGCATCTGCAGTAGCAACCTGTATCCTATTTGTTGTTGAGTCTGTTGTACATGCTACATTCGGTGTTTGGTTTTTCGTCCCACCGATCATTCCACTGACATACACATATACTGTTGCGGCAATTGCTACTGTTATGGCAACCATGAGGATAACACCGATAACAGCGGAAACTGCGCGTTCATCTGCTTCTTTAAACTTTCTATTTGCTTTCATTTATCCCATTCTCTCCTAGCTTTATTCAAGCTAATTTTTACTGGTGATACATGTGGTACTAGGTATAAAAACTTTTTGAAAAGCAAAGAGCCGTTGTCCGTATCTTGGTTTTCATCCGTTGCTTTTCAAACAGTCTTACTCTTTACACCAAGTACGCTTTTCATGCGCACCAATTCGTATCCACTGTTCTTGCATTTTTCATATTTATACTTTCGTGGGAAGAATACTAAAACCGTCAAATCACAGTTTGAAAAAACAACGTGGATAAATATTTCTTAATATTAACCTGTACTGTATTATTTGATAAATAATATACTATTCTTTGCTTCTTCTTTCTTGTTCAGATCATTCTCTAATGTATAAGAAATAGAAACGTTTATTAGAAAATAGTACCTTACATACTTGTAAAAAATTTGGGATGCCACAAAAAAAATAATTAGCGTAGGGAATCGTCTACGCAAAAAAAGGGATGGGAGCCACATGCAACTCCAACAAAAAGATTACGCACGCAAGTACAACGGTCAATTACTTCTTTTGCCAATTGCCGGATCGCTTTTCTTAAAAAAACCGATTCTAAAGGAATCATCGGAAGAAAATTCTCTCGATTTTCACCTCAACATGATCAAAAAAATAGATACCCTCTTACAAGAACGTGGGAAAGAAACACCTTTCGATGAACCCATAGAATCGACACCAGCAAACGCCATACATGCACAGGCACCAGTTGAACTGCGGCCACCACTCGGAAGAAGACCCGATCATGAAGAGATCGATCTACAAAACTTCCAACAACCATCATTCATGAAAAACCGAATCATCCCCGAGGAATTCAAAACAGATCTCTCCCTTGGCATTGAGCCGGAATTCAAGTTCATCACCAGCCTTGACGCTATAGACAACGTCCTTCACTTCAAACCAAACCATCGCGACCGCATCGAAGTTATTGACCTGGGTGATTTTGCGACTGATGACGTCTCGTCACACCTCACGGCACCGTTTACCACCATTTCCCCGCATGCTCAACAAAAACCGACAGCCACAAAAAAAGGACAATCCGAAACCCCGAAACCGATTCGAACAGAAAAAATGGAGGTCATTGACGCACGGGTACTCAAACAAAAAGCATACGAAAATGCTTTTGCTATGGCAACGAAACAAAACGAGGAAATCGAAAAAAAATCACAGATCTACTACCTCACCAGCAAAGGAAAAAACGAACCAAAACAAAAAAAAATGGAATTCAAAGGATCCTACATCCCTGAGGATTTCGAAGAACGATCCAAAAAAATAAAAGAAAAACAACAACAAGAAGAACAACAAAAACGACAACTGGAAGAAAAAATAAAAAAACAACTTGAAAAAGAACGCGAAAAACCAACCAAACTCGAATCAAAAAAAACAAAAACAGAAGAAAAAAAACAACAAGGCCAAGAAAAAGAACAAAAAAAAGAACAAGAAAAAGAACAGATACAACAACCAAACGAACAACCCACAAAAAAACAATTAAAGGAACAAATACGATTGGAACGACTCGCGGCACGAAAAGCAAAAATCGAAGAACGACTAAAAAGAAAAAAAGAAAAACAAGAACTCAAGGGGCAGCAGAAAAAATCAAACAAAAAAGAAAAATATACAACACAATCAACCGAACTTGACCAGGATATTAAAAAAGTACTGCTCGTGACCGATGCACTCCTTTCAGAACTCCCTGAGGATGTGATTAACCGATTTACACAATCAGATGATTTTGAACTCTACGAAAAAGTTCTCAATAAATATAAAATTAGGTGAGATTAAATGGGCTTACTTCAAAAAACACAAAAAAAAGGCCATGCTGAACTCGAAGAACTAACCCTTATAACGAAGAAAAAATCGAAACGATCAAAAGAAATCTCAGACGGAACCATAGTGGCTGAACAGTTATCACAAAACACCGATTCGTTCCGCATCACTAAATCAGAACAAACCATAAAACATCGAAAAAGCCTGCTTGAGAAAGCACGCCAGAAAAAGACAACGACCCCAAAACAACAAATTCAAATACCGGTACAAACAGCGGGCGGTTCATTTGCAAAAACACAACAAAAGACACCAGGAACAACCACAGATGAACTCACCCAGCAACAAGGTGAAAAAAACATCGACATCATCGAGAAACAAACTGGATTCGGCTGGAAAAAACAAGGAACGAAACGCATTATCTATGATCGTGCTCGCCACGAATACAGATTCGAAGTCATCGAACCGCAACTCAACGACAAGGAAAAAGAAACCATAAAAGAACTCTCCCATTTATTCAAAATGCTCGCTGATATTGACACCTTTGACATGCCACATAAAGATAAAGAGAAATTCCTTGAAGACACCATTGAACAGATTATCACTGACAACCATATCGTTTTTGAGGAAGGATCAAAGGACACCATCTTTTACCATATTTTCCGTGATTTCCTCGGGTACGGGCGCATTGACATCCCCATGCATGATGACGGCATCGAAGATATCTCCTGCGACGGACCAGACACTCCAATCTTCATCCATCACCGGAAATTCGAGGCAATCGAAACCAACATTTTTTTCGATTCGGAACAAGAACTGGACTCGTTCCTCGTTAGACTCTGCCAAATCTCAGGAAAACAAATCTCTATTTTCTCCCCTATTGTCGACGGGAAACTCCCAGACGGCTCACGGTTGCAAGCGACCCTCGCACGAACGGTTACCAACGGATCAACCTTCACCATACGAAAATTCAAAGAAACACCGCTCACCCCCGTTGACCTTATTGATTTTAACTCTATGTCGACAGAAATGGCTGCCTATTTCTGGATGGCGATCGAAGACGGTGCGTCAATCCTATTCTGCGGCGGGACCGCAAGCGGCAAAACAACGGCCCTCAACGCCCTTATGTTATTTATCCCTTCCTCGCATAAGATCATCTCTATAGAAGATACGAGAGAGGTAAATATTCCCCATAAAAATTGGATCGCGGGGACCACCAGAAAAGGATTTGCAGCAAGCGATGAAAGCAAAACAGGGAAAGACATCGACATGTTCGACCTCATCCGTGCAGCGTTGCGACAACGACCGCGCGTGATAATCGTCGGAGAGGTACGAGGGAAAGAGGCATACAGCTTGTTCCAGGCGATGGCGACCGGTCACACCGCGTACGCAACCGTGCACGCAAGCACCATCCATACCCTCATCCAGCGACTTGAAAACCCACCCATAGAACTCCCCAGGGCACTGTTGACCTCATTAGATGTTATTGTGTTCCAAAACGCGGTTGACATCGGCGGAAAAATGGTCAGACGCATGACCAGTGTCACCGAAATCATCAAACTCGATACTGATACCAACCAACTTATCTTCATGGCGCCGTACACGTGGATGTCTAAGACAGACGACCGTTTCGAAAGCACCGGCTCCAGCAAAATCCTCACCCGCATCAAACAACAATGCGACTGGACCGATGAGCAACTCCAGAAAGAACTCAACAACAGGATCCTGGTTCTCGAATGGATGCGAAAAAAGAACATCCGAGGCTACAAGAAATTCGGACGCATCATTGCAGAATACAAAAAATTCCCCGAAAAAATCCTTTCAATGGCAAAGAAGGAAATGGAAGCATGAAATCGACGAAATACACGCGATTTTGTCGACGTCTGTTCGCCGGAACGTTCCAAAAATTCAATATCAGTGAAACAAGTAAAAACAACCTTTTGGAAAAAGCAAACATCAGCATGGTGTATGAGGAGTATTTCTCGATGGTTCTCATGAACCTTATCGTAGGATTCATCGCCTCATTTGCCTCAACATTCTTCCTATATCTTCTCGTTCCAAACAGTATTACCGCATTACTGATGCTTGTCGTCACCTCGATCATTCCTGTTTTCATTGGGATGGTGTACCTGCAGCTCCCCGCATCAAAAGCGAAAGCACGGGGGAAAAACATTGACCGTCATCTCCCGTATGTCGCAAATTTCGTCAACACGATGTCGGTCGCTGGGATTTCACCGTCGGAAATATTTGGAACACTCTCAGGGATAAAGTTATACGGAGACGTCCAAAAAGAAGCGAAAAAAATCACCACAGAAATTGAGCTTATGGGTGTTGACGCGATCACTGCCCTAAAAAACGCTATCACGATTTCCCCTTCGAGAAAATTCAAGGATTTCCTTCAAGGAATCATCGAAGTCCTGCAGTCCGGTAGCGCACTCGCGCCGTACTTTGAACGCTGTGTAGACCGATATATGTACGATGATTTAAACGAACGGAAAAAAAACCTTGATTCTCTCGCAATCATGGCAGAAAGTTTTGTTACCACTGTTATCGCATTTCCCCTGTTTCTTGTGATCATTCTTTCCATCATGGGAATGACCAGTGGTGGCATCCAATTTGATTTCTTATATATTATTTCACTATTCATTCTTCCCATGGCGTATTTCGGGTTTTATGTGATGATGAAATCAGGGATGGGTGAGGACGTATAGCGAAAATCCGGTTCATGAAAAAATATGATGTCAATCGAAAATACGGGAAAGACAAAATATACGACATTCTCATCGGCGTTTCCATTGTTTTAGCATCATTGTTCTTTGTTTTTGGATTCTTTGCCCTGATTGGGCATCCCATGATTGCGAAAGGTGTCATCAACCCCATTGATTACCTCGTCTTCGGCGTGCTTGGTTGCATTGGACCAATCGGATTTTATGCGCATGCAAAAGAAAAACGAAAACGGGAGATCATGGAAAAACTCCCTGATTTCTTACGGGACATCGCTAATTCATCTGCATCTGGGATGAACATTTTTGACTCCGTACGGTCAGCATCAGAGGGAGACTACGGGGAATTGACTGATGAGCTTAAAATGACGGTCGCGCAGCTCTCCTGGGGAATCCCCATTGACGAGGCGTTGACGAACTTTGGCAAACGGATCAATAACAATGAAGTCAAACGACTCGCAATCACCATAAATAAAGCCCTGGAGATCGGGGGAAACACCTCCGCGGTCTTCAACGCCGCGGCAAAAGAACTTGATCAAATCCGCCGCGTCGAACAGCAACGCAGAACCGAGATGTCCATGTACAGCATCGTGATTTTCATCAGCTTTTTCGTGTTCCTTGCGGTGATTCTGGTCATTAATGGAACAATCTTCCAAGCAATTTATTCTCTTCAAGGAAAAATGGCTGGGAAAGCGATAGGAAACATCAAAATAGCAAATATCAACCCCCTTGATGTGAAAACCATGTTCTTTACCTTCGTTTTCGTACAAAGCCTCGGGGGCGGACTACTCGGTGGGTTCATGATGGAGGGACGCATCTCTGGTGGCATCAGACAAGCGTTCATCCTTATCCTAATCTCTTTTATCACCTTTAAAGTCCTCTTTTAAAATGTCAAAACCGAGAAAATGTCACGATACCATTAAATATGCAGCGCAACAGAGAAATAATAGTGATTAGGAGAGATGAAGAGCACAGCGTTCTCTAATAATGGTTATGCAGTATCGGAAGTGGTTGGGGCAACCATCCTTGTTCTCATCGCGGTCGGGGCGTTCGCTGCTATCTATTCACAAGTGTTTCCCGTGAAACTCCCAGGCCCGGAGCCACATGTGCAACTTGCTGGCTATGTCACGGACACGGGGAGAGTAGTTCTTGAACATATTGGTGGGGAAGAATTAGTCGACTATAGGATCATCGTCGAACAATCAGATGGACCACACACCTATTCATTCAATAATGATCCCTGGGAGATCGGTGAATGCTACTATCCAACGTTAAATAGTACTCTTTTCGATGAAGAAAAACAAGTTAAAATCACGGTCTACGATGTGATGCGAGACGGCAGTACATTTGTTGTTTTCGATGGAATCATTACACCAAATGATCACGCCCCGGGACCAACACCGTCCCCACTCCCAGACCCGATGTTTCTTTCCACGT
>Ga0315282_10008387_pt1 | contig 16741 bp, 16 predicted proteins | sample YL17G07_20_MG_FD_203693 | JGI IMG/M metagenome (GOLD analysis project Ga0315282, IMG submission 203693) | Sediment microbial communities from Yellowstone Lake, YNP, Wyoming, USA - YL17G07_20 | ecosystem: Environmental > Aquatic > Freshwater > Lake > Sediment | place: USA: Wyoming | collected...
GAATTCTTAAAATTTATGAGAAAAAAATTTGGCAGATTTGCACCTCATGTATTTATGCAAGATATAGAAAGTAAAGGAAAGATTATAATAGAGCCTATTGACGATTTGTTTGGTGTTATTGCAACACCACCAATAGTATGGAATAACCCAGAAATATTATTTAATAGTGTTAATTATGAAGGTAATACAAATTTATGGACATTTCTTAAAAATATTGCTTCAGAACCATTTATGGAGGTTTTTGTAGATACTACTGGAAGGTTATTAGATTTACCTTGTTTTCCTAGACTGAGAGGTCAAGATAAACAAGAAAGTAACAAATTACAGAAAGAACAAAAAGAAATTAATAATATATTTGATTTTTGGTCAATGGTACCTAGATATAATGAAGATGAAAAGGCAACAGCTAGTACAGAAGCGACAACTGAAAAAAATTATCCAGAGAGTACAATCATAACAAGAGCTCCCCAGTCTAGCAATATCGTACAAAAACCTGAGAATACTGAGGAAATGAGAAATATAGCATCAACAGAATTTGCTGGTTTAAGAAAGGGGTTAAATGATGGTAAACATCAAAATATATCAGTAGCTATAAACGAAAATGGAAAAGTAAAAGGAATATATGATAAAATCGAAACTCTTAATAAGAAAGATTTAATAAATTATAATACAAATATTGAAGATCTTTATGATTTTTATAATCCTGATTGGCATATATTACCTGCTAAAGATAAACTTAGAATTATGCAAAGTAGAGCAACGCGAGGTAATCCTAAAAAAGCTTATACAATAAAACTTAATAGTTTAAATAAGGCAAATATGCCAGGGTATCCTGGTAAGAAAGCCTATTTGGTTATTAGGCCTCGTATGTGGAATTCTTATGCTTTTAAAACAGAGGGAAAAGATCCTGACCAAGATTGGAATATTTTTGATGATATGCTACCTATCGCTATTGATACACAACGTATAAGGAATTATAGTCTTACCTGTTCAGATGAAGAAGTTTACTCTTTTTATTTGACAATTCCTAAATTTAGTGTACAGACAAATTATTCGTTAATAGCTTTTGGACATTTTTTATTTGACTTACATCACTTAATAAAGTTTGGGTATAAACCTTTGGAAGTACCTATAAATAATTTATCTTATGAAACTAACACAAGTCCATTAATGGAAGAGTTGTTAAGACGTAGTAATCGTAATCTAGGACACTGGTTTAATAATAATCATTTACGTTGGTCAGGTATGTTGGTGTTAGAAAACTCACCACATATAAGGATAGGTCAAAAGATATTTTTTTGTTTGCCAGAACATGGAGAAGTTGAAATAATTGATCAAGACAAAGCAGGGCGTTATAAACAGTATGCTATGTATGCTTATACTACACGAGTAAAGAATACATGGACTTATCCTAAAGATTTAATAACAGAAGTATATTTCACTAGAGGAGCTGGTGATGTGCCAACAACAGCTTGGAAATTACCACCACCACCAATACGACATTTTAGAAAAATAATAATACCACCACCATTAGAAGAGACAGAAATAGAATTAGATGATTTTCCACCATTAGATGATTCCCCACCATTACCAACGCGTTCAGAAAGACCACCAAAAGAAGAACCAAAAGAAGAACCAAAAGAAGAACCAAAAGAATCTGAACCTGCACCTGCACCTAAAGGAAAACAAATCACACATGTGAGTTCTGTTGACGATATAGAAATTGGTTATTTTAATACTGACTTATATGATATAGAAATGAGTGATGCTCATTTAAACTGGATAGACGATCCTTTAACTTGTTATTATCCACAACCTGATAATAGATCATGTGCTCCAACTGCTTGTTTTATGGCTTTAAAACTAATCGGTAAAGCCCTAATTCTTGGTGAAAAAAGTATGATTAAAAACGGAGGTGAGTTTTGGAAGAATGTAAATTCAATACAAGGTTTTAAAGGGCAGTTTCCTGAAGGTAGTACGTCTAGTCGTAAGGCAACTGTATATTTACAGGTTAAGGCTTTGAAATCAGTTGGAGATACTATTAAGGATAGTGATAATTTTTTAAACTGTAATGAAAAAAAATATTATTTGATAGATAATTGTTTAGAAAAAGGTTATGTTTGTATAGTTAATAATAAATTTACTAATGCTGGGCATGTTATAGTTATTGCTGGTTCTATGAAAGTGACTTGGACAACTAAAGAAAATAATGAATCTAATAGTGATACATATTATTTAGTATTGGATCCTTATGGACTATACTTTCCTCCTAAAGGAGCTAAAACTGAAGGTTTGTATGTAACGGATTGGATACCCAAAGGCTGGAATTATGAAGATTATGTTAATGTAGGACTTAAATTATATGCTAAAAATAAAATAAGTATTGTTGACGATTGGGGTGCAAATAGGCTTTATAGTTTTTCTTCCAATAGCGAATCTCAACTATTTCGTCTTTCTGGAATAAGAACGTCTTGGAAAATAACAAATGGTTATCCTTTAGGTATGTATTGGGTTAGTAAAAAAAAATTATGGAAACAACCTTTGAGAAACTGTTATGGAATAAAATAAATGTTTATAAAATCTTTTGATGATACTCTTACTACCAAAATACAACAAACTAAATATAGTAAAGTTGGATTAGGTGTTATACATAGTTTATTTTATAGTCATAGAGAGAAAGTTATTTATTGTTCTATTTATGATATATCAGAAAAAACTGTTATTAAGAATGCAGTATTATTATTTTTAGGAAGTGTTTATAATTCATTTCTTTACAAAACGCGCATAGGTGATAAATGTATATTTTTTATAACTGAAATAGGATTATCTTATGCTATATCATTTAATGATAATAATACTGAATTTATATATGATCTTATGTATAGTGGAGATTATAATATTGAAGGTATATTCAGTACAGCAAAACAAGGTTTTATAGGAACGTATCAATTATTTGAAAATGCTTTACAATCTTATATTATTTCACCTAATGGTATAATAAATTTATTTAAAAATGGTTATCATAATTATCCTTATGTATTAGTAGACCCAGATAATAATATTATTCTTAAATCATCAGAGAATGTAGGCTTTTCTTCATTTAATCAAGTTGATACTAATATAGATAATAGTTTCAAGACTCATTCCCAGGGATTTAACTTAACTACTGATGGCTCTGTTTTCTTTTCTAAAGAAATATTAACAATAGAGAACAAGATTGAGAAAGTTGCTAGATTTTTTTCTTATCAAGGGTTGAATTATGATAATGACCGAGACCCTACTCATTTAGCGAATTGTACTTATATAAACGCCGACGCTTCTAAAGGTAATGTAGATATAGGAGTTAAATCAATCGAAACATCTACTGATCTTAGTTATGAAGAAATAGATCGTAAGGAAAAGTTAGCTGAAGTACATATAGGGGTTAGAACACAAGATTCTGAGATAGAACCGTTATCAGATACGGTTTTAGTAGATAATATAATTGATGTCGATACTAAAGAAATATTTCTTGAAGCTAAGTATAGCGATCAAAGTAAAGTGTTATTATTATTAAATAAGGACGGTATTTCGATTGAGACACAAGGTGTAAGCAAAGTGTTATTTAAAATAGATATAGCAACAGGTGAACTTAAGATCGAAGCTCCAATAATAACTTTAGACCCACAAGTAATAATGAAATTAGGTGGGTCAGCATGTTTTCCAGTAAACAATTTACAAATGTGTCCAGTATTAGGAATACCGCACGGAACTAATTTAAAGGTATTGGCATAAGGAGTGTTTATGAAAAGGATATTAATTTTATTGATGATATTATCTATTATTGGTTATGCAAAACTTCCAGAGAATCCTTTGAGCTTTGTTAGTCTTAATACTGATTGGAGTTATGCTGAATGTAATTACGATATGGGCTTTGGAGCTTGGATCTCAGGAATACATTTAAGTGTGCCAGTAGTTCAGGATAAATGGTTTAATAAAAGATTTGATTTCTTTGTGGCAGGTGGATTTAAGACGCTAGTGCACTACTGGGGAGTTGAGGGAATGACTTTAGGACGTGGGAATTTTAAGCCTTTTTATATTACGTATGATTTTAATGTCGGGGCTAGATGGTGGAACTTTGTATTGACGTTTGGACATTACTGTGCTCATAACGTCGATCACTTAGATGTTGTTTATCAAGATTCTGTTATAGCAGGGTTTTATTTATTCAAATTACCTGCTTTATGGGAGTGGTAATATGCTAGACGCAAGAGAATTAACTAATGAAATAATGAATGAGTTGACTAATATAACAGCAGTGAAAGATATTAATACATTACAACCGTCTGATATGTGGTATATTATAGCCTCAGCTTTAGTTAAGCATATAAGAGAGAATGCCGAGATAGTTAAATGCGAGGGTAAACTGAGAATACAATGATAGCTAAAACAAGTAACCGAATACCAATAAAATTGGAATTGGTTAATCAAGTAGAAAAAAAATCTGATGAAATTATAGCTAGTATAACTATGCCTTGTGGAATGAGTGATTTACAATATACATATCCAATGAGAGTTACAGTAAACAAAACAGCGGGTGGTGGTTGGGTAAATGATTTCGGTACTGATTTTCCAACTATTTCGTTTACTACTGAAATATATCATAATGTAGTTTATCGATTTAAAAATCCAATAGATGAAATGTCTAGTCCATTCGATTTTAATACTGCCTTTAAAAGTGCTATGGCTGAAAAGATTAATGGAAAAAAGATATTAATGCTTTTTAAAGAGATTGTAGCTAAAGTAAAGAATTATAAATTAACTGCTCAATTATGGGGTAAATTACAAGCACAAGATATATTTTCACAGAAGTTCGGGTTTGCTGAACCATCAATGCAAAGATGGATTTATTATGATCCTATACCTGCAGATCTTAAAAATAATGGTGTTGGGATTGTTAAAGATCCAGACAATGAAGGTTCAGGATGGAGACCAGGACAATTTAGCCTTTCACCTACTATATTTAATGATAAAAAAGGTTTTTCTAATTTATATTTTAAGTTTTATGATTTTTGGAATGACGAATATTGGTATGTTACTGTCCAAGAAATAATTATTAGACAAAGCAAATCATCACCTACTATGTCAATAATAACCTGTAAAATGATGGGTCTTAGGGAATTCGCGAAACCTCCAGTAAATAAGCCATTCTCTCTTTTTGATAAGTTGGGTTTTCTTAAAGACGCGATTTCTTTTGTTAATGGAATAAACGACACTGTTAGTGCTATAACAACGTCAATGGATAGACTAGGTAAAGATTTACGTAGTGTTGTTTCGGGGTTTCTTTATTTACCTATTGGGGCCGCTAATGTGTTAACTTCATGTACTAAAGCCTTAACTGCGTTAAATAATATTACTTTATTTGTTAAGGATATGATAGCTTTTCCATATCATTTGATGGAAGCGTGGACAAAAGCATTATCTAATATATACTTAGCTGGTGTTCAATATATAGAAGGTTGGAACTCAACTAAAGCTGTTTGGAATAAATTTAAAAATATTAATGCAATGATTAAAGCATACGAACGGCAAAATGCTAGAGTAAGGGTACGGTACTCAGCTACTAAAATGGCTAACATGACAGGTGATATAGAAACAACACCAACAAGTCCAGGTCCTGCTTCAGATACTTCTAGAACACCTTTAGTACCTACAAATTATAAAAATGCTAGTATAACACTTCCTTCGGTTAATTTGACTAATAGTCTTTATATTACCGTTAATGAAGTAGGTACACCAGGCAATAATTATAAAATAAAGGTTCATGATGATTATAATTCAGGCATAAATATTGAAGTTTATAAAAGCGATGTCCTTATTGCTTCTAAATTAATAACAAATAACGAAGCTATTTTAAAGTATAATGGTAATGGTAATTATCAATTTAGTTTAACATCTAGTAGTATTATGTGTGTTATAAGGAACTCGACTGATCGGTCAACTTCAATGACATGGGGTATAAACGATAAAGAAGATTTGTTAGATTTGGATAGTGTTATTAATGGAAACATTTTAATGTTTAATTTACAGTATGTTGGTAATGCTATTACGGCTAGTGCTAATATAAGCAATAGTGGGATCAAGACTACTTTGTCTGGTGATCAGTTGGACGGGTCAAAAGATTTGGATATGCCGTTTGTAGGTATAATCAGAATGAAAAATTTATCTAATTTAATTAGTCAGCAAAAAGCATTACAAATAAGATATATAGGTAATGCCAGTAAGGCTTATTTTACTAAACAAAATGATAATATAAATTTAGTCTTATCAGGGGATCAATCTGATGGTTCTGATAGTATATCTTTTAATTTACAAAGTAATGATTATTGTACTAACTTAGTTAAGAGATTCAATCCACGTGTTATCACTTTACAATATAAAGGTAATGCTAGTTGGTCTAAACTTTACATTACCAGCAATGTATTACAGATAACTTTAGCGGGGGATCAGACAGACGGGTCAACTAATCTATACGCTACATTATCGAGTTATCCTACTATTGGGAATGTAGTAGATTATATTAACAGTAAAGCAGGGTACACAGCAAGTGGAACTGATCTTGATAAACCATCTGCTATGTTGCAATCTGTGTCTGCAGTTGATTGTAAATCTAAAACGGTGGATATAACTAGAACTACTTATGTAGATTTTAAAATAATTAATGATGTTAATGCTAATTTGCTTTTAGATATTAACAATTTAGATATATCTTATTTTACTTATAAGACATTATACGCAGATACTTTGTATAGAGTTAGTATAGGAACTAATACTGATAACTGGAAAGCAGATGAAATAGCTACTACAGTGGGGGATTGTAAACAACCATTGAAAGTATATATGGCTAACTTTTATACTATGGTCGTATCTGGTAAGCCTATCTTATTAAGTAGACTTGATAGAAATTATAGTGCAGATTCTGATAAACCCTTATCTTTAACATCTTATAATAATTATATTAAAGATTATCTAGACCAGCTTTTAGATGATAAAAGTAAGGCTTTATTTATTACAAAGATATTAACTAATGATCGAATTAAAGTAACTAGTACTGGAGATGAATATCAATTTACAGGGGGCATATAATTGACTGAAGAAGAAATCCGTACTATTTTAGAAGAAAAGGTAACACAGCAATTAAAGTATACTATCTGTGAGGGTGATACTCTTAAGAATATAGCATTCCGAGTTTACGGTGATATAAGAGCAGTTGATATTATATGTTATTTTAATGAGATTACATCTGATGATGACTTAATTATTGGAAATAAACTTACTTTACCTTTTGCAGATGAAACTAAATTATTAGACTTTTTCGATTATTATGGTACAGATTTTCAACTTGACGCTAATGGCAACTTAAATATTAGCGGTGATATTCAGTCAGTTACAGGGTTAAGGAATGTTATCGAAGCGTTAACGAGACGTATTGAGACACAAGTGGGAACATATTTAAGGAATTTAGATTATGGACGTGGTTTCTATGTAGGTTTCCCACAAAAGGAATTCTTCTTAAAAATGGCTAAACTTAAAGCATTAGAGGCGGTTTTACAAGATGATCGTATCCAAAGTGTGGATAATGTAGATTTTCAAATACATAATACTGAGGTTTTGATTACTATTGATATGTCGACGAGGCTACTAGATCATTTTACATTAAGGATTAATACTAGCTTTTGAATATGTTATATTATAATAAGTTACGGAGCAACTTAACATGAGTGTATTTGCACCTAAAAGTTTTGAAGATATAATGAAGGATATGCAAACTTACATCTTAAGCATACCCGAAAGCAATCTAACTGACTTTAGAACTGGTTCTAACCTATCAGTCTTTTTAGGAGCAGTAGCTGAGAAGATAGAAGAGCTAGACGGAGAAATGTTTTTGGGATGGCGTGCAGTAGCAGAGTGGGCTTGTTTTAAAATGTTCCAAACTTTACAACGCAAGCAAGCTACTTATGCTAGTGGGTCGGTTATTTTTAGTAAAGGTTCAGATACTAATGTGGTTACGATCCCTGTTGGTACGTCAGTAAGTTCTGGGACAGTTACATTTACAACTACTCGTGAAGTAAGTTTCTCAGGTACTGATAGCTCATTGGTGCCAATAGTAGCTAATATTATTGGCTTAGCTGGTAATGTAGGGATAAGAGAAATAAATCAATTTTCTACTACTTTGCCCGCGGCAATTACTTCAGTTTATAATCTGATAGCTACTTCGGGTGGAGCAGATGAAGAAGGTATGGATGAGTTTTCGGAACGTTTCTCAGTATGGGCTAAGTCATTAGGACGGAATAATGTTTATACTATAAGTACTTATGCGATGATGGTTGACGGAGTGCATAGTGTAAGTGTACGTGAGAATTATCCCGACAGAGGTGATGTAACTATCTATATTGAAGACGGCTCTGGTTCTGCTTCCCCTGCTTTATTAGATACGGTTAAGCAAGCATTAGAAACTGACATGATCGTAACAGGAGGGATAAAACCAGCAGGGATACAATATCTTTATATGACACCAGAACTAATTTATATTACTCTTAATATAGCTTTGACTTTTATAAACAGTTATTCACCAGCAGGTGTAACGTTAGTAGTTGAGCAAGTATTAACTAATTTAATCAATGCTAAAAATATTGGTATTGGATATATCTTTTCAGAAACTTTGGCATTAGTTCAATCAGTTGAAGGAGTGAAGGCTGTTAAGATTATTTCACCGTCGGTAGATATTGACGTAAATTCACATCAGATAATAAGATTAGGTAATATACAGGTAACATCGTATCTATGAAAAATCAGACAGTAGCACAGGAAATATGGAATTATATTAGCAAAGTTGTTTATAATACTGAAGATATAGGTATTAAGACAATGCTAGCTAATACATTTACAGCATATAAAACACCAGAAGAAATTACCATTTCACTTGATTACGATGAGGGAGCTATCTCTAATGAGTTAGAATGGACTAAAGATATACTAAAACAATTAATGGAATCTTATGATATTACTATAGCAACAGGACACCAGCTAGATATTTATGGTGATATAACCAGAATACATCGTAAATCAATTGAGAAGGAAAGTGATGATGATTACCGTGCCAGAATGTTGCTATATCTTAGACCGTGTGGTGGTGGAACGAAATATAATATTACTTCATTACTAACCGATATATTAGGAGATAAGTTTCTTTTTATTGATATAAGTAACACAGCTTTTGTGGGATTAAGTTTTATAGGGGTTTATGATACTTCTGAGACCTGTACTGGTTCTTATTATGAGACTAGACGATATACTTATGCTACTGAGACTTATTCCGAACGGTCAGGGTATTATGATCTAGATGAGTATGCTTATTTAGATCATAATACCCTGACCGTATTATGATCTAGATGAGTATGCTTATTTTGATTTTTCTTGTTTTGATTTAAAGGCTAGGACTTATGTAGCCTGGGGTAATTGGATAAAAGCTAATTATGGGTTCTTTAAATCAGCTTTATTAGCTCCACAACCGAATTACCCTTACTTTGAAATATGGGTATTGACAGAAAAAGAGCTTTATGATATTTATTATGCGTATTTGAATTTATTTCATTATGGATATTGTGATTTTTCGTTTGTAGGTTCTTTGTTAGGAACATTAACGAATCCAGAAGAAGTTATTGAACGGATAATGCTGTGTAAGTCTTCTGGAATAGATTTTAAAGTATATGTGGAGGTAAATTAATGGATAATTATAGAATTAAGAATTGGAAAGATTACCAACGTTTAACTAGTCAGGACTTAGATGACTTGGGTACTTATGAAATAACTAATATAGCCAATCAGAGCGAAGCTACTTATGGGTTATATAATTGTATTATAGATTCATTAATAGGTAATCTTAGTGTTGTTCAAGATATACCTGTACCTTCTTTTCAGGTTATAGTAACTCCTGGTATAGTATACTCAGCAAGTGGTGTAATAATAGTAGTACCTAACAATACTACTATCGTTATAAGTGCTCCCGATCCTTCATTAGATCGAATTGATATAGTGCAGATGTCTTATGTTTGGGTAGATACCGATGCCGAAACTAGGAATATAATTGACCCTACTTCTAAAACCATTTCAGCATCATCTATTTACACTTCTAAAGTAGCAGTAGCCAAAATAGAAGTTAAACCAGGTATTGCTAGTAATAGTCCAGTAGCACCTACTACCAATGTTGGCTATATAAAATTATCTGAAATATATATCAAGAACACAGATGCCCAAATACTTAATGGGTCGATATATAACGTAACTTCGTATTTTTACGGAACAAATAATACAAGCTGGACTACTGAACCGCATGTTACACATAGATCTATGAGTTTACAGGATCATCGTTCTTTATCAATAGCCGATCATCCAGTAGGGTCGATTGTTGCTCAGCATATTAATGACGATATAGCTGGTGAGGGACTATTGAAGAATCCTAGTACTGCTAAAATTGATGTAGTAGTGGATAATTCTACATTGGAGATTGTAGGCGATACTGTACGTATCAAGAATTTGGGAGTGAATAAAGATAAAATAAATGATAATGTGGTTGGATTAGGACTAGTTAAAGATACAGACGGTTCTTTAAAAGTAAACGCTATTGGTGATATATCTACAGAAGGTGATGTAGTTAAGTTTTTATTTGGTCAAAATGCTAGAGGTTTAACTTATGAATTCCCTACTATGTATCTTACTTTTAGTAGTCCTAATTTCACTTTAAATTTTCCATCTACTCCTTACATTTATATTGGAACAGGAACTAATCTATTTAAGGTAAGCGCACTTGCTACTTATAGTTTTAATTATTTAAATAAATATGTTGTTTACATACAGCCTTCAGCCTCAGATTATGGCAACTATAATCCGACAGTAGCATTACAAATCAGCGTGCAAACTGCTTATGTCTATAATCCCCGAAATATCATCTTAGGTTTTATGGATGGCCCTGCAGGTATGTTTTACACTGTTTTAGGAACTACATTACAAACAGATAAAGCTCTTGGTAAAGGTGGAACAAGTTGGTTGAGTGATAGTACAGATAATTATGTAGCTCAATCGAGAGTAAGAGACTTCGCTTGGAAATTAAGAAAAGGTAGAATATATGCTCAAGCATCAGCAGATGGGCTGAGTGCTACATTTTATTTTGATGATTGTAAATTTGGTTCAGCTAGACCTAATAATAGAGAAATAATAATTAATAATATAGGTATTGGTGGTACATTTTGGGATCCGGATCCTATTTCGCATGCTGTTTCTGTGTTTGGTGCCAATGCTGTAATAATATTTAAGATGACAGCTACTGATTGGCTATCAGGTTCTGCTTTAACTATAAGTACGGGGTTATCTGTTGTTAATGAAGATAGTAACGAGGCTACTTTAGATTATGGTTGTAATACTATTATTGTGGGTCGAGTTAGAATGGGTCTAATACATATCCCAGGTGCAGGTGAGACATGGATAGAATATGATGATACTACATTAGATACTTATAATATTGATCATGCTCATGCAGTTCTACCATGTGTTTATGGGGTAAATAGTATTTATATTGATGATAATGAGTTGGGTTATAATAGATATAATAATACTTTTAATGGTGTACGTTTTATGCCTGCTACTGGTACAATACATATAACTAGTATAGATCCTGATGTTCCTACTCCTGTACCAGTACACCCAAGATATAATGTTATTAATGCTTATTTAGGAATAACATGCGGTGATAGTAATTCTATTATTGTTCATTACAAAGATATTTTTGGTGTTGTTAAAACATTATGCGTTTTCAAAGGTGTGATTTCTCAACTTACAGCTTTGAATGTTAATATTCCTATTCAAAGAAGAAATAGTATAGGTTTGTATTTAGCTGGATCGGGTGCTAATGCTGCTAGCGTATATTTTGATTATATCTGTTATCTTTTATAAGGAGTTATTAAATGGATAATTTTAAACGTACTTATTTTACAGAATATGAACAGATAACAAGTACAGATGTTAATGCTGATAGCACTAATTTGTTGGATAATATTATCAAATTGTCTCAATGCTTAGTAGGTACTCAAGAAAACGCTATAATTGATAGTAGTTATGGTGATATGAGTGTTATTCCTGATAGTCCTTCATCTATGCAGGTTAAAGTAAATATTGGTGCTTGTTATAGGACTGATGGTAGTCTTATTGTAAATAATGCTATAAAATCACTTACTATTGACGCTGCTTCTAGTACAGATGATCGTTATGATATTATACAATTTAATATTACTCAAACTGATACTGATCCAGCTACGCGTAATATTATCGATCCGTCAACTAAAAATTTAACTCCAACTACTATTTATACATCTAAACAATATAATATAAACTTAGTTGTCAAGAAAGGTACTGCTGGCGTAGGGCATGCACCTACTGCTACTGTTAGTTATGTTAAATTGGCTGAAATATATATACCTAAAAACGCTACTGAACTTACAGCTAGTAATATTTATAACATTACAGCTCGTCGTATCGGTGTTAATAATGCTAATTGGACTACACAAGCTAACACTACTTATAAGATTAAGAATTATTTAGATCATTGTAATAGCGGAGATCACCCACCAGGAAGTATTGTTTCTTCTAATTACTATGATTACATTATAGATAAAAACGGTGTTGCAGGAATGAACTGTGATTATACCAACATACCTGACACTTTTTTAGCTAACAAAAAGTATTTAATACGTAATGGACTATATTATGAAACGAACACTACAGTTACTATAGAAAACGGTGCTCAAATAATAGGGGAATCGGAAGGCGGTGTAATACTTGTTCCTGTTGCTACAACTGGTACTGTTTGGCAAGCATTATCTTCAACTAGTATAGCTTATATTGGAACAGCAGGTTTACAATTAACACAAAACTCTGATTCGGTTACTTGTCTTACTAACGATTTTACATCTGATCTGATAGGTAAATATTTAATTGGTGCTGGGATAGCTTTACAAATAGTTGATTATATTTCAGGTACAGAGTTGATAATAGACAGATTATGGTGTGGAAATGATACTATCTTACCGAGTGGTGAATGGGTTATTAACGATGCCTATATATTAACAATGAAAAACTTAACCTTTAGGGGAATGTCTCCAAATCGTTGGTCTAGGAAACTTATATTAGGATTGCTTGTTAATAGCTTGATAGAAAATATAAATTTTACAGGTTGTTTTGAAAAAACTACGACAGCAATAAATTCTACTATGTTTGATAGTATTGATTTTCTGGACGGTATATTGACAATAGAGGCTATTGATACTATTATAAAAGATGTTAATTTCGATTTTATTGGTACTTATAATAAGACTATATTTTCATTACGTGAAAGTAGCTGTGAGTATACAGGGATAGTTATAAGCAACAGCGGTTCTTTGTCAAGCACTGATAATATTGCACCACTCTATATCGAATCAGTTTATATCAGTAAAAGTGTTTGTGATATAGATATTCATAATTGCACTAGTAAAAACACTGCTTATACTGGTTATGCTTCAGGTGGTTTCTATCTTACTCAGAGAAGTTCATCTCTTGGTTTAGGTAGTATACGGGGTATAATATCTATTAAAGAATGTATTTTAATCAATGATCCTGTCTCGTTAACATGTAATGCTGGTGGTATGTTCGCTTATTATCTTTATAATGCTAATTTAAAGTTGTTTATTACAGATAATATAGCAGATGGTGGAGATAGTATTGTTGGGGGAATGTGCATAATACTTAGTATTAATAACATATTTAATTTACAGTGTAGAGACAATTCAGCTAAAAATGCTACTAGTAGGAATGTAGGTGGTGCTTTAATAGAAGATACTGGTTCACTTATAAATACATTAATATTAAACAACACAGGTGATAGTACAGCTTTTCCTGTTAGACAACTTTACTGTTTTGGTATAGGCACTAGTAATACTTTAACTATTTTATTAGGTAGATCAATACAAGGTACTGGTGCAAGTGGTACGCAAAATGATATAATAAATGTTAATACTACATTATTTTTATACGATACGTAAGGAGGTAGTATGAATAAACGTATTTTAACCATTGAAGATGTAGAACAATCAATTAAAGATTTAATTCAAAGCGTAAATACATTAAGCATAAAACTTGAAAATGGTGTATTTGATAAAATAGCTAACCTTATTGAAAAGACTACTAGACATACCAATGAAAAATTATTAAACTTGAGTAAGGATATATCTTTGCTGGTTAATACTTTAGAGAACTACTTAAACATAAATAATTCAGTAATAGAAAAAATGCAAACAGCCACAAAGATACTAGAAGAATTTCAACTAGCAGATAAAGAGAAATTTGAAGAGGAGCTTAGACAAAAATATATTCTTAGAAACAAAGCCGCGGATGTCTTGATTAAGTTTACTGTTGGTGGGATAGGAGCTGGTAGTATTTTTGCGTTAATAAGTAAATTGTTAAGCTAGGAGGTTACTATGTTAAACTTAGAAAAAATGGGTAAACGTTATTCAATATATATTTTATTAATGATAGTTATAGCTTATTTGATCTGTACTACAATCGCGGCTTTAAGTAATAACAATTTATGGTTAGGGGGGATGAAAGAGTTAGCAGATACCCTTTATCCATACTGGCTTGTGATTAGTGGTGGGGTAGCCGTGACAGGAATAGCTAAGCAAATTAAAGGTGGTAAGTAATGGATATTTATAAACTTGGTTCAGTTGGAGATGAAGTTAAAGAGATCCAACAGAAATTAAATGAACTCATTTCAGCTAGATTGAGAATTACAGGTAATTTTGATATGGATACACGTAATGCTGTTATAAGATTTCAACAGATTAAAGGTATAGACGCCGATGGCATGGTGGGGCCAGAAACTTATAAATTGTTATTTGGGAAAGAAATTGCCGAAATAATACATATCGATCATCCACCAAGAGGAGTGTTTCAGTGGTATAAGATTTATGGTAATCCTTTGCATGATCCTAATTATCGAAGATATATTAAATTGTGTGATTTGAAAAAATTAGAAGATAAGTTGTCACATATTGTTATAGGCTGGGAAAAAGATAAAATAGGATTTAAGACTAGTGAAGGGTTTGGTTTCTATTGCCATTATTTAACTATACCTCATTTTCAGAAAGTCTTCACCAAGATAGTAGATATGAACTATCAAGATTTAATTAAAACCTTCGATGGCTGTTGGAATATACGTAAGGTTAGAGGTGGGCAGAGTCTTTCACCACACGCTTTTGGGATAGCCATTGATTTGAACGCATTCGAGAATCCATTAGGTAGCAAAAACTATAAAATGGACCCTCTAATAATTAAAGTATTTGAAGAGGAAGAGTTTGAGTGGGGTGGTACATGGAAACGATTAGACGCTATGCATTTTCAATACGCAAAATATTAAATATGAGTAAGTTAATAATATTTATTTTAGGTATAATTATAATAGCCTTAGCTGTCTTAGGTACTAACTCAAATAAGCAAACAGATATAAATAAAGTAGTAGAGCAGATGAAAAACACACAACAATTTGTAATCGAAGCTGACAAAGAAATAGCAATTGAATTACAAAATATCGAAATGACTTTGAGCGATCAAAAAATGTTATTAGAAAAGTTGCAAACAAACCTCCAAAATATCAAAAAGAAAAAGTAGCTTTGTAAATGGTTTACTGGTGAGTATTTACAAAGCTGTTTGTTTTCATAAAAGGTTTTAGGGTACTGGAGTATTATAAGATAGAGATTAATAAATGAAAAGCATAATTAGTCTTATAAAGGATAAAGATGTTAATTATCTAAGAGATAATTTAATGGTACCTAGTTTATTAAGTTATGAAGAGATAATTGATTTTTGCCATAGAATTGGTGATAAAATGATTTATGCAAGTGGTAAAGAGGAGTAAGTTATGAAAGTCTCAGAGATGATAAAGCAATTAATTGAAAAGCAAACTAAGTATGGTGATTGTGAGACTATAATATTTATTGACGGTCAAGAGATAAACATAGAGTCAATTGTAATGAGAGGGTGCAATGAAGAGAGTAAGATAAAGTATCAAATATTATTAATGAATGAGTAAATATATGTCAGAGGGTACTTTTGATAAGACACATGAGATAAAGTCTATATTGAAAAATTTTGCTATGCAATTATATTTGTATGGATGTTACGATGAGTTTAAAGGCTGTAAATTGGATATCTATTATAATCAAACGCTGGGTAGTGTTTACATAGCAGAACCACAACAAAGAACAGTCAACCCGTTATGGGAAACAGTTATTGAAAATAAAAACATCAATAATATAGACATAGAGAACGAATCGCAGAGATATGTAGAGGAAAACATCGATAAGTTTATAAATTCACTTAGTAAAGTATGTAGGAGAGAAAGATGAGCAGTGAATTTAATAATATAATCAATATAGACCGCACTACTAAGAATATTAGTGATGCTATGTTCGCTTATGAGTTTGGCACTGTGCCTTACTCATTTAGACGAGACTTACAAAAATATATAGCTGAGAAACTTAAAGGTCAAGACGTACGTGTAATGGCTGGTAATCCCTTAGCTGTCTTACACCAAGAGCAAGATAAGAGTGGTATTTTTCCAATGATTATTATACGTTCGACTACCGAATCCTCTGCACAACCTGGCCAAGGTCTA
>Ga0315282_10008388_pt1 | contig 16740 bp, 16 predicted proteins | sample YL17G07_20_MG_FD_203693 | JGI IMG/M metagenome (GOLD analysis project Ga0315282, IMG submission 203693) | Sediment microbial communities from Yellowstone Lake, YNP, Wyoming, USA - YL17G07_20 | ecosystem: Environmental > Aquatic > Freshwater > Lake > Sediment | place: USA: Wyoming | collected...
GTTTGGATGATCACCTTCGCGACGTCGCAGCTCACGGCACATCCTTCTCCGACACCCGCTCGCATGCAATCGTAACCGCGGTTCGGCTTGGGTCGGAGCCGATTGCCAGCCTCGCGGTGCAGGGCGCGAAAATGCCGGATAAGGTATTCCGACCCAGGAGCAAGCGCGGATTTTTGAGAGGTTCTATAGAAGTGCTTCCGCACAGCGTCAGGTGCCGGGTTCCGGCCTCGGTTTGAACATTGCTCATGGTATTGCGCGGGCGCATCACGGGGACTTGACTGTAACGAGCCATCCAGGCGAGACGACGTTCCGGTTCGTACTGCCGGCCGAACTCCGCATCGGACAGCTTGGGATCGACTTTGTCGCGCGCACCGTCTCCCATGGAGGCGAGCCGGTCCATCTGACACCAAAGGAGCTGGACCTGCTGAGGTGAAAACCATGACTGCAGCCGGGGTCTTGCAGATCGCGCTCAGGTTGTGGTTCACGGCGCTGTTTGCCAATTTTGCCGAAGCCATGGCGGAGGCGCGGGGTAAAGCTCAGGCGGAGAGCCTGCGCAGGACTAAGACGGACGTGTTCGCGAAACGGGTGACCTCGGCCGGCAGGATCGAACGAGTGCCTGCTTCTGCTCTTCGAGCGGACGATGTCGTCGTCTGCGGCGCCGGCGATCTGATCCCCGGCGACGGAGAAGTCATCGAGGGCATCGCCACGGTTGACGAATCGGTCATCACCGGGGAGAGCGCGCGCGTCATTCGCGAATCCGGCGGCGACCGCAGCGCCGTGGCCGGGGGCACCAAGGCGCTCTCGGATCAGATCACGATCCGGATCACTTCGAACCCCGGCGAGACTTTTTTGGATCGGATGATTGCGCTGGTCGAGGGCGCGGCGCGCCAGAAGACCCCGAATGAAATCGCCCTCAACATCCTGATCGCCGGCTTGACTCTGATCTTTCTGCTCGCGGTCGTCACCTTGCTGCCATACTCCCTCTTCAGCGTCGCACAGGCGGGTTCGGGAACGGTTCCCAGCGTCGCAGTGCTGGTTTCGCTGCTCGTCTGCGTCATCCCGACGACCATCGGCGGGCTCCTGTCGGCGATCGGGATTGCCGGCATGGATCGTGTGATGCGGCACAACGTGCTGGCGATGAGCGGCAAGGCGGTGGAAGCTGCCGGCGATGTCAATTCGCTGCTGCTGGACAAGACCGGAACCATCACGATGGGAAGCCGACAGGCTGTTGAATTCCTCCCTGTGGAGGGTGTGGGCGAGGAAGAGCTGGCTGACGCGGCGCAGTTGTCCAGTCTGGCCGATGAAACGCCCGAGGGGCGCTCGATCGTGGTTCTGGCCAAGGAAAAACATGGCCTCCGGGGACGTCACATCCCAGAACATGAAGCAGACTTCATTCCGTTCTCCGCTTACACGCGCATGAGTGGGGCCGACATCGAAGGACGGCAGCTCCGCAAGGGCGCCACGGATGTGATCTGCAAATTCGTAGCTGAGCGCGGAGGCATCGTGCCGGGAGACTACCAGGAGACGAGCGATCGCATCGCGCGCAACGGAGGGACGCCGCTTGCAGTGGCAGACGGGAGACGGCTGCTCGGCATCGTTCACTTGAAAGACGCCGTGAAGGGCGGCATGAAAGAGCGGATCGCCCAGTTGCGCCGCATGGGCATTCGCGGCGTCATGATCACGGGTGACAATCCCCTGACTGCGGCCGCGATTGCCGCCGAAGCCGGCGTCGATGATTTCCTGGCCCAGGCGGCTCCGAAGGACAAGCTCGAGTACATCAGAAAAGAGCAGGCGGCCGGACGCCTCGTTGCCATGACGGGCGACGGCACGAACGACGCGCCCGCGCTCGCGCAAGCAGATGTCGGAGTCGCCATGAATACCGGCACCATGGCTGCGAAGGAAGCGGGCAACATGGTGGACCTCGGCAACAATCCCACCAAGCTCATCGAGGTGGTCGCGATCGGAAAGCAGTCGCTGATCACCAGAGGCGCCCTGACGACCTTTTCGATCGCCAACGACGTGGCTAAGTACTTCGCAATCATTCCGGCGATGTTCATGGCGACATACCCGGTGCTGGGGAAGCTCAACATCATGGGACTGCACTCGCCTCACAGTGCCGTGCTCGCGGCTGTGATTTTCAACGCCCTGATCATCATTGCATTGGTCCGACTCGCCTTGCGCGGCGTGAAATACCGGCCCGTCGATGCCGCCAGCCTGCAGCGGCGGAACCTGCTGTTGTACGGCGTCGGCGGAATCATCGCGCCCTTCCCAGGCATTTGGGCCATCGATCGGCTGCTGGGACTGCTGCATCTGGCGTAAGGAGGAGCCGCAATGTGGAAACAGATCTTGCCGGGGCTTCGAATCATACTGTTCATGACCGTTTTACTTGGTGTGGCATATCCACTGGCAATTACCGGCACTTGCCAGATTCTCTTTCCACGCCAAGCGAACGGCAGCCTCATCACGGCGGGCGGCAGAGTCATCGGTTCGGAACTGATCGGGCAAAGCTTCAGCAGGCCGGAATATTTTCGTCCGCGTCCGTCCGCTGCCGGCAACGGTTATGACGCGGCATCCTCCGGTGGCTCGAACTATGGTCCGACGAACCAAAAGCTCGTCGAGCGCGTCCGAGCTTCGCTCGAGGGCTTTCGGAGAGAGAATCCCGATTATCAGGGTCCGATCCCGGCGGATCTGCTGGCGACATCGGCCAGTGGTCTGGATCCGCACATCAGCCCCGCTTCCGCGCTCGCGCAAGCCGCGCGGGTTGCGAAGGCTCGAGGCGTGCCGGCGGAGCAGGTGACCGGGTTGATCGCGCAATTCACATAGGGCCCGGACCTCGGAATTCTCGGCGAAGCGCGGGTCAATGTGCTCAAGCTGAACCTGGCTCTGGATTCTCGCTTCCCCCATTAATGAACGCTGGTGTGGTATCTGCAGATATCTCACTGGCAAACGTGTGAACGAGACTGTGCCAATCTCGTTCATCAAGAGCGCCGATGAAATCGAGATCGTGGACGCTCCCCCCGAGCAGCCGCTTGAACGATCAGCGGAGGAGCAGGCCGCTGCCGAAAAGCGCGAGCAACGCCTATCGAAACTACGGGAGCTGGCGATGGTGCTTGCCGCAGACATCGTCGAACATCAGCTCAGCACTTATCTTGAGCGCCGGGGAATCAGGCACTATTTCGGCACGCAGGAGCGCATCCTCGTCTGTGTCACGCCGCGGGCGAATGTGCGCGAGATGATCGAGATCGCGTGCACAGTCGCCGAAAGATTCCACGCCGAACTGGTTGTTGCATGTGTAAAGCAGCCGGGTCTTTCACCTGCAGATGACGCGGCGCTCGAAGAGAAACTGGAGATGGCCCAGGCGGTGGGAGCGGAGATTCAGATTCTTGAGGGCGAAGACCCGGTCGACACAATTCTCGAATTCGCCAAATCCCGCGGCATCACGCAGCTATTCATAGGACACACTCGGCGTTCGGGAGTCTGGTCGAACCTATGGGGCGCGCCGGTGGATAAACTGATCCGCCGGCCGCGGGGCATGGACGTGAGGGTTTTTCCACAATAAGACATGGCAGAGCCACAGCGCGGAAAACTGAAGCTCTTCATGGGCTATGCATCCGGTGTGGGCAAGACCTACAGGACGCTTGAAGAAGCCCATGCCTTGAAGTCCGAGGGAGTGGACGTTGTCATCGGTTACTTTGAACCCCACGGACGCAAAGACACGATTGCCAAGACGGAAGGCCTGGAAATTGTTCCCAGGCAGAAGATCCGATACCGCGGCTCGGTGTTTGAGGAAATGGACACCGACGAAATCCTGGCGAGGCGTCCTCAAGTTTGTGCCGTCGACGAGTTCGCGCACACCAACGTTCCGGGTTCGGTGCGCGCGAAACGCTGGGAAGATACCGAAATCCTGCGCGGGTCAGGCATTCACGTTTTGACGACGATGAATATCCAACACCCGGAGAGCCTGAACGACGGGGTCTGGCAGATTGCCGGCGTGCGCGTGCGGGAGACGATCCCGGACTGGGTGGTGCAGGGAGCTGACGAGGTCGTGCTGATCGATCTGACGCCCCGCGCGCTGCTGCATCGTCTCGAGCACGGCGTTGTGTATGAGCGGGAGAAGGTGGAACGCGCCCTGCAGAATTTTTCTCGCGAGTCGACGCTGGTCGCGCTGCGCGAGCCCGCGCTTCGTGAGACTGTCCATGAACTGGAACACCGTGTCGTGCACGACGTGACCGGCCCGGTCGAGGCGCGGATTCAAAGTGAGCGCAGGCACCACAAGATACTTGCGCTGGTCACGGCCGACCCGCGGACAGCGATGCTGATCCGCCGCGCCAAACGCATGGGTGATTTTCTCGGAGCAGAGTGCTTTGCCGTTGCGGTGCACCCGTCTGGCGATTTGAGCGGCTTGCCGGAAGCCGATCGGGAGGCGGTCGAGCGGCACCTCAATTTTGCGCGCAACATGCGCATCGAGTCGCGCATTTTAGAAGGCGAGGATGTCGCTCGAGCGGTCGTTGACTTCGCGCGCCGCAATCAGGTCACGCAGATCTTTCTAGCGCGTCGCTGCGAGCGGCCTCTGGTCCCGCTGTTCTCCCGCGGCCTGCCGCATAGGATCGTCAGCCTCGCCAAGGACATGCAGATAGTCATCGTCTCGGAGCGGGAATCGGCCGGAGAATGATGATTTCGGGTAGGGCCAAAAGTTCCATGAACGCTCAGGATGGCCTTGACTTAGTTCATGACTTAGTCCATAGTCAGGAATCGGGATAAGAGCACATGACCGAAGTGAACGTTCATCAGGCAAAGACGCATCTCTCGCGCCTGCTTTCCCGCGTTGAGGCCGGCGAAGAGGTCGTGATAGCGCGGGCGGGGAAGCCGATCGCCCGCCTTGTGCCCTTTTGCAGGGCGAAAGGAAAGCGCCCGCTCGGCATGGATAAAGGACGTTTCGAGGTCCCGAAAGATTTTGACGCCCCCCTGCCGGACGATCTGCTGCTGTCCTTTGAGAGCGAATCGTGAAGATTCTGATCGATACCGGCTGCTGGCTCTGGAGCCTGACCGCTCCGGAACGGTTGAACAGGAAGGCGGCGAGGGTGTTGAGCGACCGCGCCCATACGGTGTACCTTTCGGCGGCAAGCACCTGGGAAATTGTCATCAAGGTTGCCTTGGGCAAGCTCCATCTTCCTGAGCCGCCGGGAAAGTACATCCCCAGCCGCATGGCTGCCCTCGATGTTCTCAGTCTGCCTGTTGAACACAGCCATGCCCTGAGGGTTTTCCATCTGCCGCCGCATCATCGAGATCCTTTCGACCGGATCCTCATTGCGCAAGCCCAGACGGAATCGCTGATACTGCTCACCGCGGATCGATCCTTTGCTGCTTACGATGTCGATATTCTTTGGGCAGCACGTTCCGGTTAAGCGTCCCTTGGCATCACGCAGCTATTCATGGGACCCGCTCAGCGTTTCAGGGTCTGGTCGAACCCACGGGAAGCGTCGGTGGATAAACTGATCCGCCGGTCGCCAGGCATGGACGAGTGGGTCTTTCCTCCTGGCGCGTTCCTGCGAGTGGCCTCTGGTCGCGCTATTCTCCCGCGGCCTGCCGCATTGGATCGTCAGCCTCGCCAAGGATATGCAGATAGTCGTCGTCTCGGAGCGGGAACCGGCCGGGGAGTGATGATTTCAGGTCGTGCCAAAAGCAGGGCCACGGCAAAGTTGTGATTCTCGGGGCCTGAATCGGTATCGGAATCGGCCTTTAGTGTGATGCGTGCCCCGCCGTTCCTGGGGTCGACGCCGATAGCGATTCCGATCCCGACCCCGAACGTCTCCCTTGGCAGATGTGCCGCGATCAGCGGAAACCTCCTGCCTTCAGGGCTCCTCGAACGACTTTGCCGTGGCCGCGGTGCCAAGAGATTTCTGCTTGCGCTCCCGAAGTGCTTATAATGTATAAGTGCAAATCTGCCATTGGATGAGGAGAAGACAAACGTGAAGCGGATCTCGATTGGGGTTCTTATCCTGGCAGTCTTGCCTTTGCTGGTCACTGCTGCGGCCAAAGACAAACGCAAACCCTGGACGCAGTGGACTGTCGCGGATGCCGAGAAAATCCTCAACGATTCTCGCTGGGCTCAGAGCACCGCTACATCTTAGTCCTCGGCAGCATTGGCTCCCGGGTTCGACGGATACATCAAGACTGGCTCTGAGAGCGTCCTGGAGACCAGCGGCGAGTTTTCCGGCACGGTCATTTCTTACATGCTGAATTCGACTTGCCCTCCATGAGTTACCAGGTCGAGAAAATCGCTGGTCACCGGCCGGGTTGCCAGTGCCGCCATGCGGCGACCCGCGATCAAGTAAGGCGAGATGACGCGGTTTGCGCCGGCCATGATGAGCTTTTTCTCAGTCTCCGGGTGGCCGGCCCGGGCCACGATATATAGGTTGATATTCAGGGCGCGGGCCGAGAGGGTCACGCACTCGTTGGCCACATCGGAATCGGAGCACGCAATCAGGCCCCTCGCGCGTTCTATACCCGCCCGCACCAATGTGTGATCGTCCGTGGCATCCCCGATAATGTATGAAGCGCCGCGCGCCTCGAGTTCGCCTGCGGTTTCCTGTTTGCTGTCGATCACGACGCATGAGAATCCCGAATTTTCGAGGGCTTCCACCACCTGATGTCCCACCCTGCCGAAGCCGCAGATGATGTAGTGGCTCTCGAGTCGAGCGATTTTGTCGGCCATGCTCCTTTTCCTCCGATAACCGAGCATCTCGCCCTCAACGATAATCTCGACGGCTCTGCCGGCGGCGTAGACGGCCGTGCCGACGCCGGTGACGGCGATGAGCATGGTGAAAAGCTCGCCGGGAGCCGATAGCGGGTGCACCTCCGCGAATCCGATTGTGAAGAGGGTGATGACCACCATGTAGGCCGCGTCCAGAACGGACCAGCGTTCGATGGCCATGTAGCCTGCGACGCCAACCGCAGCAATGATCGCGAGCAGTACGGCAGCAGGCGCTAATCTCCGAAGCGGATGCACTGAGACTCCATGTGAAGATGAAGGCGACGCCCGTACCATATCCGAGGCGCGCAGCTCCATGATACGAAAAATGGCGCTTCAAACGGCAGCTATGGCTGACGTGAAGGATCAAAACCTCACCTCTGGAGATACCTTCCTGCCGGACACGGACTTCGTCCCGGACATGGACCTGGACATAGACCCGGACACGGAGTTCTGTATGCGCCACATTGTTTAATCGATTTGACAGTCGAGAGAAGAAGTCGGCAGGCTTTCGAGGTTCAGTGATGATCCAAGTCCGCGTTGAGGCCGACGTCCAGATCCACATCCAAGCGCAATGGCGGGCATCTGATAGCCAAAGCCACCCAGCTTGGGGAACCGTGGGCCAGCGTTTGGACTTTCGCTGCGCTCGGATGACTCTGTGTTACACTGCTGCCGGGCCGCCGTAACTGAGCGGAGCGATCCTAAGCCTTCATCATGAGGTCGACCAATGCCCGAACCGCTTTTGCGCAAGCTTGCTTTCGTTTCTTCGCTTTGCCTCGCTACCTTGGCTATTGCCCAAGCGCCTCAGAGAACTGTCACTCGAGCCGACATCCTTCGCGGCGCTTACGGGCCATATCGTGCCAACAATGACTTGCTCTTCTACGACCTTGTCGTTCGTGTGGATCCCGAAAAGAGGTTCATCAGCGGCCGGAACACGGTGCGGTTTCGGATGCTCAAGGATGATACGCGCATCCAGCTCGACCTGGTTGCCGGTCTGAACGTCGACAAGATCCTGCTCGGCTCGACTGCGCTGAAATACGAGCGGGAATTCAATGCCGTATTCATAGATTTTCCCCAGACGCTTAAGAAGAACTCCACTTACTCGATCGATTTCTATTATTCCGGCTCTCCAGCGCAAACTGGACGGTTCGGGGGCATAGCTTTCAGGAAGGATCCTTCCGGCCATCCCTGGATCAACACCGCCTGTCAGGGCCCGGGTGCGATGGTCTGGTGGCCGAACAAGGAACAGCAGCGCGACGAAGTGGAAAACATGCGCCTCAGCGTGGAGATTCCCGGCGACCTTGTAGACGTGTCCAACGGACGGCTGGTGGGCAAGACCGACCTTGGCGATGGATACACGCGGTGGGAGTGGTTCATCCACTATCCCATCAACAACTACTGCGTGTCGCTGAACGTCGGCAACTACACCCGCTTCAGCGACAAGCTGGGCGATCTGACGCTCGATTTCTATTGCCTGCCTGAGAATCTGGAAAAAGCCAAAAAGCAATTCGTGCAGGCAAAATCGATGCTTCAGTGCTACCAGAAATATTTCGGCCCGTATCCGTTCAAGAAGGATGGCTATAAGCTGATTGAAGTCCCGTACTCCGGTATGGAGCATCAAAGCGCCGTCACGTACGGAAACCACTTTGCCAACGGATATCTCGAGCGCGATTGGACCGGCGTCGGCATCAGCACCAAGTTTGACTTCATCATCATTCACGAAAGCGCGCACGAATGGTTCGGCAACAGCATCACGGCGGCGGATGTCTCCGACGAGTGGATCCACGAAGGCTGGGGCACCTACGCCGAGTGCGTGTACGTCGAATACATGTTCGGCAAAGATGACGCCCTGAAGTATGTCAACGGGTACAAGTCGAAGGTGAGGAACCAACAGCCGATCATCGGGCCGCACGAGGTCAACTACACGGCGCCGCAGGACATGTATTTCAAAGGCGCGCTTTTCCTCAACACCTTGCGCAGCGTGATCGACGACGATGCTCGCTGGTGGAAGCTGGTGCGCGATTTCTACAACCACTTCAGGTACCAGGACATCATGACAGAGGACGTGGTGAAGTTCTTCAACGAGAAGACCGGGAAGAACCTTACTCCCATTTTCGGCCAGTACCTCCGGCACACCGCCATTCCGACGCTCGAACTGCAGTTTCAAGAGAGCGACGGCAGCGTCTCCTACCGTTGGAAAGCGGATGAAGAGGATTTCGCCATGCCCATAAAAGTCGGAGGGAAGGATGCCTGGCAGACAATCCGGCCCAGAACGGAGTGGCAGACGATGAAATCGAGCGTGAAGAAGGACGATTTTGAAGTGGCAACCGATCTGTATTTCGTCAACGTGAGCAAGAAGTAAATACATGGCGCTTTGGACCTACCAAAGGAACGACCGCCATGCAGCAAGGCGTGTCGAAAGGCTGGCAAGAGCGCTTCGCACGGACTCGTGCTCTTAGTCTTTTCCTTGACAAGAGCGGATATGTGATACATATTTGTATCATGATGAAGAATGCGACTGTTCGCGACCTCAGGAACCGGTTCGCTTTGATCAGCCGCTGGATTGAGGAGGGAGAACAGGTGTCGATTACCAGGCGCGGCCGCGCTTTCGCGCGAATTGTGCCGGAGACTGCAGTTAAACGCCGCAGGGTGAAAATGCCCAATTTCGCAGAGCGGATCAGAGAAGTGTTCGGAGATGCTCAATTGAGCGCGCGCCACTCGAAGGGACTCAGAGAGTACATGAAGGGCGACCGATGAAATGCTACGGAGACACCGGCTTTCTGCTGTCGCTCTATCTGCCCGAGACTACGACGCCGGCAGCTAACGCGGCCATGCAGTCTATAAAGCCGCCGGTGTTGTTGGCGCCGCTTGGTCTTCTGGAGCTTCGTGTGGCCCTGCATCTTGCTGTTTTTCGCAAGCACATCGCCGAAGCGCAGCGGAAAGTAGTGTGGCAGCTGATCGAGCAGGACCTGGCCGCGGGCTTGCTGATGGTGGCCCCTGTTCCATCCGTTACCTGGCACGACGCGGCAGCTCAACTTGCGGAAAAGTACAGCGCTACGATCGGCACGCGCACTCCGGATTTGATGCATGTGGCGGCGGCGATGATCCTGGACGCTAAACTCATGCTCAGCTTCGATGCGCGCCAGCGAAAAGCGGCCGAGTGCGAAGGATTGAGGCTTTTGCCCGCTCAGCCGGCTTAGCGCTCTACTTCCAAGGACAGGTCGTCAATTCGCCTTCGGATGCGACGAAGGAACGTCCGGTTTCCGACGCCATCGTGTTCCTGCGCAAATAGCTTGGCATCGAATTCTATGGAACGGACGGAGAAGGTCCTGACCGACGGGATAAAAAGGCTCGAGGCATCGGGACAGTCGGCGAATTGCCGGCTCGGTTGCACGGAAATTGCCCGTTTCCCCCCGGCAATTCGCCGACTGTCCCGATGCCTCTCCTGAATCCGCTGATCTCACTGGCACCCCGCCTGTTTTCCCTTGCGCGCCCTGGATGGAATGTCCTATTAATAGGCTCATCCGGACAATAGAATGCGCGGCCGTTCCCCGGCAGCAGGGGAAGCCGAAAAGGGCAATAGTTCCATCTCATCATGAAGGGAGGGCGAAGCAACTATGTACAGACGTGCGAATGACAGTGGGTTGCCGGGAAAAATGAGCCGGAACGTTTGGATTCTTCTGGCGTTCTTGGCTTGGCCCCTGGCAGCGGGAGTCCAACGGGACCAGCAGTTTCGACAAGCTGCCCAGGAGCAACAGATCCAGCGGGCCGAGGCCTGACAGCAGGTCGAGGCGGTTCAGAGGCATCTGCAAGCTGTGTGGAACGAAGCCAGTCGGCTGCAAGCGCAGGGAGCACCGGTTCCCGCTCCGGGGCGGGCGGCTTCAAGCCATCAGGCTGCGGCCGACCTTACGCTCAAGCCGGCGATGGTCGAGCCCATGCGCTGGCGCTCGATCGGCCCGTCAGTCATGGTGGGCCGGATTGTCGACTTCGCCGTGGTTGAGAATGATCCGAGTGCCTTTTGGGTCGCCCCGGCGACCGGCGGGCTTTGGAAGACGATAAATGCGGGAGTGACCTTCGAGCCTCAGTTCCAGCAGGAGGGCTCGATTTCTATCGGCGCCGTGGCTGTGGCCCCTTCCGATCCAAACATTGTCTGGGTCGGCACGGGCGAGGAAAATCCGCGTAACTCGGCCTCCTGGGGCGATGGAGTCTATAGATCGACAGACGGCGGCAAGACGTGGACCAATATGGGGCTGCGTCAGTCTTATCAGATTGGGGCCGTTGTCATCCATCCGACCAATCCCGATATCGTTTATGTTGGAGCGCTCGGGCGGCTCTGGGGCTCCAGCGAGGAGCGCGGCTTGTTTAAGACAACCGACGGCGGCAAGACGTGGCAGAACATCCTCCACATCGACGACCGCACCGGCGTCATCGACATTCGGATGCACCCGACGGATCCTAACACTCTGATCGCCGCGACTTACGTGCGCGAACGCGACATGCAGGACAGCATCCCGGATTATGACCCCTCGGTGAAATGGAGCATAAACAGCGGCATATACAAGACTGTCGACGGCGGCAAGACGTTCCGCAAGCTCACTAAGGGACTGCCCACGATGCGGGTGGGCCGGATCGGGCTGAATTATTACAGAAAGGATGCCAAAATAATCTACGCCTGCGTCGAAACCGAGCTGACCGGCATGAGCCGGGAGCAGATCGAAGAGTCGCTCAAGCGCGGCCCGAGCCCCGAGCGCACGGGCCCGGGCAGGGAGAGCGCCGGCGGCCAGCGCCCGCTGGGAGCAACCTATGCAGGCCAGCGCGAAAACGTGCAGGATCAGCAGGGACCCAACGGCTTCCAGTCCGGCGGGATTTTCAAATCGATCGACGGCGGGGAGAGCTGGACTCGCGTCAACAGCGTGCTCTCCCGTCCCATGTATTTCAGCAAGATCCGCGTCGATCCCCAGGACCCCAACATCGTCTATCTCCTCGGGATGTCGGTGTTCGGCTCGACCGACGGCGGCAAGACCTTCACGAGCGGTGTATTCCGCGGCACCCACAGCGATCACCACGCCATGTGGATAGATCCCGCCAACGGGCGCCACATGCTGCTCGGCAACGACGGAGGCGCCTACCAGACCTGGGACCGCGGCCAGACATGGCTCTATCACAGCAACATCGTCGGTTCGCAGGTCTATCACATCGCGGCTGATAGCAGGACGCCCTACTACGTCTACGCCGGGTTCCAGGATAACGGCTCCTGGGGCGGCCCGAGCCGCAAGCGCAGCGGCCGCGGCAACCGCAACCAGGATTGGTTCAGCATCGGCGGCGGTGATGGGTTTGTCACCTTGGTCGATCCCAATGATCCAGATTTGGTCTATTCTGAGATCCAGGACGGCAGGATGAGCCGGCGCAATCTCAGGACCGGCGAAGGGGGCTCGATTCAGCCTCCGCCTCCGCAGGGCGAGCGGCTGCGTTTCCTCTGGGACACGCCGATGATGCTGTCGAACCACAACTCCAAGATCTTTTACTGCATGGCTCAATACGTATATCGCTCGCTGGACCGGGGCAACGACCTGCGGCGGATCTCGCCCGATTTGACCCGCACGCCGGTCGGCAGCGGTTCGGCGCTCGGCGAGTCTCCGCGCGACCCGGGCATCATCTGGGCCGGCACCGATGACGGCTTCCTTTGGCTCACGCGCGATGGCGGAGCCAACTGGATCAACGTAACGCAAAACGTGGGGCTGCCGCGCCATTGCTACGTTTCGCGCATCGAACCCTCGCGTTTCGCCGACGGGCGTTGCTACGTGGCCTTCGACGGCCACCGCTCCGACCTCGACGGCCCCTTCGCCTATGTGACCGAGGACTTCGGCGCCAGTTGGAAGTCGCTCAACGCCAACCTGCCGAGCGGCTCCACGCGCGTCATCCGCGAGGACATCCAGAACGAGAACCTGCTTTTCGCCGGCACCGAATTCAGCATCTTCGCCTCGGTCAACCGCGGCCAGGATTGGACCGAGATCAAGAACAACCTGCCGACGGGCGCAGTGCATGATATCCTTGTCCACCCGACCGAAGGGGAGCTCATCGCCGGAACCCACGGACGGGGCATCTGGATTACCGACGTCTCAGCATTGAGGCAGATGACCGCCGAAGTTCTCGCGGCCGGAACGTATCTGTTCAAACCCCATCGGGCCACCCTTTGGGGTTACTCGCCGCCCGAGGGCGGCACCAACTACGGCCATGAGCAGCTAACCACCGATCCCGCGCCAATGGGAGCGCAGATCTATTACAGCCTCCCCGCCGAAGCCCAGCAGCTGAGCCTGAAGATCCTGAGCCTGGACCGTCAGGTTGTCGCTGAGATCCCACAGCCTGCCAACAAGGCCGGGCTGAATCGCGCGGAGTGGAATCTCCGGCAAAGCCCGCCGCCCGGGGCTGCAAGCCTGCAGCAGGCCGCAGCGACCGGACGGGGCGGTCAGCGTGGAGAAGTCCCGGCAGCTGGCGGACAGTTCGGCGGCCGTGGCGGCCGCGGAGGCCCTGGCGGCGGTGGGATTGCGGTCCAGCCGGGCAGGTACATCATCAGCCTGACCGTCAATGGCCGGGAACTGACCCAGACCCTCGAGGTTCGCCCCGATCCGGGCATTTGAATCAGCCCGGACCATCGCAGCATGGGGGGAGCGTCAGAAACCCCCCCCCGTTACCTGGCGGACGAAATCGGCAAGATGGAGTGCCTCTCCCAAGCATTTGTTGCCGGCATGCGCTCCGTGCTGGACTCCGGGAAACCCGTCGTGGCCAGCGTGGCGAAGAAGGGTGAGGGCTTGATCAGCGAAGTCAAGCGACGGAAAGATAGCGTCGTTTGGGAAGTAACGCACAAAAACCGCGATGCGCTGACGGATCAGGTTGTCGGCTGGATTAAGAGCCGGCTTGCCCCTCTGCCGGATTAGCGCTGGTCACGGGTGTTGCATGGCTCGACTGCCGCCACGGTTTTACAGTCAGAACCGCGGGCAGCGCGCAGGGGTGGACGGAGTGACGGTGGCCGCGTTGCTGTTTAGCTTGTCAAGCAGGGTCTTGTACGCCTCCGCATCACTCCGAGTGGAACTTGGGGCGGACGTGTTCGGGTGGGCAGCGATGAGCGCGCCCACTCGTTGGATCAGGGTGTTGATCGTCGGCCAATCGCCCACGATCGGATCGTGGACTGTGGCATTTCCGTCCTGATTGCCGAATGCAACGCCCAGGGCGGCCGACACGAGCTGGACCGACGCCATGTATGACATGTTCGTGGCGGTCGCGCTGCGCAACCACACCTGGAACCGGCCGTACGCCTCGCTCGACGCACCCGACGCGGCAAATCGGGATCCGTCCGCGTTCACCAGATAGAGCGTGGAGCCGACGAGTGTCTGCCACGCCGCATCGTGGGCGTCAAGCACAGCTTTGCCGTCAGGATCCAACCAGAAGCGGGGGCTGGCGCCGCCTGTGTTCTTAACGACGCAGGCGCTGCCGAAGTCGAGGCCGGTGAGCTCGTCCCGATCCTTCAGGTAAACGGTATAGACTTGGTCGGTCGGGATTACGGCGCTACCGCTTGACTGGCTGATGATCTTGCCGGTTCGCGTCCAAGCCGAATTGACCGAGATCTTTTCCGAGAGCGTATAGGTTGGGTCGGAGTAAGCAGCGTCGGCCGACAACGTAGTGCTGAAGTTGCCCTTCTCGCCGGTCGTAAGCGTGCCCGATTGGCCGCCCACATACTCGATCTGCCGGCCCGGAAGTTCGGGCTCACCCGGATCGCGCCGGCCGTTGTGGTTTACGTCGAAGAACGCGGCGCCGCTCACCATACCGCGCCGGCAGCCGGGCAGTCGGAAAGCTCCGATTCGGGTTGAGTAACTTGCGGCGTCCCTTTTGATGTAATCGCCGACGTACCAGAACGTACAATCATCGGTCGGATCCATCGCGGTGGTCGCGTAGTCCTCCCACCGCATGGCGTTTGTCTGCGAGGCCTCGCCGTTAACCAGCACGGTTTCCTGAAACGTCAGGACGCCCAGCGGGTCGCCCGCCAGCCGGGCGGCGAAGCGCTGCCCGACAAAGTTTGCGGTGCCGCCGAAAGAGTAGCCGATACCGATGTTGCCCTGGCGGTCCATCGCGATGCTTCCCATCCAGCGGTAGAGCGCGTCGGGAGCGTAGGTTCCCTGCTGGTAGAGGTACGGGTCGCGCTTCTGGTTGAGCCGGAACTCGTACCAGCGCACGCCGCCGCCCCCGGCCGCAGTCGCAACCGAATGGAGGGCGACGATTGACTCGTGATCGCCCAGGTTTCTGTAGACGAGCCGCTGCATGATCTTGTCGCCCTGCGCGTCCAGCCGCCGGTCGGTGTCCGGCTGCGGGACGCAGTTCGTCAACTGGCCGTTGCAGAGATAGTGATATGGCGCCACGTCGATCTTCACCGGGCCGCTGATCTTCGTGTTGGCCGGCGTGTCCCAGTCGACGTGGATCTTCCAGACATAGATCCCGTCATCCTCGAAGATGTTTTTGAGCTGTGTGCCGCCAGTTGCCATCATGATGTTCGGCGCGCCGGCGGGCGGCAGGCCTTGGCCATCGATATCGGCGTTGTTCAGGAAGTTGACGCCGTCGATGACGGTGCACTGCTCGGTCGCGGGCAGGCCCTGGAGCATCTTGTTCCGATCCGCGACGCAGGCATGCTTCTGGATCACGTTGTCGCCGGTGCTGGTTGGGACGTAGTAGCCGTCGGACCAGATGGCCGGCCGCGGATAGTCCGGAAAGAGCGGACGCTTGAACTCGTACCGGTAGTAGGGCCCGAGCGGATCCGGACCGATACTGACCGCGTAGCACATCGAGTACGCTCCCGCCGGTTCGCCCTGAGGCCGGCTGAAGATGGGCATTACATAGAGCCATCGTCGTGCAAGCTGGTCGTAGCGGACAACGGAGTCGCCGTTGTTCACCTGCTCGCATCGGCCTCCGAAACCCTTGAAGATCGTGTTGGTCGGCACGGCGCCATAGAGCACCTCGCCAGTGGTATCGAAGAGCTCGCCTTTTTTCGTAAAGACTGCCAGCCGCGAGTTTACGATCTGGACAATGTGGTTGGGACCGACCGCGAGGCTATTGTCCGAAGGGTTACGCCCGGTGGAGGTGCCCTGCGGGCCGGTGAAACCAACGCCGAGGCCGTCGAAGCTCTCCAGAAGCGGCGCCGGCGGCCGGGTTCCCTGGAATGTCTGCTCGACGGCTGCTTCCGCCGCACTCACGGACGGTGCAACGGGGACTGCATTGCTGCGCCCGCCCCCTTGACTGGGTCCGTCGTGCAGTCCGGCGCCGGGCCCGGGCGGCGATGTGCCGCGTCCCCTGCCTGCCTCATCGCGCGCGGGTGATTCGGCCGCGGTTCCGACGCTGCGCAGCAACCGGAGCGGCGGCGAGACGTCGTGGGCCACGGCATGGTTGACCCAGAAGGTGCCTGTCTCCATCGGGACCGCACTCCCCTGCCGAAGCCGATTGTGGCCGATCAAGAGAAGAATGGCCGCGAGGACGGTTGCAATCAGGACAAGTTCGAGAGCTCGCAAAGTACGGTTCATGCTTGAGCCTCACAGGCTGCTGTTTGAGAATTGAGATTCGCTTTTCACCGCGGGGAGGAGGATAGCATGGGCCTGGGAGCAAAGACTGCGGAATTTTTGCGGCCATCCGGTGTTCCACCGGAAGACGCTTGACAATTGGTTACTTTTAAAATAGAGGGGAGAAGATCAAGATTCGGAATCGGTATCGCGGTCGCAGTTGCTGTCGGCTTCCTTACTCGAATTGCGATTGCGATCCCGATGCCGATTCCGGCCCCAACAGTCACGAACCCAGGCATTTGGGCCTTTTCATGCGCTTGGGTCCCGATGCGCGGGATGAGATACTGGCCCCGGTTGAGCAAAATACTACGGTCGGATTTCTCTAGAAGAGCCGGAGCGCCATGTTGACAGCAGTTCTTGTCTTTTACCTGGCTTTGTCTTTGGGAATCG
>Ga0315282_10008389_pt1 | contig 16739 bp, 13 predicted proteins | sample YL17G07_20_MG_FD_203693 | JGI IMG/M metagenome (GOLD analysis project Ga0315282, IMG submission 203693) | Sediment microbial communities from Yellowstone Lake, YNP, Wyoming, USA - YL17G07_20 | ecosystem: Environmental > Aquatic > Freshwater > Lake > Sediment | place: USA: Wyoming | collected...
TTTATATGCTCAACTAGAACATATAGATAGCATTACTGAAAAAAGAAAGAAAATTTATCACTATTACAAAGAAAGTTTTAAAAATTTGGAAAGACGTGGAGTAGTTAGATTACCGGCAGTTCCAAAATATTGCCAGTCAAACTATCACCTTTTCTATTTATTATTTAATTCTCAAAAAGAGCGAGATCGAATAATGGATGGACTTAAAAAAGCGGGTATCTTGGCGGTCTTTCATTATCTACCGCTGCATACGTCTCCTATGGGTAAAAAATTTGGCTACAAGAAAGGCGATTTGCCTGTCACAGAAGATATATCCGGACGGCTCTTAAGGTTGCCATTGTATAATGATATTTCTATGGAAATATTAGATTATATTCAGAAAACTCTCAAGAGATTGATATTTATATAAATGGGGATTTAGATTCAATGTTTCTATCCTATTTCATATTATTACTATTGTTGTATTTCTAACGGGGAATATATTAGATATCCATATTGTGAAAAAATCCGATAAAATCAAAAAGACAAGTATTGCGCTTTTATTAATACTACTTTTAGCGTTGTTCTTCCGCTTCTACAAAATTCAAAGCTGGCTTTTCTTTGGGATGGATCAAGAATATGAAGCTCTGATCATAAAAAATATCCTATCAGGTAAACACCTTCCTCTAATTGGTGTCAATGCAGGTGATACAGGATTATATCTTGGACCTCTTTTTATTTATTTCGCTGCAATACCTTACACCCTCTTTTCTGGCAATCCGCTTGGTGGAGCAATTACAGCTTCTTTAATTGGGGTTATAACTAGTTATTTTGTTTATTTAATTGGAAAGAAAATGTTTAATCAGAAGGTAGGGTTATTTGCTGCACTTTTTTATTCGGGATCTTTTCTCGTTTCATTTTATGAGCGTAAATTTTGGAACCCGACACCAATACCATTATTTTCTCTCTTAATTGGTTTTATGCTGTATGAATTAGTCAAGAGAAAAATAAAATATTTACCTTGGTTGGCTTTGACTTTTAGTTTAGCTGTACAATGTCATCTTTCCATTCTAATTTTTTTGCCTCTTATGAGCTATATTTTGTGGGTTAGACGTCGTCTAATAACTCGAAAAATTTTCGTAATTTCTATAATTATCTTTTTGGTGCTTCAAACTCCAGTTATCATTTTTGAGTTGAGGCATAATTTTGTGAATAGTAGAGCATTAGTTAATTTAGTATTAGATAGAAAACAGGAAAGTGCATCTTCCTCATCTCTATATGAGAGAAACAGTCTTTTTCTTTCCACTTTGGGTAGATTTTTCTGGACGCCTTTGGCTCCTGATCTGTTTTTAGAATCTGGACAGTGTAAAGAGCTAAGTATGTATAGAAAAAATGCCTATCCTGAGGGAATAATTCTAAGTTTATTAGGGTTAGGAATCTTTTGTTGGTGGTATTTAAATAAAAGATCAAGATCTTATCATCCATTAAGGTTAAACGATGATAATTTTTTGTCTGCAAAAATAATTATTGCCACTTTTTTGCTGACGCTATTATTCGTAGAGTTTTACAATCGCCAGATATTTGAATATTATTTTCTATTTTTATTTCCGTGGTTAGTTATCGCCTTTGGTTGGAGTGTCGAGTTTATTTGGAAGAAAGAACATGGAAAATTGATTGTAGTTCCGGTTATTTTGTTATTTTTAGGTTTGAATATATTCACATTATTTACAGCAAAAACAAGTTATTCATATATGGATAAGTTAGACATATTGAAATTTGTAAGGCAAGAAATAAGTGGAAAAAGATATTCTCTAGAGGCTTTGGGGGAATGTCCAAGATTTGGTGGTTACAGATATCTGTTTGGATATTTTGTGGGTCAACCTAGTTCTTCGTATATGGACAGTTATTTCAAATGGCTATATCCAGAAGTAAAAAATAATAGACTGCCTAATCAGGTAGTATTGCTCTCAATGATAGATTCAAGAGATAAAGCAGAGACGATTACAAAATGGGAAGAAACCAAACTTCAGTTTCTGACAAGTTTCAATATTGAAAAGGAAAAAAGGTTTGGCAAGATTCAAGTTTTTATTCTTTCCTCCCGCAAGTAATCACCATGAAGTTGAGCATAATAATAAAAACAAAACTACTGCCCCTTATTCTGTCTAAGACTGCCAGAAATACGTACTTTATATTTTCCGGTAATTCTTTGGCAATGGTTTTGGCCTTTTTTTATACCATTATTTTATACAGGATAGTGTCTATTTCTGATTTTGGTTATTATTCTGCCCTTTTTTCATTCCTTCTGCTACTTACCGACATTGCCGATATCGGTATCGGTTCATCACTTTCACGCTTTTTACCCCCACTTAAAAAAAACCCAATTAAAATGTTTGGGTTCCTAAAATCAGCATTTCTTACACAATTTACTACTGTTTTTCTAATATTTATAATTATTGTTTTCGCTGCTCCTTTTATTTCACAGGTACTTTTCCACAGTAAAGACTTGATAACTTTTGTACGGATTGTAGGATTGGGAATAGTCGGAGCAGCAGTGGGAAATTTCTTTCTCAATACTCTTTATGCAAAAGAAAAATTTGTCACCGCATCAATATTTACGATTATTACCGCTCTTGCCAGACTTGTGTTTTTACTGGTGCTTGCAGGTTTTGCGATAGTTTCCTTATCCAATGTTATTTGGGCGTTAGTTGGAAGCTTCATTTTTGGAAGCCTTATTGGGATGATGCTAGTTAATCCTGTATTTCTTTTTCATAAGAGTACAAAAAGTGATATAAGAATACTTTTGGGCTTTTCCTCCTTTTTGGGAATTGCCCGAACTCTTACAGCGGTTTCTAGCAGACTTGATGTGTTAATGCTTATGGCACTGACTAATTCGGTAGAGACAGGTATATACTCAACTGCATCGAGAGTAGCGTCGCTTTATCCGGTCTTTACGGCAAGCTTTATAAGCGTTGTTGGTCCCAGAGTCGCCGTAATAAAAGAGGTAGAGCTTAAGAATTATTTTACTAAAATAATTCTTGCGACAATCGGGTTAATTGTAACAATATTAATATTTATCCTTATAGCAAAACCGTTTATGGTTATATTGTTTAGTGAAAAATCATTACCTTCTGTACCAGTCTTGCGATCACTTTTGATAAGCATGATGTTTTTCACAGGTTCCATACCGGGAGTGGCTCTTTCGGTTTATTATCTCAAAAAGCCCTTCATTTTGACCGTAAACAGTATTTTGCAGTTAATAACTGTAATCTTCGGCAATCTGATATTTATACCTCATTTTGGCCGGATAGGAGCAGCCTTTTCTTTGATAGCAGCTTACGGTTTAAGTTTTTTGCTGACGAGTTTTATGAGTTTTTATTACCTTAAAAAAGAAGGGAAAGTGAAGACCAGGGTCAAATTTGATACAATCACTCCGCCTGAGACTATATGAGATGTTTATCTATAGTAATACCCGTATTTAATGAGGAGAAAAATTTACCTCTCCTTTATAAAGAATTAGTCGAGATTGGTAGAAAAATTCCTTATGTTTTAGAATTGATATTTGTAGACGATGGTTCGACTGATGGAAGTGTAGCGTTGTTAAAAAAGCTACAAAATAAAGATAAACGGGTGAAGTTAGTTGAGTTTACCAGTAATTTTGGTCAGACAGCTGCTTTTGATGCCGGTATAAAAATGGCGCGTGGAGAAGTCATCGCTACTATCGATAGCGATTTGCAGAATGATCCTGCTGATATTCCACAGCTTTTGAAAAAACTTGATAGTGGATTTGACGTGGTTTGCGGATGGAGAGTGAAACGGGAGGATACGTTGGAAAAGCGTGCCTTTTCACTTTTGGCAAACTTTTTAAGAAGAAAATTGACTGGTGAAACCATTCATGATTCGGGATGCTCACTAAGAGTGTATAAAAAAGAAGTTTTTACAGGGATAGATTTATACGGTGAGATGCATAGATTTATTTCGGCAATCCTCACGCTGAAAGGATACAAGATCGGCGAAGTTCCGGTGCACCACCGGAAGAGAAGATTTGGTAAAAGTAAATACGGAACTATTCGTTTATTGAAAGGATTGCTTGATCTTCTTTTCATTGTATTTTTGCTTCGTTTTTCGGCAAAACCTTTGCATATTTTTGGTACAATTGGCGTTTTGATTTTTCTTGTTGGTTTTGTGACCAGTGTATACCTTACAATTCTCAAAATCTTTTTCGGCACGATGCTTTCTAACAGACCACTTCTTACTCTTTCTGTACTGTTAATGGTTTTAGGTACTCAATTTTTTATTTTTGGAATACTGGCCGAAATTCTCATCCGTATTTATTTTAAAACTCATTCTTTTACTCCATATACCATCCGTAGTAAGACCTTATGATACTTGTAACTGGTTGCGCTGGTTTTATAGGATCCCATCTTTGTGAGTCTTTGTTAAAAGATGGCAATAGAGTTTTGGGAATTGACAATTTTGATCAGTATTATGCCGATGATATTAAAAAAGCCAATTTACTCATACTTAGGAGATTTGGGAATTTTACCTTTTGTCATGTAGATATTACTGATGAGAGTGAGGTTAATAAATTATTTTCAACCTATCATTTTTCAACAGTTATACATTTAGCAGCTCGGCCAGGTGTTGCCGCCTCGCTTAAAGATCCATTACTCTATGCGAAAGTCAATATAGTCGGAACACTTGTACTTTTGGAACAAATGAAAAAGTTAAGTGATAGTGTACCGCTTATTTTCGGTTCGTCGAGTTCAGTTTATGGTGGTCTTAAAAAGACACCATTTTCCGAAGATGATTCTACCAAGATGCAACTTTCGCCTTACGGCATGAGCAAAAAAACAGGAGAGCTTTATTGCAGGCTTTATCATGATCTTTACGGTATTCCGGTGACAATTCTCCGGTTTTTTACTGTTTATGGTTCAAGAGTAAGACCAGATATGGCGATGGCAAAATTCATAAAAGCGATTAAAAAGGGAGAAGAAATAATTCTTTACAACAATGGAAATATTGAACGTGATTATACATATATTGATGATATAATTTCGGGTATAAAAAGAGCTATGGATAGAAGATTATCTTTTGAAATTATTAATTTAGGTGGTTCAAAACCTGTTAAAATGATAAAAATTGTTAATTTGCTAGAGAAGTATCTTTATAAAAAAGCAAAAATAAAGACAGCACCGCTTCCTTCCAGTGAAATGCTTAAAACATGGGCGGATATCAGAAAAGCAAAAAAAATGCTTTCTTGGGAGCCAACAACTTCAATCGAGATAGGTATCCAGAAATTAATTGAGTCAGAAAAATTATCAGCGTTAACATAGAAATCAGATTGGCTAAAGTAATTAATATTGGTTCATGATATTCTACTTTGATTTCAGATTTGCCTTCCGGCAGATCTAAAATTATGCCAGTAGTTTTTTCGAAATTTTCTGTTTTTTTACCATTTATAGTTACTTGCCAGCCTGGAAAATATATTCTTTTAATAAGAAGTTGTCCATCATTTTCCACAGTGACAGAAGCGGTACTTTCATAATCTTGTCGTTGCTGTGAATTAATTATTCCTTTTCCGGAGATGATGGTGAACTCAGCAAGATTCTTGTCAATATTTTTAAGACTGACATATTTCGGTAAAGTTTCACCGCCCACATCATAAGTGCCGGAATAGGAGATGAATTCTTTTAAATCGATTTCTTTATTTAGTACTCCCAAATGATTTCTATTGCCGATAATTACTCCCAGAATAAATAAAATTCCCAGAAGATAGCGTTTATATTTTGAGATTCTGGATAAAATCAGGCTAGCTAAAACACTGCTTACAAACATCGGAATAAATAATAGTCGGAAAGGAAACTGAAGATTAGCGATAAAAGGTATATTATTCCAGAACCATTTTGATATTGGCTGCATGAAAAAGATGGAAAGCCAAAAAGCCATTAACCAGAAAAATAAATATGTAGTTTTGCCCCGCTTTTTAATAAAAGAATAAAGTGCCAGAATATGTGCCAGGAGGAGGATGCCCAGATTAGCAAGGCCAATTTGAAAGGACATGATTAATCTTCGCCCGTCATAGATAGATCCGCCTTCCCATTTTGATCTTATCAGCGATAAAAGAGGCGGAAATTTTGAAGAGGTGATATTGATATTTCCGATTGAGATGATATTCTGATAGATGACTGCGGGAAACCAGTAAAAAAATGTCAGCAACAGACCGCCTGTTAGAATAAATAGCTGATTATATAGGATTTTCTTTTTCTTATTTTCCCGTAAAGACAAGAGAATATAGCCAATTAATATAGGAAATCCAACAAGCAGGAGTCCCTGATGGGAGTAGATAAGAAGAGCAGTTACAAAAACACCCAGAACAATCATTTTTTTGGAGTGAGCTTTGTCCAGGAAATATAAAACAAAAGGAAAAAAAGCAAAGAAAAATAATTCTCCCAAAGCATTTCTTATAAAAGAATCAAGAAATCTATAAGGTGTCCAAATATAGACGATTGCTCCGATTACCGCTGCCCATTTGCCACATTTGGGTCTGGTCCAAAGATAAAATCCGATACCTGATAAAATACTGGGTAGGATAAGAAGAATTCTAAATACCCATTCATAAGAAAGTCCCAGCATATGGAGGAGTACGCCTAAATAGTAGGGAACCCCCCAGATAAAAGTGAAAATCGGAGAACCATAACCATAGACAGCATCAGGTAGCCAGCGGGGAAGAAAAATCCCATGTCTTATCATATTTTCTAAAGCGTAAATTCTGTGGAAGTGAAGTAAGAAATCATGTCCATCAACAAAGTTGATAGAGAAAATTTTAAAGAAGGGTAAAATGGAGATAATGATGAGTAAAATATAACTAATCACGGCTTGTTTAGTTTATAAATATAATATTTACTATTGTGGTATGATGCTTGGAAGTCGGTTTCTAATTTACTATTAGAAAAAACGTAATTGATTTGATACTGATGCGATAGTTGAGATAAAAGTTGATCATCGCCTTTAAGCTCTACGAGAGTGTCCATCCGTTTTTTCCATTCCAAGGCATAATTTCTATCAAACAATGATAAAGAACCGTCTTTTCTGGAAACATAGATATTTCTTAAACAAGATAATCTTAAGGGAGTACTCATATCGCTGAATGGTTCTGTAATAAATATATCATTGATAGAAGTATTTGTTTTTATCCAATTACATGCATCCATAAATAATTTATCATCATAGTAATCCGGTGTAATTTTAAAATTGGGAATTTTCAGTACGATACTCATTATCAATAATAAAAGTGAGACAGGTTCTATCAAATATTGGTATTTTCTAAAATAGTTATGTTTTTTATTTATTAAATATATAATAACTGCTATTAATGTAATTAGCGGAGCAAGCTGCAATAGTCTTATCAGTAATAGCTTAGATAGAACAAAAGAAAATAAAGTTATTAATAATAATGCTATAATTTTTTTTGGCAACTTTAACCAAAAATAAATAAAACCGGGCAAAAATAAAAGAAATAGCGACTCTTTTACCGGTAAAGGAAAGATAAAACTTTCTTTGAATATAAATGAACTTATAATGCCGAGGGAGAAAAAATTTTCTAATATATTGCTTGGGTTTCTCTTGATCCGCTTAAAAATGAAATAAGAGAAAAACAGAGCGCTGAAGATTTTCCATAAGGAAATAATTCTTATTATTTGCAGCTGAGTGTAAAAATACATCCTGAACCATTCTACGGCAATAAGATACAATAGTAAGAATAATAATGGAGTAAAAATTAGAGTGTAGAAATACAGTTTCTTTGTTTTTTCAGGAAATAATACTTTTGCTTCTTTCACGAGAACAAAGAAGAGGATTGTTGTTCCCAAAAGCACCAACAGCTGATAATTCCAAGTTGAAATAAAATAATAGGGATTTTTCAAACGGATAATATTTTCCCACAGAGGATCTACTGAACCAAAAACCAAAAAATTGAAGTTTGGAAGACTGTTTCTGGTTATTACTAGAATGAAGAAAAGAGAAATTAATGATAAAAATAAGATTTTTAGAGCTAAGTATTTGATTTGTTTTAGAGAAGGATAGATTTTGGCGAAAAAAAATATCACGAACGGTGGAGATAATATCGGATAAATTAATATTCCTAATATCAAAGACATAAACGCTATTAATCTAGAATTATTTAAAATTGTGGCTAGGAATAACAGATAGAAGGATAGACCCATTAACCTAGGGCTTAAGACCGTTTCCATAGTTGTGTAAGGGTAGCCATAGACATTAAATCCAGATATAAAAATAATGGTGATTAGGAAACTAAAGTTTTTATTGGAAGAAAAATAAAGAGCAATTTTATAGATAGAGTAATAATATATAAATCTGGTTACGAAAGAGAGAATAAACAGACTATAGATAAGATTGATATTGAAGATTTTGTTTGTTAGAGCGATAAGTTCGTCAAAAAAAAGATAATCCATCTCGTTAAAGCTTGTTAGCATATCTTTCGTAAACAAAAGAGGATTTTGGGCGTGCAAAACCTGTGGAATATATATGGCTTGATCACCGGTAAAAACTTTATAACCAGGGTTAACAATAAGAGAAAATAAAGTTATGATAAGAATTGCAAAAAAAGTATACATGACTTTATTTGATTTTGTACACACGAAAACGGTTATTGTAGATTTTGTTAAATGATGGATAATCAACCTCACTAATCATATAGTCAAATTTATATTTATCGGCCAGATTTAATATGTCCTCTCTACTTAAAGTGCGGTAGCCGGCAATAATTTGGTTTTCCTTTATGTTTTTGTAATTACAATTTTTTATATTTCCGATATCACACATTCTTTCCGCCCATTCCAACATGGCTTTTTCCTGAAACGGAAAGGCTTTCCAGTCAGCCACGATAGCTCGATTGGCTACAAGTCTAAAACTTTCGAATTCTGGAGGGACAAGGAAGACTGCTTCTTTGGGAGTGTTTTCTCTCACCCACTGGCCAACCATTGTTATCTCCGATGGATAAAGATAGAATGAAGAGAAATTAAATTTGTAGTGAAACCTTGAAAGGGTAAAAAACAAGATTAAAAATAACAGGAATATTTTCCGAGGGATTAATTTGTAGAATATTAATACACAAACTCCTAAAAGAACTAAAATTGTTTTTAGCTTGCTGAATGAAGAGAAAAAATTGATATCTGTCAGAAAGATCGGAATTAAAAGCAAAAAAGGAGAGAATTTCTTTTCCGAAACCAAATAAAATGCGCCGCCGAAAACCACAATAGCTGTTACCCAATATATATAAATAGTTAATCTAAACGGTTGTAAGACGACAAACTCGTAGAAAGGGATGATTTCAGTCGTGATAAAACCCAGAAAACAGAAGATAACAATAACGGTTACCGACAAAAAGAAAAATTTGCTTAGATTTTTACTGATAATTTTTTTTAGAAGACGACTAAATATAAGTAATAAAACAAGAGAAAAAAGAAAATAAAGATAGGAAGATAAAGGAAAAACGGAAGCAAGATAGTGATGGGGATTACGCATAAAAGCAAGAATTGCAATTTTTATAGAGTTGTCTATTTGCGTTTTTAAGCCATTAGAAAAATAAAGATAAATTGCCGGCAGAGTTAACAATAAGTATGGCATCAAGCCTTTCTTTATAATTATAGAAACTTTTTGTTTTGAGAAGACTGTTAAGATAAAGTAAATAGAGAAAAAAATAAAGGCGGATTCAAAACCAATAAGTGGATGGAGACATGATGTTAATGAAAATAAAAAAGCGCTCGATAAGTATTTTTTTTCAAGCAGAAAAACTATTGCTAAAAGACTAAGTCCTAATGGTAATTGTGGTGCGGAAAAATCTTGAGTGATTAAAATATTTCCGCCTAAAGATATTGTTGTACCAAAAATAATACAAATAGTAGTAGCTAAAGCCGTATATTTACGTTTAAAAATTAAATAAGTTAATCTATATGTAGCTATGATTATTAAAAAAATATATAGGAGATAATGAAGAAAAAAAATTAAAGGAAGGGAAAATATTTTTGCAATTTGCGCCAGATACCAAGCAAAAATTGTTCTTGGGCCAAATGCTTTGTTCACTGTGACATACCAGTCATTTATAAGATAGTTGCGATCCATAAAGGAAAGGATTATTGGAATCTGGGTAAATTGATTGGTGGTAACAAAGGAATATTTATAGAGGAAAGGAAAAACAATAGTTAAAATAACCAAAGTTATTGTCATGTCTGAATTTTATACCATAAGTTGCTATAATTCGAGTATATATTATCATAAAAAACGAAATATAGGTTTGTAAAATTAAAATAATGAAAAAGAAGATAATTGTATTCATAATTGCCGTTATATTGTCTTTATTATTTGGAGAAATATTGGTTCGTAAATTTTCAAAAACAGGATATTTAACTCCAGAAATACTGAAAAATTTATCACTTCAGTATGAAGGTTCAATTTTTTCAAGAACAGTTTTCCCCAGAAGAATTCAGGATATAAAAGGTGGGAATGGCGCGGATTTACACATAAATTCACAAGGTTATCGAGGTGGTGAGTTTACGGTTAATAAACCAGAAGGAAAAATAAGAATAATATTTTATGGAGGATCATCAGTTTTTGACATTAATGCTACAGAGGGAGAAGATTGGCCTCATCTTACAGAGAAAATGCTTCATGATCAAGGTTTTTCAAATATAGAAGTGATCAATGCTGGTATTCCATCCCACGCTTCATTTGATTCGGTAGGAAGATTATTTTCTGAAGGTCATATATTTAATCCTGATTATGTGGTTTTGTACAATGCTTGGAATGATATTAAATATTTCCGGACAGATGAACCTCTTCTTCGCTTTTTTAAACCTTATCAAGAATCTTCAGATCCTCTTTTAAATTATCAAAATTATCTAGATAAGTTCTTATGCGAACATTTTCAAACTTATGTTCGATTTCGGACAAAATATTATCTCTGGCGGTTTCCGAGAAACGACCAGGGGATTGAAACAGATAATGTTCTCTTAGATGAGATTAAAAATTCGAAACTAAAACAATATAAACTGAATGTGGAAATGTTTGTAGATTTGGCTAGAAATATCAAAGCTACTCCAATTTTGATGACACAGGCGCGTTTGGTCACTAAAGAGATTGATAAAAATCAGGAAAAAAAGATACATTATCGTTCGGCTAAATTGACACACGACACAATTTATGAAGCTTTTCAAAAAACCGATGAAATTATCAAAGAGGTAGCTAAGGAAAAAAACGTCATTTTAATAGATGCCTCACTTGCTCTTACTGGTAAAGATGAACTTTTTACGGATGAGGTGCATACTACGGAGAAAGGGTCAAAAGCTTTAGCTTATTTGGTAGCCTCCGAATTTTCTAATATTTTAAAAGGTAAATAGAAAATTTATGGCAGAAAAACTAATACATAAAAGTTTAAACCTTATTTTTTCCCAAACAGCCAAAGATGTGTATTGGGTTTTCGGGGCAAATATTTTTACAGCCTTTTTGGCTTTTCTCTATACTGTATTTCTTGCTAGAATATTTGATCCATCTGATCTTGGTATATTATTTGCGGTATATGCTTTTATGCTCCTTGTATCGGATATTTCGGATATAGGCATAGGTAGTTCTTTGTCTCGATTTTTGCCACCATTATGTGCTCAAAAAGAAAAAAGAAAGGCGCTTTCTTTTATAAAAACCGCATTCATTTTTCAGTTAAAAATTGCGGCAGTTGTATTGATTGTGGTTACGGCTTTTTCTTCATTTTTATCACTCAATTTATTGAAATCATCGTCTTACTCTTCTTTATTTATCATTGCTTCCTTCGGAATCTTCGGAACAATCTTGATGGTTTTTGCTACTTATAGTTTATCTGCACAAAAAAAATTTAAAGAAGTAGCATTCGTTAATTCTTTTTCCACTATTAGCAAGCTGGTTTTTATAGTCATTTTTTATGTATTAGGTTTTCTTAATATTTTCTGGGCGCTGATAATATTTGCCATTTCTTCTTATCTTGCTTATTTTCTTTCGCTTAAGTTTCTGCCGATCTCTTTTGTTCAAGAAAAAGGAGAGAAGGGTGATTTAAAGCGCCTCCTTTCTTACTCAGTTTTTTTAGGATTTTCTAAAATTTTTTCAGCCACCGCCGGAAGGCTTGATGCTTTAATGCTGATTCCGCTTTCTTCTTCCTTTGAAGCAGGAATATATTCGGCAGCTTTCAAAATTGTCTATCTTTATATTCTTCTTGCTGGTAGTTTTAGCTCAGTGGTTGCTCCACGGTTATCAAGTTTTCCTTCACATGCAGAATCTTTTTTGTATTTAAGAAAAGTAATTTTGGTAGTTTTAATTATTTTGGCAACGATGGTTTTAATGTATTTTATTGCTCCTTGGTTTGTCGTATTTATTTTTGGTAATAAATATGTCCTGTCAACCGCTGTTTTTCAAGCGTTACTTTTGCCGATGGCTTTTTTTACGATGACGATTCCCCCGGTTAACTTTCTTTTATACACTCTGAAGAAGCCGCAAGTGTCGACTTTTAATACTTTCATCCAGCTTTTAATAATTTTTTTCGGAAATTACATATTCATTCCTCTATATGGGCGTTTTGGACCAGTGATTACCTTGATGATAGCTTATGCTTTTACTTTCTTAAGCGCGACTTCTTTTGCCGTTTATTTTTATCGGAAAGGAAAAAATGGGTAAAAGTAGTATTACTGCTCATATGATTGTGAAAAATGAAGATAGATTTGTCTGGTATGCAATTGCCTCCGTTCTTCCATACGTGGAACGATTCATTATTTTTGATACAGGCTCAACTGATCATACTGTACCAATGATTAAGTTGTTTCATGACAAAAAGATAATCTTTCAAGCTGTAGGAAAGGCGGATGCCGACTACATTGTATCGCTTAGGGGAAAACAGATTGAGATGACGAAAACAGACTGGATATGGGTTGTTGATGGAGATGAGATCTATCCGCAAAAGACGGCGCAAAAAATAACCAGGTTAGCTAAGAAGAGATCACTCTATGGTATTATTGTGCATCGCTATGATTTGTTGGGAGATATATATCATTGTCAAAATGAAAAAGTTGGTTCGTATAATCAGTTTGGCAAGCTTGGACATTACGTTCTACGGCTTATAAATAAAAGAGCGTTTGGAGAATTGCAAGTATTAGGTAAATATCCAGATGAATATTTTACCGATGGGGGTGGTAAATCGATCAAAACTTATGGAAAGGATAAGTTTGCCTTTGTGGAGGAGAGAATATTTCACGCGATGTATTTGCGGCGGTCGTCTTTGGGAGGAAATTTGAGAAAGATGCTTAATCGAAATAAACAAAAGATAGAATTGGGGAAAAAGATTGATGATAAAGAATTGCCAGAAGTGTTTTTTCGAGAAAGACCAGAAATAGTACCTTCAGTAACAGAAAAGGTGAGTTTTGGGTATCAGTTATCAGCTACTATGGTAACACCCGTTAAGCGGATTAAGCGGATACTCTTAAGATAATTATGAAGATTGCTTTTTTGAATATTTACAGTGGCATTATCAATCGCGGAGCAGAACGATCAACCAGTGAGCTGGCCGACCGTTTAGGGAAAAATCATGAAGTCTGGTTATTTCAAGGAGGAGAAGATAAAAGAAAATCACATTATAAAACAATTGTCATATCGCCGGTTTTTCCGAATTTTGCCGATAGTAGTTTTTCTTTCTTGCGGAAATTTTACTTAGATATCTGGAGCATTAATATTTTATTCTTTACTTTAAAAATTATTCCTTGGTTATGGAATAAAAACTTTGATATTGTGATACCAATAAACGGAGGTTGGCAAACTGTATTATGTCGGGTTATGACCTGGTTGAAAGGTAAAAAGATGATGATAATAGGAAGAGCTGGTATAGGTAGAGATGACAGGTGGAATTTGATCTGGAAACCAGACGTTTTTATTGCTCTCACCAATGCCGCATTATCGTGGGCTAAAGACAAAGCTAAAGACATAAAAGTTGTAAAGATTCCTAATGGTGTAGACCTTACTGAGTTTAATTCTTCTGGAGAGAAAGCAAGACTTTTTCTTTCTAGGCCATTAATTTTATGTGTGGGTGCACTGGTGGAAAATAAGAGGATCGATTTGACGATTAAAGCGGTTTCAAAAATAAAAAACTGCAGTTTATTGATTTTGGGTGATGGTTTGTTGAAGGAAAAGTTGCAGATTTTAGGGGAAAAATTATTAGGTAATAAACGATTCGCTATAAAAACTGTTGAGTTATCAGATATACCGGAATATTATCGTGTCGCCGACGTCTTTACTCTAGTTTCGGAGAGAGGCGAAGCTTTTGGTAATGTATATCTTGAAGCAATGGCTTCAAATTTACCGGTAGTTACTGTTGATGATGAGACTAGAAGAGAAATAATGGGTAATGCTGGTATATTTATTGAAAGTGACAATGTTGAGGTTTATGCGCGGGCTTTAGAAAGAGCCATAAAAGCTGATTCCGGAAATGTTTCAAGAGAAAGAGCAAAAAAATATTCCTGGGAAAGAATAGTAAGAGAGTATGAAAATTTGTTTAAACAATTAAAAAATATATGATCGATATAAAAAGGCTTTACGATGCTCGTTTCACTACTCTGGAAAGAGTAAGGAAAAAAAGGCTTTGGGAGATTCTTTGTAAGAATTTTTTACAGCAATTTATTAAAGATAAAGATGTGGTAGTAGATTTAGGTGCCGGACATTGCGAATTTATTAACAATATTAAAGCAAAAAGAAAAATTGCAGTTGACGTTAATCATGATTTGGAAAAATTTGCAGATAAAGATATTAAAACAATTAAATCATCAATCAAAAAGTTAAAAACTCTTTTTCAAAAAGATAGCATAGATGTGATCTTTTTAAGTAATTTGCTTGAGCATTTAGATTGTAAAGAAGATGTATTTCGTCTTATAAATGAAGCATATGATGTTATAAGAAATGGAGGTAGACTTCTTATCATGCAGCCTGATATATCTTTGGTAGGCCACTCTTATTGGGATTTTTTTGATCATAAAGTTCCTATTACATATGCAAGCTTAATTGAACTTTTAAAAGCTAATAATTTCAAAATAATTTATACCAGATATCCATTTTTGCCTTACAGCACTAAAGTGAAACATCTTCCGCTTTGGCCTCCACTTTTTAAATTATATTTAGCGATAAGACCTTTGCAAATAATTTTTGGCAAACAATTTTTTATTTGCGCAGAAAAATGAGTAAATTAAAAAGATTATTAAGAGCGATGAGTCATCTAAAAGATAGAATATTGGTTTTAATCTTTTTGGTGATATGTGTGATTGTTTATTCAGTTATTTCCATTAGGTCACATGAACAGTTTCAAACATTCGGTTGGGATTTAGGCTATTTTGACCAGCTTATTTGGAAGGTGAGCCGAGGGATTTATCCTTTTAGCACGCTTTCTCAGGTCAATTTATTAGCAGGTCATTTTGCTCCTATCCTTTTTTTATTTGCACCTTTGTATTGGATCTGGTCTGATCCGCGAATGCTTCTTATTGCTCAGAGTGCTTTAATGGTGTTTGCTGCCTGGCCACTTTATCTTTTAGCTTTTGAAAAAACTCAAAATAAACTATTTTCCTTTGTTGTGGTTTTTTCTTATCTTTTCTTTATCGGAACACAATGGAGTATTTTAAATGAATTTCATGAAATCACAGTCGTACCTCTTTTTCTTGCGATGATATTTTATGCACTCGAAAAAAGTAAAAAAGTGATGTTTTGGTTGGGAATAATCGGACTCTTTTTCGCAAAAGAGGAAATAGCTATTTTGGTTGCGGCAATAGGACTGATGATATTTTTGTATTTTAAGAAAAAGAAACTCGGTATATCTCTTGTGATCTTTTCATTTCTCTTCTTTTTCTTTCTTACCAATTTTTTTATGCCGGCAATTTCAGAAAAAGGTATATATCAGCATGAGCATTTAAGCAGCGTTGCCAAAACTCCTCAGGAATTTCTCCTCAAAATAATTGTCGACCCCTTTTTTGCTTTACGAAGTCTTGTGACTCCACCAGAAAAAATAAAAACTTTAGCATCAAGTCTCCTGTCGTTTAGTCTGCTTCCTATTTTTGCTCCATTAGGGATTCTGTTGCCACTTATAGAGCAGTTTTTGATACGTTTTCTCTACACCGGACCGCAATATACTTTCTGGCAAAATGTAAATCATCATGCGGCCCCAACTGCTATACTTCTGGCTATTTCAAGTATTTATGGCGCTACGGCACTAATTAAAAAAGTACATCTTTCTAAGAAAAGACTTTTGCAGATAATTACTGTACTTATTTTTGTCACTATTGTTGGCCAGGATATATTATTTAAAGCGCCTATTCACTCGATTTTCAAGAAACAATTTTATGAAACACAACCTTGGATGAGAGATAATTCTATTCTACTTACAAAAGTAAACGATTTTTCACCAGATGTCTCTGTCGCTACTCAAAACAGTTTGTTTCCCCATTTATCTCAAAGAGAAAAGATTTATTTGCTTCCAGAGTTAAATGATGCGGAGTTTATTATGATAGACTTACATGATGGGCCAAATAAATATGCCCCGCTTTCTCGTAATGAAATGAAAGAACTCATTGACGGTTTGACTGTTGATGGCAAATTTACAATTGTTGACAAGCAGGGAGAAGCGGTACTACTGCAAAGGAGCAATAAATGAAATTATCAGCTTGTTTAGTAATTCATAATGAAAAAAAATTATT
>Ga0315282_10008390_pt1 | contig 16739 bp, 14 predicted proteins | sample YL17G07_20_MG_FD_203693 | JGI IMG/M metagenome (GOLD analysis project Ga0315282, IMG submission 203693) | Sediment microbial communities from Yellowstone Lake, YNP, Wyoming, USA - YL17G07_20 | ecosystem: Environmental > Aquatic > Freshwater > Lake > Sediment | place: USA: Wyoming | collected...
TCCCCCTTCATTCGATCCAATGCCTGTTTCGTATTGACAACGGGTTGCGGACAGGAAAGACCGCGACAGTCGAGCACCGCCATTTCTTCTCCTCCCTTTTCAAATTTATTCTAATGCCTTCGAGTGAGAAGTCAAATCGGTTTTTCCGGTAAGATTTTCGTTCATTCATAAAAATTTCCTATAGTTGTTTTCTATTGCCTTGACCGGGCAAAGTTGATATAAATTGTTCTAAAATAGATAAGGAGGTGGGGTGTGTATAAGAAAATTTTGGTTCCGCTGGATGGTTCGCAGTTGGCCAAAAGGGCTCTGGATGAGGCTGAAAAGTTGGCCAACTGCTTCAGTGCAGAAATCATTCTGTTCGAAGTAGTCCCCTTCATGCCTATCTATGGCTCACCGGAGTTGGTCACGCCTCTCATCGTTGATGAAAAACAGAAAGAAGCCGCAGAGAAGTATCTTGCCAATCTCAGCGAGGAGTTGAAAAAGAAAGGCTTGAAGGTAACGGGGGTGGTGAGGACCGGGCAGCAGGTGGCGGTGGAGATCATTGACTTTGCAAAGGAGAGCGGCGCAAATCTGATCGTTATGTGTACGCACGGCCGGTCCGGAATTTCGAGGTGGGTCTTGGGGAGTGTCGCCCTCAAAGTCTTAACCCGGGCAGAAACGCCTATCCTTCTCATTCGCTCGAAAGGATAAACTTGGCCATTGGCTGATCGTCCACGGGTAACACTAAAGATGCGTCAAGATCTTTTCTCCCTAACCCATTAGGCTGCCGTCAGGGCAAGAAATGAAAAGAGAGCACATCTTTCTTATCTTCATCCTTTTCCTCACTTTCCTTTCCATCTATCTCCTCTACCAAATCCTCCGTCCTTTCATCCCCTCAATCATTTGGGCTATTCTCCTGGCCATGATCTTTTATCCCCTTTTTCAGAAACTTCAACGCATCCTAAAAAAAAGAGAAATCCTTTCCGCCGCCTTGATGACCTTGTTGGTGCTCCTCATCATCGTATTACCCTTCAGTCTTCTGCTGGCCTCCTTGGCCAGCGAGGTGGTGGACGTCTATCACCGGGTGGAGGAAATGATCAAGACCGGACAGCTTCTGGCCTATGTGGAGCAAATGAGAGAGATCCCTATTCTCAAATGGATTTTGGATAGGCTGAGCCAACATATTGATCTCTCGCAGGCAGACCCTTTGCCTCTTTTACTAAAGAACCTTAAACAGATCAGTACATTCATTTTCAATCAGACCACGACTCTCTTAAAGGGATTCTCCACATTTATCGCTGGATTCTTCTTCACCCTTCTCTCCCTCTACTACCTTTTTAAAGACGGAAGTCGTTTTTTCAAGGGATTGAAGGAGATTGTTCCCCTCCCCAAAAAGGAAAGGGACCTTCTCATCCAGCGGTTCAAGGACATGATCTATGCAACTATCTACGGAGGAATCCTCATCGCCATCATTCAAGGTGTCTTAGGAGGGGTATCCTTTTGGGTCCTTGGGCTTCCTTCTCCCATCTTCTGGGGAACCGCGATGGCTCTCCTTTCCTTTATCCCCATTGGTGGAACAGCTCTCATCTGGGCTCCGACTGCCATCATCTTATTGATCGGAGGGGCTGTTTTGAAAGGACTCATCTTACTCGGTCTGGGAGTTTTTGTGATCAGTATGGTGGACAATCTACTCAGACCATTTTTTATCAGTGCCAAAACCAATATCCATCCTTTGCTCCTCTTCTTTTCTGTCCTGGGAGGGGTCCAGGCTTTTGGATTAATCGGCCTGGTCGCAGGCCCTTTGATTGCCACCCTATTCCTTACAATGGTCGAAATTTATATCCAGGGGATCAAATCTGATTAGTCCTATCGTCAGATGGTCGTTAGTCGTGTGGTCGAAAGGAAAAGACTACAAGACTAACAGACTATTCGACTACGAGACTGCAAGGATTAGAGGTTAGGGGCTTCGACAATGTCGACTTTAAATTCTTTGGCCTGGCTGGGCGGGTCTTTGAAGATGACCATAAAAGGAGTTGTCTTGCCCGAAGGGGTGACCATCTCTTGCTTCGTTTGGGGTTTGATCACCATCTCCCGTTGAAAAAATTCGGCCGGCTGTTTCTTCAACTCTTCACGACCGAGGACACGGCCGCAGATCGCTTCCTTCTCAGCTACTTTGAGTTTGTCTCGATCAAAAATCACAACTCTCACTTTGATATACTTTTTGGTAAACGGGGATTGATTCTTCACCTTTCCCTCAATGACGGAAAGCGTGACCTCTCCTATTTTTTCCTCATATCCGCCCAGATCTCCGACGGTCAGATCTTCTTTCTCCACCCCCCAAATCTGGTTCCAAAGCCCGGTGATCTTTTTGACCGGATATTCCAGGTAGGGGGAGAGTCTCCCCCCAGAACTTAATTCCGACCATACATAGAAGATCGCGAAGACCAAGAGAATCAAAACGACAAGAAGAGCGAGAAATCGAGAGGGGCCTCTTCTCCCAGCCCGCAACGCACTCTTCCGTCTCGAGGGCGTGTCCTCCGCTCTCCTCCCTCCTGCAGGCTCTTCAGGGGGTATTTTTTCTTCTCTTTCCGGGACAGCCAACGCCTCCACTTTTTCTGCACGGGCCGGCTCTTCCCTCTTCTTGGGGGAAACGAATTTCTCCGCCTTCTCTGCAGGAGCCTTTTCAGAAAAGAGAAACGCTTCCTCCTCCAGCGCACCCTCTTCCTTCTTGACCGCTGCCTCCGGAGGACCCTCCAATTTCTTCTCACCCGGTCCCATCAATTCTTCGTGATATTTGGCAAAGGATTCGAAACCCTCTATAATTTCCTCTCGAGTCTCAGGGGGAGGGACGACGTAGAACACATGTTTGCATCGTGAGCAACGGACTTTGACACCCTGAGCTGGAATTCGAGAATCATCTAAATTAAACTTGGTCAAACAGGAGGCGCACGTGATGATCATAGAAACCCTCTTTTATAAGGAGAGCCCTGAAAAATCCAGGACAGGCAGGCTCTCTGACTAAAAGATTAAACAATGATGACGCTGATCAGCAATTGCCTTAAGGCCTTCCGGAATCTTTCTGAACCGATGCCGTCAGAGGTTTTTGATAAAGAGGTGAAGCGCGTTCCGAAAACCTCGCAACAATTTCTGCTCATTATGATGAAAGGAATGGAAAAAAGCAAGAGGAAAATGACGGCGGAATGGAGAAACGTCAAATGACAAAGCTCAGAGTTCAAATGAAACAAATACAATGACCAATGTCAAAAATCAAATTCTCTGCCTGTCCAAAGCAGTGAATTGCAGATTTGAAATTTATGCATTCATTTGATACTTGCCATGAACCATGCAAGGTTCTTGGTTAGTCCTGAACTCAACGTACTTCAGGAAACTTTGTCATTTGTCATTTACTTTCTAAAAAGCTTATCGTCCCAACCTTTTTTTGAACTCCTGGGCCAACATGGGAACGACGGTAAAGAGGTCGCCCACAATTCCAAAGGAGGCGATCTTGAAAATGGGAGCCTCCGCGTCTTTGTTGATGGCAACAATAATATCCGATGTCTTCATGCCAGCCTGGTGTTGAATAGAACCGGAGATCCCGCATGCAATATAGATCTTGGGCCGAACGGTTCGACCGGTTTGCCCAACTTGATGCTCGTAAGGAATCCAGCCGGAATCGACCGCCGCACGGGAAGCACCTACCGCCGCTCCCAAGACATCCGCCAGTTCACGGATCGGCTTGAAGCCCTCCGGCCCTCCCACACCTCTTCCTCCTGACACGATGACCTCTGCATCAGCCAGATTGACGGTCTCCGTACCTTTGATGAACTCCCGAACCTTCGTCCTGATTTGATCCTCGGTCATCTGAAGGCTTTCCCGAATGATCTCCCCCTTCCTCGAATCATCCCTCTGAGGCATGGCGAACACCTTGGGCCGGACGGTAGACATCTGAGGCCGGTAATTGGGATAGTCAAGAATCGTCGCCATGATGTTTCCACCAAAAGCAGGTCGCGTCTGTTTCAGGTATTTTGTCTCCGGATCGATGTCGAGCCCTGTACAGTCTGCGGTTAATCCTGCTTCGATGGTCGTGGCGACTGTTCCTGCGAAATCTCGACCCTGAGTCGTAGCTCCGTAAAGGACAACCTCGGGTTTATATTTTCGAATGAGATCGACGGCAGCCTTAGCATAGGGATCGGTACGATATTCCTTGAGCAAGGGGCTCTCCATGATATAGACCTTCTCCGCTCCAAAGGCGATGGCTTCTTTGGAAAACTTATCGACGGTCTCCTTATCCCCGAAGAGCATTCCGCATAATTTGCATCCGATGGCATCCGCAAGCTTCCTCCCTTCGCCAAGAAGCTCAAAGGAGACACTTCCAACTTTACCGGACTCGTGCTCGATGAATACCCAAACATCTTTGTAGGCGCTGAGGTCGATGGTCACCGCCTTCTCCTCTTTTTCCAGCGTGATCGCACTCACCGGACAGACATCTACGCAAGCCCCGCAGAAGGTACACTTATCATCAACCGCGGCAACCCCTTCCTTCATACTCAACGCGCCAAAAGGACAGGAAGGGACACATGATTCACATCCGGTGCAAGTATCCTTGTCAATGATTAGTCTGGCCATTCGATTTTCCTCCTAAAATCCCCTGCCCCCTTTGCGAAAGGGGATGGGGGAATTATTATTTTTACTTTATAAATTTTGAATCCATCAATTTATTCACCAAAACAGGAACAACCTCTGTCAGCTCTCCTTTCAAAATTTCTCCGCCTCCGCCCCTGGCCTCCGGGGAAAACACCCTCATCACCCAGGTCGGCGATCCCTTCAACCCGATCCGGTTCTCATCCGCACCGACATCCTTTGCGGTCAGCGTGGGAATTTGCGCCTTGGCCGCCTTCTTGATCCCTAAAAGGGAAGGAAGTCTCGGCTCATTGATGTCTTTGACAACCGTCATGAGAGCGGGAAGGGAGGACTCAACGATCTCTCTCCCATTCTCGAGCAATCGTTCCACCACGATCCGTTTCTTTGCAGGATCGATCTCCTTGACCTTTGAAACATAAGTCAATTGTGGGATTCCCAGGCGGGTGGCAATGCCTGGCCCAACCTGAGCCGTATCTCCATCGATGGCCTGCTTTCCGCAGATGACCAGGTCCACATCTCCAACGACTGCCTTAATCGTCTTAGCCACTGTATAAGCCGTCGCCAGCGTGTCTGCTCCCGCAAAGGCCCTATCTGAGACCAGATAGACCTTATCGGCACCCACGGCCAGTGCATTTTTCAATATCTCGACGGCCTGTGGAGGGCCCATGCTGATCACGTGGACTTCGCCGCCATGCTTCTCCTTGATGAGAAGCGCCTCTTCGACAGCGTACTCATCGAAGGGATTGGTAATGCTTGCCACCCCTTCCCGAACCAGTGTGTTCGTTTTTGGGTCAATCTTCACATCTGTCGTATCCGGAACTTGTTTGATACATACGGCGATCTTCACTTTTTCCTCCTCACTTTCCTTTGAAATTTGGTTTTCTCTTCTCAAGGAATGCCGCCATTCCTTCCTTCTGATCCTCGGTGGTAAAATCCAGACTGAAAGCATAGGATTCTAACGTACAAGCCTCTGCCAAATCCATATTGAAGCCAGTATCGACAAGCATTTTTGCCAATCTCACCCCTACGGCTCCGTTGGCTGCGATCTGGAGGGCCACTTTCTTGGTCTCCTCCATGAGAGATGCCTGAGGAAAGACTCGATTGACAATCCCCATCTGGTAGGCCTCCTGAGCGGTGATCATCTTTCCCGTTAAAATCAACTCTTTTGCCCTCCCTTTCCCAATCAGACGGGGAAGTCTCTGTGTCCCTCCGAAGCCCGGAAAGATTCCCAGCGTCACCTCTGGAACGCCGAACCTTGCATTCTCGGAGGCATAGGCAAAATCGCAGGCAACCGCGATCTCCGTTCCTCCGCCGAGGGCGTAACCATTGACAGCAGCGATGACCGGCCGATCAAGGTCCTGGATCATTTTCAACGTCAGATGGCCCAATTTCGAAAAGTTCAGGGCCTCGAAGGAGTTCATCCCCCGCATCTCCGCAATGTCAGCACCTGCGATGAAGGCTTTCTCTCCACTCCCGGTCAGGATGAGGACCTTCATCTCAGGACGGTCTTTTGCCTCCTGGATTCCCATCTGAATATCTCTGAGGGTCTCGATGTTTAAGGCATTGAGCGCCTTGGGTCGGTTGACCGAAAGGATTCCGATCTCCCCTTCAAAGGATAATAAAATATTTTTATATTCCATCTCCCCTCCTGAAAGATTTTCGATTTGCGATTCGCAATTTACGATTTTTTTAAATCGAAAATCGACAATCTAAAATCGAAAATTTCTTACTCCTAACTTTTTTCGACGACCATGGCCATACCCTGGCCACCCCCGATGCAGAGAGTGGCAAGCCCGAGGTTCACTTTTCGGCGTTTCATTTCATGAAGGAGCGTCACGATCAACCTCGCGCCTGAACATCCAATGGGATGCCCGATTGAGATCCCGCTCCCATTGACATTCGTCTTCTCCATATCGAATTTCAACTCCCGGATGCATGCAATCGCTTGAGAGGCAAAGGCCTCATTCAATTCGATCAGTCCCATGTCGTTGAGAGAAACCCCTGCCTTTTTCAAGGCCTTCCTTACCGCAGGAAGAGGACCTAAACCCATAAAGGCTGGGTCCACTCCCCCCGCAGCATAGGATCGGATCATTCCCATGGGTTCCAAATTCAAGGTTTTTGCCATTTCCTTTGACATCAAGACAACGGCGGCAGCCGCATCATTGATCCCAGAGGCATTTCCTGCAGTGACCGTTCCCCCTGGCTTAAAGGCCGTGGGCAGCTTCGCCATTTTTTCTAAGGATGTGTCCATGGGTCTTTCATCGGTATCAAAAACGATGGGGTCGCCCTTCTTTTGTGGAATCACCACCGGGACGATCTCTTCCTTAAAAACTCCATTCTTGATTGCAGCTCTTGCCCTCTGATGACTCAGCAACCCAAGCTCATCTTGATCTTTCCTCGAAATTCCAAACTTCTCGGCGATGTTCTCCGCAGTGAGTCCCATGTGGTACCCATAAAAAATTTCAAAAAGGCCATCGAAGACCATCAAATCGATCATCTCCTGGTTAAACATCCTTGCACCCCAGCGACCCTGAGGAAATGCATAAGGGACCTGGCTCATGTTCTCCATCCCCCCTGCTACCACGACCTCTGCTTCCCCGGCCAAGATCGATTGAGCCCCCAATGCAATGGCTTTCAAACCTGATGCACAGACCTTGTTGATCGTAAAGGCATTGGTCTCCTTGGGAACCCCTGCATAAATCATCGCCTGACGGGCTGGGTTCTGTCCCAGGCCTGCCTGCAGCACGTTGCCCATGATGACCTCATCGACCTGAACACCCTGCAAGGATTCATCCCACTGGTAGTGCTTTTTTTCCAAATCCGACATTCCTGCCCATTTAAATGCGTCAGGAGCTACCTCAAGAAGCTCTTTCTTGACGATGGGTCTGAGACATGCTCTCTTGAGGGCTTCCTTGATAGCAATGGCGCCTAATCTGATGGCCGAGACATCCTTCAAAGAAGCCCCGAATGTTCCCACAGCTGTCCTGGCTCCACTAACAATGACCGCTTCTTTCATTTGACTCTCCTTTTATTCCCCCCTGTTGGCAGGATTGTAATAGAGAACGATAGGTCTTTAATCAATTCAAAAGATAATTTTCACAAGTATGTCTTTTAGCCCAAAACACCTCGTTTGTCAATATCTTTTTCTTGAATCGGAATATTAATAATTAATTTTTGATTTCGATAGGTTAGCTGCAGTGCATATAGCTCTAATGAGATTGGTTGGGTCGGCCACCCCCCTCCCGGCAATATCATAGGCTGTTCCATGATCGACCGAGGTCCGCACGAAAGGTAACCCCAATGTAAAATTGACGGCTTCCTTAAAATCGAGCATCTTAACCGGGATGAGACCCTGGTCGTGATACATGGCGATAATCGCATCAAAGGCGAAATGGCGTGAGCAATCGAAGAAAGAGTCAGCGGGAAAGGGCCCTTCCAGGTCGACCCCAACGGATCTTGCTTCTAGGATAGCCGGAAGGATCTCCTTTTTTTCCTCCTCTCCTAAAAGTCCTCCTTCTCCGCAATGGGGATTGAGGCCGAGGACAGCGATTCTCGGGTGAGAAACCCCGAAATATTTTCTCATTCCCTTATCCGTCAGTCGAATCGTTGTGAGGATGCGATCGGCGGTGATCCATCTTGCAACATCTTTCAGCGGCAGATGGGTCGTCACCAGAACGATTTTCCATCTCGATCCCAAAAACATCATGGCCACAGAGGAAGCGCGAGCCAGGTGGGCCAGGAATTCGGTGTGACCCGGGAATGAATATCCAGCCTGGTTCATCGCCTGCTTATTGATTGGACAGGTCGTGATGGCATTCACCTTTCCACTGGTCACTGACCTGAACGCCTCTTCAATATATTTCGCCATGGCCTCTCCGCACGCCCTGTCCGGCTGCCCGAAGCGAAGAGAATCGATCCCCAGCTGGCTAAGGGAAAGGAGAAATACCTTTCCCGGTCGGTAGCCATCTTCCGGAATCTCATCAACGAGCTCAAGGGAAGCGGAGAGATTCTGAATTCGAATGGCCCTGGAGAGCACATTCCGATCGCCGAAGACGACGGGCCGGCAGACCTCAAACGGCTCTGGCATGGATAGAGACTTCACAATGATTTCCGGTCCGATACCGGTCGGATCACCCATGGTGATTCCGATCTTTGGAAGGGCCAGGTTAACAGGGGGATTGGGGGACGGGGAGATGGGGTGACGATTATTTGGTTTTTGAGTCGATTTGATTCTGGATTCGGAGTTTGACATGGACCATCTGGAATATGTTTAAATCCAATTTGAACTCAGGATTTGAGTTAAAGTTTGATCTCGATGATGGACTTTTCTTTCAAGGTGCTGAGGTATTGTTTAAGAGCCTTTTCCATTTCAACGTCATAATAATCCGCTTGAACCTTCGCGTTGACCTCCTCAAAGGGAAGGGGTTCCACCCCTTTTCGATCGAGGAGCTTAAGGAGATGAAAACCAAACTCCGTTCGAACCACCCCGCTCACTTCTCCAACCTTGAGGCGCAGCGCTTCCCTTTCAAAAGCTGGGAGGAGTTCCCCTTTTCTAAAATAACCCAAATCCCCCCGACTCTTACTGGAAGCATCTTGTGAATAAAGAAGGGCCATCTCTCCGAAATCGTCTCCGCCCCTAACTTTTCTTAAGACGTTCTCACACTTCTTCCGAATTCCTCTGACCTCCTCCGGCGTCGCCTCTTTGGGAATGACGAATAAGATGTGAGCGGGCCGAAAGGTTTCATTGATTCGATAGTGATCGATGTTCTTTTGATAGAACTCCCTAAACTCCTTCTCTCCCGCCGTTGTTTCAATCTTCACTGCAAGACTGATCAACCTCTTGCGCTGGAGGCTCTTTTCGATCCGTTTCTTATAGCCCTCCAGGGTCAGGCCTTCGGTACTTAAGGCGTTCTCCAACTGCTCCTGGGTGGCCCTGTTCCGCCGCTTGACTTCGTCCAGGGTGGCTTCGACTTCTTTGCTCGACACCTTAATTCCTGACTTCTTCACCTCCTGGTCAATCAATTTCTCCTCGATCAACCTCTCCAATACCTCTCGAGAAAGCGCCTGCACTCGTTCCCGCTTTTCCAAACGATCCCCGGCCATGATCTCTTCTTTAAGGGGATCGATCCATTTTTCAAGTTCGGAGAGGGTGATAATCTCTTGGTTGACCACAGCCACCACACGATCAACGACCGCTCCTCTTAAAGGGATCGGCCCGCATAAAACAAAAAAGAATCCAAATAGTAAAAAGAGCCTCTTCATCTCCTCACCTTTCCTCTTATGACCGAAGCCACTTCTTATTGACCTTCACCCTTGCTCTCCCCTTGAGCCCTTTAAACCACTTCTGGTAATTCTCCTCCCCTTTTTTCTGCCCGAGCTCCTGGAGAATCCCTAACTTGGCCTCCTCAAATGAAATCTGCCGGGGTTCGATTTTCTCTTCTAATTTAAATATATGATACCCGTAGGCGCTTTTGATCACCTCGCTGATCGTTCCCACCTCCATGTCAAACACATGGTCGAATTCGGCCGGCTTCTCTCCTTGACTGAAATAACCCAAATCCCCACCCTGGATCTTTTCAGGCCCCAGTGATTTCTCCTTGGCCAGCTTCTCAAAACTCTCCCCTTTTTTCAGTCGTTTCAGAATCTGGATCGCTTCTTCTCCATCGGCCAAAACGATCTGCCGCGCCCTTACCCTCCGGCCGAGCTGAAAAGAAGACCGGTGCTCTTCGTAATACTGAAAGGCTTCCTTTTCATCGATTTTCTCCTGGGAATGGAGGACACTTCTCATCACCTTTTCGGCTAATAACTTTTCTTCAAGCCGAACTCTCCATTCCTCCAGGGTGATCCCCTTGAGACCCAATTTCTCTCCAAACCCCTCCCCAGGGTAATCCTTCTTGATTTCGGAAATCGCCTGATTCAGTTCCTCCGGAGAAACCTTGATTCCCAACCGTCGGGCTTCTTGAACAAGAAGCTTGCGTTCGATGACCTGATCGAGATAAGCCTGTTTCAGATTCTCAAGGTCTCTCTCCTTCACCTCTTTGCCTGGCTCTAAGATCAACTCCTTAAACTCCCGATCAAATTCCTTCACCGGGATCTGTTCCTCATTGACTTGAGCGATCACGTGTTCCGGCAGTCCCACTCCCCATTGGTCACATCCCCACAGAAAAGGCAAAAGGACGATTAAAATGAAACGAGCAGGAGATTTCTTCATTTCTTCCTTTCTTTTGGCTTCGCCTCCTTTTTCCCTTCTTCAGCCCATAGCTTTTCATTGATGAGGATCTTGGATTTCGATCTCGTCTCTTTCACATAGGCAAGATAGGCCTCCTGTTTTTTCTTTGGCTGAAGGTAAAAACGGATCCTTTCTTTAACCTGATTCAGAGGCCTCAGGGTGCTCCCCCGCATGTCTTCCAATCGGATGATATGATACCCGTAGGGCGTGCTCACGACGTCGCTTATCTCCCCTCTCTTCCTGAGAGAAAAGGCCGCTTCTTCAAACTGAGAAAAGGGAGGGGCCAACTGCCCTCGGCGAATGTAACCGAGGTCTCCTCCGTCTTCTTTGAACTTACCGATATTGTAGGTGGTGGCCAACTTCTCAAAACTTTCACCCTGCGAGAGTTTCGTCACCACCTCTTTCAGCGCAGGCTCCGTATTGACAACGATGTGACGAATCTTTATCTCCTGCGGTTCCATAAAGAGGGCCTGATTCTCTTTATAGTATCGCTGAATCTCCCCTTCGGAGACCTCCCCTTTCTCCCTCAATGCCTCTTCGAGAAGGGCATCGATGAGAATCGCCCGTCTCGCATCCTCGATCTTGGCCAAGATGGCTTGATTCTTATCCAGGCCTTTGGTCTTCGCTTCCTGATAGAGCACCTCGCGGGGAATCACATAACTTTCAAGAAAATCTCTCGTTCCTTTTTCGCTCAGCAGCTTCATCTTTCCTTCCAACGGTTGCTTTTCCAACATCTGCTGGAATTCTTCCAGAGAAATAGAAGCCTTGTTGATCCTGACCAGCTCTTTCTCCCCCAACGCCTTCTCTTGTGGCTTCTGACAGCCTGAAAGCAAAAAGGAGAGAAAGAGCAACATCCCGAAGAAAACCAATTTCCTTGTCGCCATCTTCACCCTATCCATTGATCCATAAGTTTATTTCCGCCCTCTGTTGCAAGAGGCTGGATGAAATTTAGCACATCAAGCTAATGCTTGCAATAGCTTTTTGGCTGCTCCGAAGGGGTCTTGCCTGACATCGGGCCATCCTTCGATCACCAATTTAGAGTCCGGGGTGAATCGATACTTGCCCTTTCCTTGACGCACAAAATCAACGACCCTGTGGGGGGAGACCTTCGTGCTCTCATCAAAGGTAAGGACAAATTGGGAAGGCGTCTCCTCAAATCTCTTGATCGACAATCTCGTCAGGAGGATTTTCACCTTGATGACTTCGAGGAGATGGTTCACCTCTTTGGGAATCTTCCCGAATCGGTCGATCAGTTCCTCTCGAATCATCTCCACTTCCTCATCCGAGCGAGAAAGGGAAAGCCTTCGATAAAGACTCAGCCGTTCCCCGGGATCCTCCACATAGGCCTCTGGAATGAAAGCAGGAAGATGGAAGTGAATCTCCGGGGTAATCTCTTCGATCACTTCCTCACCTTTTAACTCCCTGACGGCTTTTTCCATCAATTGGGTGTAGAGTTCAAATCCCACGGCGGCGATGTGTCCGGATTGAGAAGGTCCGAGGAGGTTTCCCGCCCCGCGGATCTCCAAATCCTGAACCGCCAGCTTGAATCCGGACCCTAATTCACTCAATTCCTGAATGGCTCGAAGCCTCCTCATGGCATCCTTGGAGAGACCGAGGTCGCTGGGGATGAGGAGATAAGCGAAGGCTTGATGGCTCCCCCGGCCCACGCGACCACGGATTTGATAGAGGTCTGCGAGACCAAAACGCTCCGCATGATTGATCAGGATGGTGTTGGCGGTCGGGATATCCAAACCGGATTCGATGATACTGGTGCAGACGAGGAGATTGACCTCATTCTTCACAAATTGGAGCATCACCTTCTCCAATTCCTTTTCTCTCATCTGACCATGGGCAATGGCCAGGGAGGCCTCCGGAACGAGCTGCTTCAAATGGTTCGCGATCGTCTGGATGTTTTGAACGCGATGGTGGACGAAGAAGACTTGACCCCCTCGTTCGAACTCCCTCTGGATGGCGTCTCGGATGGCTTCATCATCATAGCGGATGACGAAGGTCCGGATCGACAGGCGATTCTCAGGGGGGGTTTGGATCAGGCTGAGATCCCGAATTCCAGAGACAGCCATCTGGAGTGTCCTCGGAATCGGGGTCGCGGTGAGCGTGATCACATCCACTAATTTTCTCATCTGTTTCAATTTCTCCTTGTGGGAAACGCCGAATCGATGCTCCTCATCAACCACCACCAATCCCAGGTCCCGGAAGGAGACATCCTTTTGCAACAGTCGGTGTGTCCCGATGACAATATCCACCTTCCCTTCCTTCAGCCGTGGAAGAATCTCCTTCTGCTCCCGGGGGCTCTTAAACCGACTCAACACCTCGATCACCACAGGATAAATTTTAAATCGCTCGCGAAAGGTTTGATAATGCTGTTGCGCCAAAACGGTTGTGGGAACTAAAATGGCGACCTGCTTCCCATTCATCACCGCACGATAGGCAGCCCGGATGGCCACCTCTGTCTTGCCATATCCAACGTCTCCACAGATCAGGCGATCCATGGGTTTGGGCTGATCCATGTCCTTCATCACTTCTCCAATGGCCTGCATCTGGTCCGGGGTTTCTTCATACTCAAAAGTCGCTTCAAACTCTTTGTAAAACTGGTCCAAAGGAGGAAATTTAAACCCCTCAAAGACCTGTCTGGCCGCATAGAGGCCGAGGAGTTCTTTCACCATCTCAGAAACGGCAGCCTTCGCCCTCTTCTTTGCCCTCTGCCATGAATTGCTTCCCAGTCTATCCAGTCTGGGGGGTTTTCCATCCCCGCCGATGTAGCGTTGAATCAAATTGAGCCGGTCCACGGGAAGATAAAGCTTATCTCCATCTTGATATTCTAAGAGAAGGTAGTCGTTCGCGACTCCCCAGATCTTCAAGTGCTTGAGCCCTCGGTAACGTCCCACTCCGTAATCGATATGGACGATGAAATCGTCTTCTCGAAGTTCACGATACGAAGAGACCGTCGGACTCCCTCTCTGCCATGAAGTGGAGGTAACAGAAGTCCGAACCTTTCCTTCAGGAAGCCTCCTTCTCTCGCCAAAGATTTCCTCCTCGGTCAAAATCACCCACCCCTCTCCCGGATTTCGAAACCCCGAAGAGAGGGAGCCGACGAGCAGGACGAGTCCTCCCATGGATGGATCAAAGACCTCCCTAAAGCTCTTCTCCTTTTCCAGCCGTGGCTCCACATGGTACTCCAGGAAAAGATCTCTCAACCGCTCGGCCTGACCCCCGGTATGAGAAACGATAAAGATTCCGATTCCCTTTTCCTGCCAATCATGAAGGTTCCTCAGGAGAACTGAAAAAGGCGAGGCTTCCGTAGAACCGGCTTTCGCAGAAAGAACGGTTCTCATCTCCCTCTGAAGATTTTCATTGGTCTGCATCTCAAAAGAAAAAACCTGTTCACACAGAGAAGGAGCCAGGGGCCCTCCTTGAAGAGAGAAGGTTCGAAATCTTTCCAACCTTAACGAGACTTCTTCATCACGGAGGTAAGTCGTTTCCGGCGGAGGCACAGAGCCCATCTTAAGCAAGGCTTTCTGATAACGTTCTTCGATCAGAAGAGAAAAAGCCTCGACCTCCTTCTCCACCTCGTCACCTTCTTCAACCATGACGGTTTCATTCCCGTTCAGATAATCGAGAAGGGTTTTCAGGCGGGCTGAAGAATCTCCGGAAATATCCCTTGCTGGAAGAAGGATGGCGTTTTGCATCACCCCGTGCGGAAGAGAACGCTGGGTCTCCGTTTCAAATCGGCGGATGGACTCCAATCGGTCTCCGTCAAATTCCAGGCGGAGAGGCTCTTCATAAAAAGGAGTGTAGATATCGATGATCGCCCCCCGGACGCTAACATCTCCCCTTTCCTCGACCGTCCTTGCCGAGGTATAGCCGCCGTCGTGAAGAAAATTGGTTAATCGGTCGCGATCGATCTCTTCTCCCTCGGAAAGATGGACCACGGACTCCTTTAAATCGGCCGGGGCCTGAACCTTTTGCATCAAGGCTTTGATAGAAGAAACGATCACCGCCCCCTCCCCTTTTAAAAGAGAAAAAAGGACTCTCACCCTTTCCCTGACGATTTCGGGATGAGGAGGAATTTCATCATACGGAAGGATTTCCCACTGGGGGAAGAGAAAGGAAGGGACTTCCTGACCCTTCGTAAAGAACCTGAGATCCTCGAGGAGGATCTCCGCACCCCTCATGTGAGGGGTGATGACCAGCAAAGGGCCTCTCACCTTCTCTCTCCAATGGGATAAGAAATAGGCCTTCGAGGAACCTGCAAGACCGGTTAAGCCGATTCGTTTCCATTTTCTCCATGGTTCAGAGTCGAACCACGACCTAATGGAATCAAATTTCTCCTTTGTCAATTCAGCCATGTCTTATTAATTTTTCAACTAAGAAGGGAGGGTGTCAAGGACAATTGTGAAGGGCGCAGAGCATAGGGCATAGAGTTTTTTTCTATTTGAATAACCCCGTCGTCCCTTATACTCTTTGCCCTCTGCTCTTAGCTCTTTGCTTTCTTGCGTGTCCGATAAAATTTTATCCATCTCAGGGAAAAAGGATAGGCAACTAAGCTGAGGAGGGTGCAGAGGATGATTGAACCGATCCCAAAAGAGAGAAGGAGGCCCTTTTGAGAAGCAACACAGCTCCAGAAATTCGAACTGATAAATCCATGATCCGCCCCCAATTGAAAAATTTGTTTGAGTGTCGTCCAGTCAATCCAAAATCCCGTCACCCACATTCCTATCCTTGTGGCAACCATGTAGAAGGGAACGAGCCACCAGGGACTGTTCGTCCAGACCCCTAAGAGAATGGCAGGCCGGCTCAAACCGAATAGGAAAGCGATCATTAAACCGACAAGGGTGTGTAGGCCTAAAAATGGCGAAAAACCCAAGAAGATACCGATGGAATAAGCAAGGGCCGTTCTCTCAGGAGTGTCTTCGACATGTAGAAGTCTTTTGATAAAATCTTTGATAGATAAAGCACCCAACTTGAGTCAAATTGTAACCTTCCTTCGTCTAACATGCAATGGCGCAACGCCGCTGCTAAGACAGAGACACCTGCCTGAAACAAAACAGGCATTGCACAAAGGGTTTTTTGCTTTACAGACGGATCTCCCGAATCGGATGAGGTTGAGGTGAAGGGATAAGGATTTCCCCTTTGGAACGAGAGGCGCCATCCATCGATGAGCCTTTTCTGCATCCATCCGTTTCGGGATGAAACCAAGGCGCTTCCCAATACGAAGGACGTGAGTGTCAACCGGAAAGGCCTCTTTTCCCAAGCCAAACAGGAGGAGACAGTGAAGCGTCTTAGGACCGATCCCTTTCAGGCCGCCCATCGTTTTCCTAATTTCCTCGTCATCCATCTTTTTTAAGAAGAAAAGGCTCAATCTCCTTTCCCGTTGTTTGATCCAACGAAGGATCTCATGGATGCGCCTCGCCTTCTGCTTAGCCAAGCCACCCGGCCGGATGGCTGAAACGATGCTTCTTGTCTTCCCCTTGAGGACATCTTCCCAGCGGGGAAATCTCGATTTCAATCTCCGATAGGCCCTGTCCCGATTTTGATCGTTGGTATTCTGTGAAAGAATGGTCTCGATGAGAATGTCGAGAGGATCCCCCGAACACTCCCTTCGGGGGACGCCATATTGCTTTTCCAGAACGAGCGTGATCTGTCTGACCTCTGTTTTTAAATCCTCACATCCTTGCCATGGCTTCTTTAATCTTCTCACTCAGTTGCCCTTTGAGAAAGTCCTTGATCCTCGTTTTGACGTTCCTCACAAACCCCTGATAAGTCTCTCTTCCGTCCAGTGTTTGAAGGTAGAATTCCCCCAGCTCAGGATAACGTTTCAGAGTTCGATAGGCCAGTTTCGTAAAACGAAAAACGAAATGCGACAAAGTGA
>Ga0315282_10008391_pt1 | contig 16738 bp, 16 predicted proteins | sample YL17G07_20_MG_FD_203693 | JGI IMG/M metagenome (GOLD analysis project Ga0315282, IMG submission 203693) | Sediment microbial communities from Yellowstone Lake, YNP, Wyoming, USA - YL17G07_20 | ecosystem: Environmental > Aquatic > Freshwater > Lake > Sediment | place: USA: Wyoming | collected...
CTGGGGAGTACGGCCGCAAGGTTGAAACTCAAAGGAATTGACGGGGGCCCGCACAAGCGGTGGAGCATGTGGTTTAATTCGACGCTACGCGAAGAACCTTACCTGGGCTTGACATGTTAGTGGTAAAAGCCCGAAAGGGTAATGACTCAGGGGTAACTCTGGGAGCTAACACAGGTGCTGCATGGCTGTCGTCAGCTCGTGCCGTGAGGTGTTGGGTTAAGTCCCGCAACGAGCGCAACCCTTATCCTCTGTTGGTCGGAAACGACCTCTCTGAGGAAACTGCCAGCGACAAGCTGGAGGAAGGTGGGGATGACGTCAAGTCATCATGGCCCTTATGTCCAGGGCGACACACGTGCTACAATGGCTGCTACAGAGGGAAGCAATACCGCGAGGTGGAGCCAATCCCTAAAAGCAGTCTCAGTTGGGATCGGAGTCTGCAACTCGACTCCGTGAACGCGGAATCGCTAGTAATCGTGGATCAGCCATGCCACGGTGAATACGTTCCCGGGCCTTGTACACACCGCCCGTCACACCACGAAAGCCTGTTGTACCCGAAACTGGTGAGCCAACCCGCAAGGGAGGCAGCCATCTAAGGTATGGCCGGTGATTGGGGTGAAGTCGTAACAAGGTAGCCGTAGGGGAACCTGCGGCTGGATCACCTCCTTTCTAAGGAGATATATTTAGGTATGCTACGCACTATAGTAAAAGTGTCAGTTGTAAGTGTCAGTTTGCTTTTTACTGACACCAATCACTGGCACTTATACTTTCTTTGTGGGCCTATAGCTCAGTTGGTTAGAGCGCACCCCTGATAAGGGTGAGGTGATTGGTTCGACTCCAATTAGGCCCACCATCCGATTTTGCCTGCAGCAAAATCGGAGTTAAGAGTGAAAAGTTATGAGTTATAAGTTGTGGAATAAAACTTTTCACTTTTAATTTTCAACGTTGAACTCGTTACTCGAAAATTTGCTTGTGCAAATTTTCGCTTGTGGGGGTGTAGCTCAGTTGGGAGAGCGCCTGCTTTGCAAGCAGGAGGTCATCGGTTCGATCCCGTTCACCTCCACCATACAAATTTGACAGAGCAAAATTTTCCTGAGCTTTGCTCTATCGCTTTTTTATAAACGCTATCAAAAAAGCCGTTAATATCTATTTAACGCTCAGATGTTCTTTATAATTGCGGATTATATGAATTGCCAAATCTTCTAACTCTGAATCAGAAAGATCATGTCCATCGAAAGATGCTTTAGATAATATCACTACCGTATCTAATCTGTGAAATACTAACGAATATTTCCTATAATCATTAATAACAGGATCTTTAAATTTAGTTTTTAAAATCCAGTGATTATCGTCTACTTTCTCCCACTTTTTATCGGTCTTTATCCCTTCAGTAAATTCAATTAGCCTGATCCCTAAGTCTTTAGTTCCAGTAGCACTCTCGACTTTTAAAATAGAATATAAAAAATTTTCAGATGGGTACTGTATTTCTTGAGCCATTAAAGGCATAGAGGTATACAGAAAAAAAACTAATCCTAAACTAAATATTTTAGTAGTCTTTAGACAAATCATCTTCTTAAATGAAACGGAACACTTGTAGATACTACTCCCTTTTTAAAGAGCAAAACACCCTTTATAAAAAGTGCTGTCTGATTATGCAGAAGATTGTGCCACCATTTTGAAAGGATAAGATCAAAACGGAAATGTTAGAAGGCTCATTAAGAAAAAGATTACTCATAGATAACGCCAGAGGATGTCTCAATATCTATTCAATCAGTTGACATTGGAGAGTTTTCCAATGCTAAATTCTTACCCAAGATAGTTCATTTCATATAAAATATGATGTTATATTGAATAATGTAAATTGGAACTGATTATTACATGATGAAGAATTCGATCGGAGAACCGCAGAGACAGAAAAAAACAAAAAGGGTTTTATCCCTTTTATTCCTTACCATTGTTATCGGCCTTGTAATATTCATTTCGAGAGGACCGTATGTTTCAAATGCCCTCAAGAGACTTATACTTCCTGAATTAGAGACTGCACTCCAACAGAAGGTGATAGCGAAAAAGATCTATATCAATATCTTCCCGCTCTTCATAGAGGCCAAGGACTTAAAGGTTTTTGATGAAGATGGCAAAAGGATACTCCTTGCAAACAGGGTGAAAGGGTATATAGAGCCTTTAGGGTTCTTAAGGAAGCGCATTTCTATTCGCAGACTTGTCATAAAGGAGCCCAATTTATCCTCTGATAAAGGACATCTTGATGAGATAATAAAAAATGTTAAGGCCTATCTTGAAAAAGAGGGAAGGTTTCCCTTTAAAGTCAGAATTAAGGTGGTTGAGATAAACGAAGGTTCTGCATCTTTGCATGATGAGAATTTAGAAACCTCTTTAGACACTGAAGGGCTCGGAGGAGAGGTAATCCTCGGTAAAAATCCAAGGGTCAATATTTCTATTAAAAAATTCGATGTCAGAAAAGGTGGATTGCCCGAACTCACAGGAAATATTATGACCTCGCTTGTCTTAAAGAAAGATGAGATCGAAATAAAACGCCTCACCATTGGTTCATATGGCTCTGAGTTACAGGGTTCAGGTTTATATTCCAAGGGTAAGGGAACTCTGAGGACCAAGATAGCCCTTCTCGTTGATTCCATAAAGCACATCCTTAGCTTGAAGCAGAGAGGTGAAGGCAAGATGTCTGCAGAAGGTGAAATAAGACTTGAAGGCCTTCAGTCTCCGGGCTTTGGCCTTGGGCAATGGAAAGATATCTTTGTAGATTTAAAACTGAAAGGGGATTTTTATATCCAGACACTCATGGAAATGCTCAAAGTAAAAGAGAAGATAGAGGGGCTCGTTGATTTTCAGGGTGAAATAAAAGGGAAGCTTTCAGACATCTCTGGAGTGGCAAAGGCAAGGCTTCGAAAGGGCAATCTTTTCGGCGTTGAGATAGATTCACTCAGGTGCGATGTGACCTATCAGGATGGGTTAATGAGATTCGATCATGGCAATGCTGAGTTGTATAACGGTAATGCTAAAGCCGAGGCATCCATAAACCTCCCTCATGTTGAGCCCTTTACTCTCAATATACAGTTTGACTCGATTGATAGCAGAGCTGCCTTTAAGCTCATAGGTTGGGAGCCTGACATATCAGCTGGCAAGGTAGAGGGAGAACTTAAGACATCGGGTAGTAAATTCAACCCTGATGGTTGGTTTGTCTATGAAGCACAAAGCAGAGAGCAATCCGCCTTAGGCGGAGCAAAGAGCAAAGATTATAACCCTTCGGCTGAGAATGCTCTCGATAGGATAAGAAACATCAAAAGTAATTATTCCATGCGAGATGGTATCCTCTCTCTTTCTGGTCTGCAACTAAGAACGTCTCTCTCTGACATCAAAGCAGAAGGCACAATTGATGTCACGAAAAAAACTCTCGACTTTACATGCCGGCTCAATACAAAAGATGTCTCTGACCTGATTCTTCCCTACTACAACGGACTTAAAGGCCAGGGGAATTTTTCTGGAGGGATAAAGGGCACATTTGATAATCCCGAGGTATCCGGAAGAGCTGATATTTCGAGCGCCTCTGTGCAGGACTATAAGGCATACCGTATTACCTCTCTCTTCTCATATAACAAAAAGCTCCTCAATGTCCAAGAACTTCTTCTCATGCCACCTGGAGAAGAGCACAGGCTGAAGGGCAGGATATTATTTCCTGAGGCAGAAAAACTTTTCGATGTTTCAAAGCCCATATATGAAATGAATGCTACCGTTAAAAACGCTGACCTAAGAGGAATTATACAGCTCTTCTCTAAAGACATCCCTGCAAAAGCTGTAACAGGACGCATGAATGCAGATTTCAAAATCGGGGGCAGGGACAAAAATATTGAAATTGCCGGTAACGCTAATATCATGAAACCAACCATATTTAAAATTCCCCTTGACTCTGCATCTATGGCCTTCTCATATCTCAATAAAGAATTTGTTTTCAAAAAGGTCATGATCAAACAGGGTGTCTCGACCTTGACGGCTGAAGGAAAGATATCCTCCGATAAGAGATTTTCCTTTCATGTCTCATCAGACAAGATTTTGATAAAGGACATCGGCTTTGAGAACGTTCCTGAAGGTACCTTTTTCAGTATACAATCAGAAGGTCAGGGAACTGTTAAAGACCCTACCATTGTGCTTAATGCCAAAGTAGTCGGGGGTGTTTTTAAAGGTAGATCAATTGGCAATAGCACGATCAATGGGGAGATCAAAAACAAGAACATCTTTTTGAAGGCTACTCTCTTTGATGAAAGTATAAAGATCAGGGGGGAGGGACACCTTGACAATACGTTACCATGGAATGCTGAGCTCGAAATCCAGCCAGGCAAATATGATTTTATTTTAGGTTCAATTTTCAGAGAAATGCCAGAAGACCTGCTGCTCAATCTCAAGGGTCATGTCGAGATGGGTGGAGACATGAAAAACATAAGAGCCTCAGCAAATATAAGCAATCTTACCCTTTCACTTCTTGGCTACAGCTTTTCGAACGATTCTGATATAAAGGTCCAGATTGACAACAGGAAACTCTCTTTTCCAGCTTTTGCAATAAGGGGTGGTGGTACATCCTTGGTCAAGGTCTCTGGGGATATGGAGATTGGTAGAGAGTATAACCTTCATCTCGAAGGGCGATCTTCTCTTTCTCCATTAAAAGTCCTGTCCACGAACGTAGATCACCTGACAGGAGAAACTGAATTCTCTTTTTCTCTTATTGGTAAATGGGAGAAACCTGAGATGAGTGGTGACTTGAATATTGCCAATGCCTCTTTTGGATTAAAGGGTAACTATCCACGCATCAGTTCAGTCAATGGTCAAGCAACCATTGATAAAGACCGGGTCATTGTGAAGAAGCTTGTAGGCAGAATCGGAGGCGGAAATATAAGCACATCAGGTCTTGTCTATCTTGAGGCCTTTAGTATAAAAAGATTTTACGTTGAATCTAATCTTGATAATATAACCTTCTCTCCTTCAAAAGATTTCAATATAAACTTTAAAGGTTACCTTTTATATAAGGGGACCCCGGATGCCCATGGCATTAGCGGTGATATAAAGATAAACAGTGCGAAGTACAAGGAGAGGATAGATTGGAAAAGATTGCTTTTTCTGGCGAAGACAAAAGAGAAGCCTAAAGCTGAAGTATCCGGGCTTGAGAAGGCTGACCTGAATATAAAGATTTCGGGCGATGAAAATATTTATATTGATAACAACATTGCCAAGGCTCCCATAACAGTAGATATCGTACTAAGGGGAACAATAGCACGCCCTATATTGTTCGGCACGCTTGAATCTAAAGGTGGGATTGCCTATCTAAGGAACAATGAATTCAGGATCATTCATGCAAGTGCCTACTTTGCTGACCCAAACCGGCTGAACCCGGTTATGGAGGTTGCAGCCGAAACAAGCATACAGGGGTATCATATCAAACTAAATATTGAAGGACAGATAGAGCATTTCAACCTCTCGCTATCTTCAGATCCACCCCTTGAGGAGATGGATATCCTTGCCCTCCTGACAGTCGGCAAGGGAGGAAAGGAACTGAAGGCGACAGGAGGAGGTATAGGCGCAACAGAGGCGACCTCATTCCTTGCAGGGGAACTACAGGATGTTTTCGAGGAAAGGCTGAAGACTATAACCGGGTTTGACAGGCTTCAGGTTGGTCCCTATGTCTCAAAAACTACCGGTACCGTTGAGCCAAGAGTTACTGTATCGAAAAGGCTACTTGGCGATAGATTATACGTAACGTACTCAAGCACTCTGGGCTCTGCCGCCACCGAACAGCAGATATTTAAATTGGAATACCTCCTTGATAAGAACATATCCCTTGTCGGCAGCAGGGATGAGAGAGGAATTACAGGAGGTGACATAAAGTTCAGGTTTGAATTTAAATGAAAGGTGGAATGACAAATCGGAAATGGGAACGGAGACTTCAAGAGGTTTTCATTCTCATTTTCTATTTCCTCCTTCTTACTTTTCATATCTCGCTTTCCGAGGCTGAAGGCGCAATAGTTAGTGAAATACAAATCAACGGGCTTTACTCTCTTGAAAATAAAGAACTTCTTGACCTCCTAGGCATCAGGCCAGGTAGCGCAATCGATAATGGAAGCATAAGGCAAGGTATCAAAAGGGCCTTCTTAAAGGGGATTTTTGACGACATCTGTGTCGAGACAACGGACGGGGAAAAAACAAACGTTACGATTACAATAAAGGAGAGAGATTTCATAGAAAAGATATACGTAGAGGGAGATTATAACCTTTCCACAAAATTTATAAGGAATAATTTCTCCTTTAAAGATAATCAGGTGATGAGATATGATCTGATTGATTCCGCTATAGAAAAGCTGAAGCAAGGGATAGCAATACGAGGATACCCGGACACCAGTATCACTGCTAAGATTGAAAAGACAGAAAAACCATACAGGGTAAATATATATCTTCGGGTCACTACAGGAGAACCGGAAAAAATAAAAAAGATCATACTCTCCGGAGGGACAGAAGAGATCCAAAGGATGATGAACTTATCTGAAGAGGATTTATATGATCAGGTAGAACTACGGAAAGATCTCGAGAGAATAAAAGCATATTACAAGAAGAACAGATATTTCAGACCTGTAATAGGCCCTTATACATTTATGGATAGAACGCTCACCATCCCTATCAATCCTGGTAAGCGTCTGATAATCTCAACAGAGGGCAATAGCGCCATTTCCACAAAAACCCTTCTTAAAGAGATGCCCTTTTTTGAGGCTGAGGACTTCAATGATGACATGGTCGAAGAAGCGGTCGCCAAGATGCTTTCTCTTTATCACACAAAAGGATGTCTCTTTGCACAGATAGCACCTGTCGTAACATCAAAGGATGATCTCATAGGTCTCAATTTTTTTATATTTGAGGGGAAAAAGGTTAAAATCAAGGCAATCTCTTTCAGCGGTGTCAGTTTTCCAGAAAAGAACCTTAAAGAGATCATGACACTTAAAGAGGGAGAGCCCTATAATCCTGACCTTATCGATACAGACAGAGAGACAATTAAAGAGCTCTATATCGCTCTTGGATACTTAACAGTTAGCGTCGAAGAGTTTCAGACGCAATATGAAGAAAATACCCAAGAGATGAATATCATGATCAGAATACATGAGGGTTTGAAGACAGAGATCGAGAAGATAGATATTGTTGGGACAGAGCTCGTTTCCGAGGAGGAAGTAAAAAAGGCTGTCAGGATAAAACCAGGCGATCCATACAATGAAGTTGATATTTCGGACGCTCAATATAGGATTATTGATTTATACAACAGCCGTGGCCTTTTAGACGTCACAGTTAGCGTCCAGAGGAATTTTGAGGGGCAGAAGGTATCCTTGGTTTTTCAGATCAATGAAGACGGTGTAACTTTTTTTGGTAAGACCATAGTCACAGGTAATTACAGAACAAACTATGAAGTAATAAAAAGAGAGTTAAAACATCATGAAGGGATGCCATTTGACGATAGTCTCCTCGCTAAAGAGAGACAGGGAATATACAAGTTAGGCCTCTTTACAAATGTTGAGATGGAGGTACTTGACAAATATGACCACAAAAAAGATATCTTGATGAGATTGAATGAAGGGGATGCCGGTGCTGTAGAATTTGGTTTTGGATATGGAGACTTCGAAAGGTTCAGGGGATTTTTAGATTTGAGCTATAGGAATCTCTGGGGTCTGAACAGGCAGGCTTCATTACGCCTTGAGATGAGTTCTCTTGAGAAAAGATCGATTTTACAGTATCTCGAACCCTGGTTTCTCGATCAACAAATGCCTTTCAGGATATTTTTAATCTATGAAGACAGGGAAGAACTCAATTTCGATACCAGAAAAACATTATACAGATTGAACCGGTATGGAGCTACGGCAGGCGTTGAGAAAAAATTGAGCGATACCCTGAAGGCAGGATTGTACTATGAATTCTCCTTTGTAAACACATTCGATGTCCAACCTGACGTTGTCCTGAGCAAAGAAGATACAGGAACCCTTGCCATCAGTGCTCTCAGGCCTGGAATAGTTTATGATTCGAGGGACAATCCCTTTGACCCCAAGAAGGGTATCCTCTCTGGGATACAACTCAAAGTTACGTCTCCTCTCTTGTTGTCCGAGACTAACTTTATAAAGCTCTTAGCTAATGGTAGCACCTACCAGCAGTTGAGCAAACGTTTTGTCCTTGCTTTATCGCTTAGAGCAGGCACTGCTTGGGGATATCATGAAACCACAGAACTCCCGATTGTTGAAAGATTTTTTCTCGGAGGAAGAACAACGGTGAGGGGTTACAGGCAGGACACCCTCGGTCCTAAGGGCCCAGACGGGAACCCAACTGGAGGTGATGCATTTCTCTGCGGCAACCTCGAGCTCAGGTCATACATTGGCAAAGGTTTTGGAATTGTTACCTTTCTTGATAGCGGCAATGTCTGGCAGAAGGCAAAAAATATAGACCCTGGGGATCTCAAGTACTCTACGGGCCTCGGTTTCAGATATAACACCCCAGTTGGTCCTATCAGCATCGATTACGGACACAAACTTAACAAAGAAAAGGGAGAAAGTAATGGTGAAATACACTTCAGTATCGGCCATGCTTTCTAAGACAGTTAAGAGTGAACAGTTAATAGTGAGCAGTCTAAAAAACATCAAACAATGTTAACCAAATTCTTTTACTCATTATTCATTATTTTTTTACTAATCACTAATCACTATTCACTATCTGCTGCTGCAATTAAAGACTGCGTCGTTGCATTTGTGGATAGTACGGCAATAACACTCAGTGAATTCGAGGAGCAATATTCGAAGTCGCTGAAGGTCACTTCTGATATCACAAAAGAAGAAGTATTGAATGCTATGGTCAACAGATTCCTACTGCTCAGAGAGGCTAAAAAGACCAGATTAGAGGCACCTTCTGATGACGAACTGCTCAAGGAATATATTGACATTAAGATAAAGACTTTCATAAAGATAAAGGAAGAAGAAGCGTTAGATTTTTATCAAAAACATATAGAAGATTTTCAGGGTAAAGAATTTGAAACGGTGAGAGAAGATATCGAAAACTATCTCACTGAGGCTGAACTGAATCGGCTTCTCAAGGTGCATATTGATGAACTCAGAAAAAAGGCATACATTAAGATACAGCTATAATAGATAGGAAATAACAGCATGCTCATCACATTCAGGAAAGCGGGGACAACGCAAACAGTCTCCCCAAATCTTCTGGGGAAGGCTTGATTTTTCGATGTCCACAAACCCCATTTTCTTGAAGAATTCAGGATAGTACGTTAAAGCGAAAACCTGTTTTAAACCCAATGTCTTTGCCTCTTTCAGGCATTGTCTAACAAGGTTTTTCCCTATGCCAATTTTCTGGTATTCACTGTCTACTGCGAGAGATCGTATCTCGGCAAGGTCTTCCCACATGATATGCAGTGCACAGACACCACATATATTCCCATTATATTCACATACAATAAAATCTCTCACGTTTTCATAGAGCTCACTGAGGGACCTGGGAATCATCTCCTCTTTCTTTGCATAATCATTGATGAGTTTGTGAACCTGTTTCAGGTCAGTTATCTTAGCCTTTCTTATCTTCAAAGAATCTTATACCCTCCCTGATAGCCCTCTTGTTCATTGCGACGATCTCTTCCCTTGAGTCCATTGAATCCTCGAGGGCCTCAAACGTTGATTGCTCCTTCAAAAGCTTTGTTTTGGCAATCAATGTACCGAGCAATACCATGTTTGCAGATTTAGTATTACCAATGGTTTTGGAGAACTCTGTTGCAGGAACTCCAACAAATTCTATATCAGCACGAAGCTCCGGGTTCTTTATAAGAGATGAATCAAAGATAAGAATACCCATCTTTCTGAGCTGCGGTTGGAACTTTCGAAGAGATTGGTCATTCATGACAACGAGTATGTCAGGGTTTTTCACAATTGGGGAAGCTATCAACTCATCCGAGACAATCACCGTGCAGTTTGCTGTACCTCCCCTCATCTCTCCCCCGTAAGATGGGAACCAGGTCACCTCTTTGTTTTCGAGCATACCGGCATAGGCAAGGATTCTTCCGAAAAAAAGTAATCCCTGTCCCCCGAAACCTGCTATGATAATTCCTTTTTCCAGTTATTCTCCCCCCTTGAATTTATCCTTCAATGTTCCCAGAGGGAATACTGACATCATCTCTTGCCGAAGCCATAGTATTGAATCCTTAGGGGTAAGTCCCCAGTCTACCGGACATGGCGAAAGTATCTCGACAAGGCTGAACCCTTTCCCTTCCATCTGATATCTGAAGGACTTTTCAATTGCCTTTTTCGTATTGACCAGATTTCTGTAGGAATCTACCGAGGTCCTGACAATATAGGAAGCTCCCTCAATTGTGGACAGAAGTTCTGAAACACGAAGAGGAAATCCTGCGGTCTTGATATCTCTTCCCGAGGGTGTCGTGCTAGTTTTCTGGCCGGGGAGTGTCGTCGGTGCCATCTGGCCTCCCGTCATACCGTATGTTGCGTTATTGACAAAGAATACCGAGATGTTCTCTCCCCTGTTAGCAGCATGAATAATCTCTGCTGTACCTATTGCAGCAAGGTCCCCGTCACCCTGATACGTAAAGATTATCCTGTCAGGCATGGCACGTTTAAGTCCTGTTGCTGCGGCAGGAGGTCTGCCGTGTGGGGCTTCGAGAATGTCAAAATTAAAATAGTCATAGGCAAATACTGCGCACCCTACTGGAGCAATCCCCACGACTCTTTCTCTTATACCTAACGTATCAATACATTCGCCAATCAACCTGTGTATGAGGCTGTGTCCACACCCAGTACAAAATCTGAATGGCACCTGTTTAAGGCTTACGGGCCTCTGGAATATTTTTTTCATCCCTCTCCTTCAGAGTCTCAAGGAGGACTCCCTCAAGAAGACCATAATCGCTGACAATTAATTCATCAAAGTTAAAACTTTCCATTATGTTAATTGTAAATTGTATACCGGGTATAATCAAGTCTGCCCTTCCCGCTTCAAGCCCCACGACATTCTCTCTTTCCCTCAGTGGAAGGGCTAACAATCTTTTCCCCATATCGTAGAGTCTGCTAAGGGGTATTCTATGGAGATGTATTTTCCCCCTTGAATACATTTCGAGTTGTAGGTCAACAGAGGCAAGGGTTGTAAAGGTTCCTGCTGTTCCTATGAAGTTTGTCTTCCTTTTGATATGATGACTAATCCTCCTTTTCAAAATTTCTAAAAATGAAAGGACCTCCCTATTTAATGCTGAGATGTCTGCTTCTGAGACAGGATCGGTCTTAATGAAATTTTCATGAAGTTTTATAACCCCAATAGGGATGCTCCCCATATCCACAGAATCCTTGCCTTTACACAGTATCCACTCTGTGCTTCCTCCTCCTATATCAATAATAAATGTTGAATTGTGAGTAATCAGTGAGTCAGGAAGGGATGAAAGGATACCCTTGAGGGTAAATTCTGCCTCTTTTTCACCTGATATAACCTCTATAGAGATACCTGTATCATCAAGTACTCTTCTTATAAAAACACCCGCATCGTGTGCTTCTCTCAAGGCGCTCGTAGCAACGGCGCGTACAGTCTTAACCCCATAACTTTGAATAATGGAAGAGAATTCCTTTAGTACTGCTATTGAGGCTTCAATGCGTCCAGCCTTGAGGATTCTATCCTGATTGATCCTTTCTGCTAACCGTGTAATCTTCCTTTCATAAAGTACATCTTCAATCCTGTTATCCTTAACATTACCTATGAGAAGCCTTATTGTGTTAGAACCAACGTCTATAACAGCAGAAAGGACCACTCAATATTATAAACCAGAAAAAATCCTTTCCTCAAACTTTCTCGGGATTGTTTACAAAATAGGCTAAAAATATCTTGATTTTTCTAAGTGTTCAGTTATAAAATTGACAAACCTTTTATGGTATAATGATGGCTTAAGATTAATGGAAATCCTTCATGAAAGGAGGTGACAGTTAATGAAGAAGTTTTTAGCAATACTTTTATCGCTGTTGCTGTTTGTATCATTCTCACTCGGCGTTGGCTGCAAGAAGGCTGAGAAACCGGCTGAGGCTCCAAAGCCGGCTGAGGCACCAGCACCGGCACCAGAGAAACCGGCTGAGGCTCCGGCACCAGCACCGGCACCAGAGAAACCGGCTAAATAGGTTTTCTAGATAAAATCAGGGATGGGAAAACCCATCCCTGATTTTTCCTTTCCATGGAGCAGCACTATCTGCTCTCTTTTCCCATGACCTGTATATACCTTGCAATCCCATTTCTCGTAATTAACCCGATAACTTTATTATTATATTTCACCACAAGCCTCCCCTTATCTTTGGTAATCATGAGTTCCAGGGCTTTCATAACATCATCTTCGGGTGAAACTTCCCATTCCCTATTGTGGGAAATCAAGACATCCGATACTTTGACCTTCATCCAATCTTCCCTTGGAATATCCTTAACCTCTTTAAGAGTTATGATACCGAGGAATCTTCCATTGTCAAAGACAGGGAATCCTCCGTAGCCATATTTAAGAAAATACCCATTCACCGCCTCATCAAGAGTAACCGGTGAACTGAGAGTTACCATATCCTTTACCATTACGTCCTTGACCTTTAAGCCGGAAAGATTCTCCTGAAGACTCACCTGTTGATAGCTTGCCTGAGCTGCTGTGTAAAGAAACAAGCCTATAAACATAAGCCATAATCCTCCCGGAAACCCTGTAAGGAAAGAGAATAAGCCAAAAATAATGAAAAAAAGGGCTATCTTCTGACCGATGCCAGATGCCTTTCTCGTGGCATGAAAATAATCTTTTGTTTTCCCCCATAGTATTGATCTCAATACCCTTCCACCATCCATAGGGAAACCCGGAATAAGATTGAAGGCACCGAGAATAAGATTAAGCCGCGCGAGCCACCAGAAAAGGGCTTTCATCCCGGGGTTTGCAACTGCAGCATAGAATAGGAGGAAGACTCCTGCTAAGAAGAAACTCGAGAGTGGTCCTGCAAGGGCTATCTTGAATTCTGCTTTCGGAGTTGGTGGCTCACCCTTCATCTGGGCAACACCACCGAAGATAAAGAGAGTAATACTGAGTATCGTTATTTTGTATCTTCGAGATACGAAAGAGTGCGAAAGTTCGTGAAATGTAACAGATGCAAAGAGAAGGAACGCTCCAATGGCACCTTTTATCCAGTAAGATGCTGCCGGTAATGCAGGGGCTTCCTTAGGAAAATAGTAAGTTGATAAAGACCATGTTATCAAACCAAAAACAATGAGCCATGAAAAATGAACCCTGATAGGTATTCCCCAAATCGTGATTATCTTCCATGAACCCTGATATAATGCTCCGTCCATTTCTCTCCCTTTTTACTCTTAATGATAGCCGAGGCAGGTTAAAATGTCTACTGGAGAGAATTGACTCTTTGATGTATTTATATTAAGCTAAGAAAACTCTTCAATGGAGGATATCATGGATAAAGATGCTACAAGTATGATGGGGGCATTTCTTTTAGGAGGGTTAATCGGTGCAGCTATTGCCCTCCTCTATGCACCAAAATCAGGACGTGAGACGAGAAAAGATATTTCAAAGGCAGCAAAACGTGCGAAAAGAGGCGCCGTCGATCTGGCTGAAGATATAGCCGAAAGTGTTAGTGATTTCACGAGTGATATGAAGGATAAGGCATCAGATATCGTAGATCAGGGAAAGGAGTTGTCAGACAATGCCAGAAAGGAAATTTTGGCAACCCTCGAACACGGACAGAAGGTAATCGAAAAACAGAGGAAAAGAATAATCGACGCTTTCGGGATTTAAGAGTTAAAGGGCATACGATAAATATCGTCAAGCAGCCAGTTTACCCCGTAGGAATGCCTCATGGCTTGCCATGGGGATGATAAATTAAGATATCTTATGCTTTTGTGCACGGGGTTCAATGCCCCGTGTACAATTCCAACGGGTTTACTAATACCCACATCCAGTGATAAGAAATGTCATTGCGAGTGAAGTTGCGAGGCGAAGCCGAAGCAAACCGGAGCGAGATTCCTCACTGCGTTCGGAACAAGCTCCGCAATCTCGTCTTTCAAAAAGAGATTGCCACGGTCGAAACGACCTCTCAATGACAGACAAAGCAATCGCTTGCTGTTGTTATCGTTGTATTTGAGCAATAATTATTTTGGGGATACCTTCTTTTTTGCTGCTGGTTTTTTCTTTTGAGCGATTTTCTTTTTGCTCACTTTCTTTGCTACTTTTTTCACTGTCTTCTTTTTTGCTTTTGCGGGTTTTTTCTCAACTGATGATATCTCTACAATCTCCATACCGCAGCAGTAAATAGGACTTAACTGCGCCCCAAAAGCTTCTGAAACAACTACCTCTGTACCACACCGTTCACACTCATAGGTTACTACCACTGCCTTTGCCATGATAATTCCTCCTTTTGTTGTAATAATACTACCTATTATATTACTTGTATTTTTTATGTCAATTCCATAGTAAATAATCACGTCAATTTCCAGTTGACAATTCCGAAACAATATAGCAAAGATTAAGAAAATGGAAGAGAAAATAGAGCGACATTCTGCCTGGGATGGTAGAAAGGAACTTTATTGACAGAGATGATCTTGAAAAAAGAATCAAGAATTTGAAGAGTATGACAGAAGATTGAAAATGAAAAATTCAATGCCGAAAAATATCACTCAGTGTATGCGTTGCGGTACGTGCTGTCTGAAAGGAGGTCCAATCCTTCACCATGAAGATAAAAAAATCCTTCGCGCTGGACATGTAGGATATCAGTATTTAGTGACCATCAGAAAAGGTGAATTGGCGCTCAATCCCCTCAGTGGAAAGCTTGAACCAGTTCATAGAGAACTGGTAAAGGTAGCTGGTAAAGGCAAAGATTGGTCATGTTGCTTTTATGATGAAAAAGAAGCCTCATGTATGATTTATGAGCACCGCTTCTTAGAATGCCGTCTTTTGAAATGCTGGGACACCTCAGAACTCATATCCGTCATCGGCAAAAACACGATTACCCGTGCTGACATCATCAACCGTGATGACCCGATATTGTCGGTCATTAGGACCCATGAAAAGGCCTGTCCTCTGCAGGAAGTAGAAAACTTAATCTTCACTTTATCACAGGGAACAGACAAATCAAAAACCCTTGCAAAACTAACTGAGCTTGTCCGTAAAGACCTTGCCATACGTTCCTATGCCCTGTCCGAATTGGGACTAAAACCTGAGTTTGAATTTTTTATTTTCGGACGCCCCTTGTCCAAACTCCTGAGTGATCGTGCAATAACGGTTCATATGAAGAAATCAAAAAGTTATGACCCAGATAATCCGGGAAGATAAAGGGTTATTATGCTATTAATGGTGAAAGAACTTAAAAGTCATTTAAGATTATTAAAGAACTGGATTACCGTCTTCACTGGAATAACGTCATTCCTGCGAAACAGGCTGTTGCAGAAGAAGTATTTTGTCATCCCGAACTTGTTTCGGGATCTCGTAACCTATTGATTTTATTAGATGCTGAAACAAGTTCAACATGACATTTTTAGCGATTTTGCCCGTTCTGCAACAGCTTTGAAAAGCAGGGATCCAGAGATTTTAACCAGGAACGGAATTCGCTATGAATAAAAGTGAACTCACTGCCCTCGAAACAAAAATTCTGTATTACATTCATCACTCCGGTCCAGCCTTCGTTAAGAAGCTTTCTGCCCGACTTAATGAGAATCCACATACAGTTCGCAGTAGTGTCGAGCGCCTACAAAGCACCAGTTATCTGGAAAGGGTGTCTGGTACACTGGTTGAATACAGGCTAAATAAGAGAAATAAAGTTACCAAGCACAGAAACCATACCTATTACGACCTCACACGGAAAGGAAGGCTCTTCATGCGCAATTTCCATGGTAAAGTTGAAGTCAATCTGCGGCCTCCCTATAAGCAGCTCTGATGATTGATAAGACAGAAATAATCGACGCTGTTAATGAAAGGCTGAAAAAGCTCCCAGTAGGCCACTACCTGGACCTAAGGACTTATAAACGGAACAGATCGGTAATCATTGTCAAAATTGGTGAAGATGATTTGCTCATCATTGAAGATGGTTTTTTCAAAGAAAGGTTTCATATCAGTTCTGACAAAGTGAAGAAATTGCTTACAACCCTTCTGAGAAAAGAGTTCCCCAGAAGTCATAAAATCAGGCTCTATACAATGGGCAGGTTCACAGAGGAGGAAACCAAAAATACAACCCGAAAAATTCTTTGAATGCTGATCATATTTTTTTGGATGCAATAATATATAACAAGGTCAGTAGCACCATTACTTTTGAGCGCTCTTCCTCCTTTACACTTTTCTCTTTTCCTACCTTTATTTGTTTTTCTTTCTTTTCAGCCGCAGATGGTATTTTTGAGCTATCTTTTTTCCCCTGTGGTTCTCTAATCTCTTTTTGGGCCTTTTTATATTTTTGGAAAGATATATTCTGTTTCGGAGAGAACATGGGATCAAGGAGATACGTCATCTTGAAATACTTACTCGCTTCATCATATTTCCTCGTTTTATATAACGCATATCCGATGTAATATATAAACTTGCATAAATAAAGCTACATATGAGATAATGGCATCATCCCCTAAATAGGAGGTGCCATGAGAGCGGTTAAAATTCATGGAACGGTCAAAAAGATACAGGAGTTGGTTAAACTTAGCA
>Ga0315282_10008393_pt1 | contig 16735 bp, 13 predicted proteins | sample YL17G07_20_MG_FD_203693 | JGI IMG/M metagenome (GOLD analysis project Ga0315282, IMG submission 203693) | Sediment microbial communities from Yellowstone Lake, YNP, Wyoming, USA - YL17G07_20 | ecosystem: Environmental > Aquatic > Freshwater > Lake > Sediment | place: USA: Wyoming | collected...
GCGCTACCTTTTCCATGGTCGGTGTCCTCCTTGAATTTGAAGTTTTCAAATTTGGGCTGATGCTACACCATCACGCCCGTCGAGGCCACCGACCTTCTCTTGTTCCTTCTACATGATGACTCCATAAAGTTAGCCGGAGATCTATTGAGGATCGCAAAATAGGTTGACAGAAAAGCTCTCGGCAGGTTTGTAGCCCACCCTTGTCTGCAAGGGTGGGTTCCGGGGAAAAAGCTCGATTTTCCTGGGCAAACCCCACCCTTCGCGCGGACGCGAAAGGTGGGCTACAAAATTCGGCAATCGCTCTATGTGTCAACCAATTACGCGAGTCTCAGTAGGTAACCCGCCGCCTTGCCCCAGGGGCGGAAATTTGCTAAATTATAAAACTCGGGGAAGGGGAGGAAAGTCAATGCCGCTCAACCCAAAGCTGAAAGAGCTTCTGGTTTGCCCCAAGTGTCACGGCAAGCTGACCGTGCAGGGGAACGACGAAGCCTTGGACTGCCCGGCCTGCCAATTGCGCTACAAGATCGAACGCTACCCCAACGAGGTCTTGATCCCCAACATGATCATCGAGCAGGCGGAGGATTTATCCGGCAAAGGTCATGCCCAAGGCTGAGACATCGCGATCTGCGGGTGGGGGCACCCGCACCACTGGGGGCACCCGCACCACTGGGGGCACCCGCACCACTGAGGGCACCCGCACCACTCAGGACATCCGCACCGCTGACCCGGAGCGCATCCTGGTGGTGCAAACCGCCTTCCTGGGCGATGTCGTGCTTGCCACTCCGCTCCTGCAGGCCCTGCGCCTGAAGTACCCGCCAGCCCATCTCGCCTTGCTGACCACCCCGATGGGGGCGGAAATCCTGGCTGGTTTGCCGGCGTTGGACGAGATCATCTCCTTTGATAAGCGGAAGCAGGACCGGGGCGCCAGGGCCACGCTGGCGCTCGGCAAGAAGCTCCGCGAAAAGCGTTTTGATCTGGCCTTGTGCCCCCATCGCTCGGCCCGCACCGCGATCCTGGCGGGCCTGGCCCGGATTCCGCGCCGGATCGGTTTTGCGGATTCGGCCTGGCCCTGGCTGTATCAGACCACCGTGGTCCGCGATCTCTCCCGCCACGAGGTCTGGCGCAACCTCCAGCTTTTGGACCCGCTCGGAGGGACGCCGCCGGGCTTCCAGCCCGCGCTGGGTCTGGGCTCGGCGCCAAGCCTGGACCTGGAGCGGCTCGGACTTTCCGGGAACGGTCTCAAAGTCGGGCTGTGTCCGGGCAGCGTCTGGCCGACCAAGCGCTGGACCGCCCAGGGCTATGCCGGCCTGGCCGATTTGCTCCAGCAGCAATTCCACGCCCAGGTCTTCCTGCTGGGCGCCCCGGAAGACGCGGCGGTGGCCGCGGAGGTCGAGGCGCTTTGCCGGCAGCCGGTGCGGAACCTGGCCGGCCGGACCACGCTGCCCGAGTTGGTGTCCGTGATTGATCGGATGAACCTGCTCGTGACCAACGACAGCGCGCCGGTCCATATCGCCTCGGCCCGCCGGGTGCCGGTGGTGGCGATCTTCGGCCCCACGGTGCCGGCCCAGGGCTTTGCGCCCTTCCAGGAGCGGGCGGCGGTGGTGGAGCTGCCGCTCCTTTGCCGGCCGTGCGGCGCCCACGGGCCCCGGACTTGCCCGCTCGGCCATTTCCGGTGCATGAACGACCTTCGCCCTGATCAGGTCCTCTCGGAGCTGATTCCCCTCTTATCGGGGCGCGGGTGACCCCACTCGCGCATTCATCTCCAACGATGAGCAAACTCTCGATCCTGGTGATCACCCTGAACGAGGAGTTGCGGCTGCCCGCCTGCCTGGAGAGCGTCCGCTTTGCCGACGAGATCGTGGTGGTGGACTCGGGCAGCACCGACCGCACCCTCGAGCTCGCCCGGGGTTTTACCGGCAAAGTGTTCCACCAGGACTGGCTGGGCATGAACGGCCAGAAAGCTTTTGCCCTCACCAAGACCACCGGCGATTGGGTTCTCAACCTCGATGCCGACGAGGCCGCCGGCCCCGAGCTTCAGGCCGAGGTCAAAGAGCTGATCCGTCGCCCTGGGGTCCAGGAGGCCGGGTTCCTGATCCCTCGGCTGACTTCTTACCAGGGCCGCTGGATCCGCCACAGCGGCTGGTATCCGGACCGCAAGCTCAGGCTCTTCCGCCGGGAGCTCGGCCGCTGGGCCGGCGAAGACCCCCACGACCAGGTGAAGGTGGACGGCCCGGTCGGCAAGCTCAAGGGAGAGATCCTCCACTGGACTTATGAAGACCTGGCCCATCAGGTTGCCGCGCTCAGCCAGTATGCCTGGGCTGCGGCAAAAGCCAAGCAGAAAGCGGCCGAGCGTTTCCGGCTGCATCGCTTGCTCTTGCACCCGCCCGGAGCTTTCTTGCGCACCTACTTTCTCCAGCAGGGCTTCCGCGACGGCTTGCCCGGATTCCTCATCGCCGGCATGAACGGTTTCTATACTTTCCTCAAGTACGCCCGGCTCTGGGAGCTCGAGCGCAGGGCGCCGGAGGGCCGGGGGGATTCGGCATGAAGTTCGCCGTGACCACGCGGACGGTGGGCGGAGTGCGGTGGCGGATTCGGCCCGAATACGCCCAGGCCCTGGAACCCATCCTGACCGATCTGGCCCTGCCGGTGGATAACCCCCGCCATACCGTGTTCAAGGATTCGCCGGGCGGGACCGCCATCTTCACCTTCAAGCCCAACCGGCCGGACCTGCCCGCGGAGTTGTTCGTCAAGATTTATCGGTATCCGGACTGGCGTTCGCGCCTGCGCCGATGGCTCCGCCGGTCGCCGGCCTTGCACAAGTGGGAAATGGCCGCAGCCCACGAGGAGCGGGGCCTGCCCGCGGCCCTGCACCTGGCCCGGGGCGAGCGGCGGCAAATGGGTTTCGTGCTCGAAGACATCGTGCTCCAGGAAGCGCCGGTCAATTACCATGCCTTTGACGAGTATTTCCGCACCACCTTCCGGCCCGAGCTGCCGGGCCTGCTCCCGGAACACAAGCGGCAAATGATCCGCGACCTGGCCCGGCTCCTGCGCAAGATGCACGACCGCGGGATCGCGCGCCCGGAACTGGAACCCCGCAACATCATGGCGGCCCGCCAGCCGGGCGGGGGCGTGGCCCTGATGTTTGTGGACCTGCCCCAGGCGCAAGCGGCCGGGAACCCGGGTCCCCTTTCTTTTTCCGAGCGCCTCGAATCGCTCGCCCACTTCGATGAAACCTTCGCCCCCTTCCTCAACCGCGGCTACCGCATGCGCTTCTTCCGCGAGTATTTCGCCCCGGACCAGCTTCCCCCGAAAGAATTCTCCCGCCGCATGTACAAAATTCTGGACCGCGCCGACCGGATCGGCCGGCGCCATATGCAGCTCGCCCGCCGCGACGTGCTCGAGCGCCGCTCTCCTTATTACTGGTTTTGCGCCGGCGATGATCGGGTCTTCCTGGCCGAGTCCGTGTACCAGAACGATCTGATTGAAATGTTCGAGCTCCTGCCCAAGGCCGCGGCCGAGCGATCCCTGCTCCGGCTGAAACTGGTGGGCGAACCCCGGCCCCTGGAAGTCCAGGTCATCGCCTGCCCGCCGGCCCCGGACCTGGCCCGCCGGCTCCTCAGTCCGGCCCGCTCCGCCTTTCTCCTCGCCGCCGGCCTCCGCGCGAGGCGGGTGCCGCACCGGACCGTGGTGGCCGCGATCGAGGCCCGGCGCCGGCCCTGGGCCAGGCCCGGTTGGCTCCTGCTCGAACGGCCCGAAACTCCGGGCACGGTCAACCTGGCCGAATACCTGGCCCGCAAGGTGGCCGACGAGTTCTCCGGACTGCCCTGGGACCGAACCATGCTCCCCCGCCTGGCCCGCTTCATCATCTGGCTCCAGGACATCGGCCTCTGCCACGTCCAGGCCTCGGGCGAAAACATCTGGATCCTTCGCACCCCTTCCGGCGCCCACGATTTCCTGGTCGGCGATCTGCACCTGCTCCGCGACGGCGTCCGCCTCTCTCTTCCCGCCGCGGTCCAGTATCTGGCCAGCCTCTTCGCCAAGCTCCCCATCTCCGAAACCGACGGCTGGATCGTGGTGGAAGAATACCTCCGCTACTCGCGCCGTTTCCGCGACCGGCGCGACGAGTTCCGGGCCCGCTTCCGCCAGTGCGCGCGCGAGTGGCTGGTCTCGCCGGAAAGCCCCGCGTGAGCGCGCCTCTCTCCATCCTCCTCGTCGCGCCCATTCGCTTTTATAACGCGGAAGCCGAATACATCCGGAGGCTGGCCCTGGGTCTGCTGGCCGGAGGTCACCGGGCGGTCATCCTCGGCCGGCCCGGCTCTCCGCTCTTGGATCGCGCCCGGCAGGAAGGCATCCCCGTCTGCGACCGCTTCCGGCTCGACTCGCTCTCGCCCGCGCACCTCCTGGGCTTGACCGGCAATCTCTCCCGCTACCTCGCCCGGGAACAATACGATGTCGTCAACGTCCACCGCTCCGAAGGCGCCATCTTTGTTGCCTGGGCCGTGCGGCGGCTAAGGACTTTAGGGGCGCGCCAGACTTTAGGGGCGCGCCTGACCCCAGGCGCGCATCCACTGCTCATTCGCACCCGCGGCGACATGCGCCCGGTCCGCCGCGACCCGATCAACCGCCGTCTCTACGGCCGCTGGACCGACCAGGTAATCGCCACCAACGAGCTTTTACGCCAGGAGCTGATCATCCGCCTGGCGCTTGATCCGAACCGCGTCCATACGGTCCGCTTCGGCCTCAACCCGAACGAGCTCGCGCCCCGCCGGCCAGCCGAGGAGGCGCGGCGCGAGTTGGGGCTAAAGGCTTCGGCCCGGGTGGTGGGCATGCTCGGCCGGATCGGCCCGGTCAAGGGACATCGCTACCTTTTGGAAGCGGCCCCGGCCATTGTCCAGGCCGTGCCCGAAGCGGTTTTCCTGGTGCTCTATTCCATGATCGAGGACCAGAGCGATTTCCAGGCCCGCCTCCAGGCCTCGCCGCTCCGGGACCGCTTCCACCTAGTCGGTCCCCGGCCCGACCCGGCCGACCTCATGCAACTGGCCGAGGTCGCGGTCATCCCCTCGGTCGGCAGCGAAGCCAACTGCCGCGTCGCCCTCGAGTGGATGTCGCTCGGCAAGCCCGTGATCGGCTCGCGCGTGGGCGTGATCCCGGAACTGATCGAGCCGGCCACGACCGGCTTCCTGCTCCTGCCCCGCCTCGCCCCGGCCCTCGCCGATGCCGTCATCTCTCTGCTCCGCGATCCCGCCCGCGCCCGGCGCCTGGGCCAAGCCGGCCGGCGCCGGGTCGAAGAACACTTCACCGACCGCCACCTGATCCAACAGACCGAAACTATCTTCACCCAATCCTTGCCCATTCAGGAGAATAGATAGATCCGCAGATTACCCAGCGCGGCCGGGCCGCAAATCAAGAAGAAGAAAATTTAACCGCGGATGGACGCGGATAAACGCGGATGAAGAATGAGGAATAAAGCTCAAGAGGGTTGGGTCAGCAGGAAATTTTAGGGAGTGCTCCGCGTTCATCGGCTTCGATCCGCGAAGAGGGAGAATTCGCCGGCAGTACCGCGCGAGACGAAGCCAAGAACCCGAGCGAAGCGCAGATCATGGCGGATCAACGCGGAAGGGAAAAAATTCACAAGCTCTTCTTGAAAACCGGCAACTTCTTTCTTTTTTTTGCGTTCATCCGCGTTGATCCGCGGTAGAAATTATCTTCTTAAAAAAGAAGCTGTTGCCGGATTGCAATGCAGATTTCGCAGATTTTTTTCTTCCGAAGTCTCATGCCTCATGCCTCAGGCCTCAAGCCTCTTTGCTTTGACGCCCTGGCCTCATTTTTTTCTTGACATGTACCAAGCTTTGTGCCCACAATTGCCACTCAAGCAACGGGTTGCCCGAGCAGATAAACCCTTTTTCGGCCAGGAGGCCAACCCATGGAGAGGATCGGGGTCAGAGCTGGACACTGGACATTGCCTCGTTTTTAAGCCTGAGGATCAGGATAGAGGAAATAGGTGACTGTCCCATATTGTCTGGGGAGGTGAAAAATGACCGCGGTTGTAAACGATAAGACGCAACTCTATCTCGTCGGAGGAGGAATCGCCGGGCTTTCAGCGGCCGTCTTTGCCATCCGGGACGCCCGCCTTCCAGGAAAGAATATACATATATTTGAAGTGCTGGATGTTCTGGGCGGAGCTTTGGAGGGCGGCCTTTCGCCTGACAAATATTATGTCACCCGCGGGGACTGGAAATTCAATATTGAGGTCTATCAGTGCATGTGGGATGTTTTATCAGCCATTCCTTCTTTGACTGATCCGAAAAAAACAGTGAAAGATGAGATCTTTGAATATAACAAAATCCACAAAAAGAACGCCAAATCCAGATTGATCGGCAAAAACCAGAATAAAGACGACGTCTCCACCATGGGCCTGAGCTGGGGAGACCGGATCAAATTGCTGTCCCTCATCTTCACTCCCGAAAATAAGATTGAAAATCGCCGGATTGACTCATGGTTTGATCCTTCATTTTTTGAGACCAATTTCTGGAAAGTATTTTTTTCGATGTTTGCGATCGAGTACTGGAATGACCTGGTGGAAATGAAGCGATATATGCGCAGATTTGTGCATGGTTTGCATCGAATGGTTCAGGGCGGCGCAGAGGTGGTTACACCGTACCATAATTATGATTCCATGATTCGGCCGATGACGAAATGGCTCCAAGAACAAGGCGTCAACTTTGAAATGGGGTGCAAGGTTACTGACCTGGATTTCAAGCCTTCCCCGGATGAAATAACCGTGGAGCGAATGCACTACCTCCGCAAGGGAGAAGAGAAAGAAATAGCCGTCCATGAGGGCGACTATGTATTCGTTACCAACGGATCAATGACCGCGGATTCCCGACGCGGGTCCATGACCGAACCCCCCGCCCTTGAAACAAGGAAATTGGACGGCTCCTGGACCCTCTGGGAAAATATTGCGAAAAAGCGGCCGGGTTTGGGAAACCCGTCCGTTTTTAATGGTCATATAGATGAATCAAAATGGTTAACGTTTGCGGTTACCAGTAAAGATCCGACCTTCATCAAATTGTATGAACAGTTCACCGGCAATAAACCGGGGCAAGCGGATATGGTTACTTTTAAGGACTCGAACTGGCATATGTCCATACTCGTGCCGCATCAACCGCACTTTCTCAATCAGCCCAAGGATGTTTTTTTCTGGGGGGGATGCGGCTTAGTCCCGGACAAGGAGGGCAACTATGTAAATATCGAGATGTCCGAATGCAGCGGCAGGGACATCCTGACCGAAATCTGCCACCAATTCGGGTTCGTGAAAGAGCTGCCCCAGATCCTCGAGACCTCCACCTGTATTCCGAGCATGATGCCATATGAAATGAGCCATTTTTTGCCGAGGAAAAAGAGCGACCGGCCTCCGGTGGTGCCGGAAGGCTCGACCAACCTGGCGTTTATGGGACAGTTCGTTGAGAGCGGCGAGTGCGTGATGCTGGTGGAATCCTCGGTCCGATGCGGGAAAATGGCCGTGTATTCGCTCCTCAATGTGGACAAAAAAGTTCCTCCGGTTTACACGGGAGTCTATAATCCCGCCGTATTGGTAAAGGCGCTTGCTGCCATGCTCAAGTAGATTCAGCGTGTGACTGATTCATCAAACCCCGTTCTTCCGGGGTGCCAGAACCGTCGCCTCCATAAAGATTGTAGAAGTGGTTTCATAACCGGACGATTGTCGGGGCGGCTCGCGAGCCGCCCCTACCGGGCCGCAAATTACGGCATATTCCGGGGTTAGCCCGCCAAGGTTCTCGGCGGAAACAAGGTTATGAAACCACTTCTAATATTGGGTTGGCTACCTTAACAACCCACAGATTCTCGATGAGAGCCAAATCCAAAATTCCGAAAATCAAAAATTCTTGAAGAATCCAAAATTCTGAAAATCCAAAGTCTGAGATTAAAGCGCGCCCTTGTTCCCCGCTCAATCGCATGTTAAGTTAATAGCGGAAAATCAAGGAGAGGGGTGGAGCCAGTGAGTTCGGATTATCGCTTGTACATTGACGGCGCCTGGTGCGACGCCGCGGCCAAGGGAAGCTTGGGCGTGATGGACCCGGCGCTGGGCGAGGTGTTTGCCGAGGTCGCTTACGCCGGCCGGGAAGACGCGAGACGCGCGATAGCCGCGGCGGAGCGGGCTTTCCCGGGCTGGAGCCGGCTCTTGGTCTATGAGCGCGCCGATCAAGTGAAGCGAGTGGCTGACTTGCTCCGCGAGCGGGCGGACCTGATCGCGCGCCTGGTCACCCGGGAGGTCGGCAAGCCTCTGGCCGAGGCCAAGGGCGAGGTCATGGGGGCCGCGGCGGTCTGGGAGTGGTCCGCGGAGGAATCCAAGCGGCTGGCCGGGGAATGGATGCCCACGCACGTCGGGGGCAAGCGGATGCTGACCATGCGGATGCCGGTGGGCGTGGTCGGCGCGATTGCGCCCTGGAACTTCCCGGTCCTCCTGATCTCCCGCAAGCTGGCTCCGGCCCTGGCCGTGGGCTGCACCGTGATCGCCAAGCCGGCCACCAAGACGCCGCTCGCTACGATTGAGTTGTTCCGCTGCCTGGAGCAGGCCGGCTTTCCGGCCGGCGTGGCCAACCTGGTCATCGGTCCGCCCGGCGAAGTGGCGGACGAGTTCATCAAGAACCCATCGGTGCGCAAGGTCAGCTTTACCGGCTCGGTGGCGGTGGGGAAACAATTGATGGCAGAGGCGGCTCCTCAGCTCAAGAAGCTCAGCCTGGAGCTGGGCGGCCACGCGCCTTTCATCGTCGCGCCGGACGTGCCCGTGGCCGAGGCCGCGGAAAAGGCGGTGGGGGCCAAGTTTCGCAACATGGGCCAGGTCTGCATTTCGCCCAGCCGCTTTTACGTGCCCGAGAAGATGGCGGAGGCGTTTACCGACGCCGCGGCGCAAAGGGCCGGGGAGCTTCGGATCGGGCCGGGCCTGGAACCCGGGACCCAGGTGGGGCCGCTGGTGGATGAGGACCGGGTCAAGGCCACCGAGGCCCTGGTGGCGGACCTCGAGGCGAAAGACGGGACCATTGTCTGCGGCGGGCGCCGGCCGGCCGGGGAGAAATACCGCAAGGGTTGCTACTTCGAGCCTACCGTGGCGACCGGGATCACCCGGGAGATGCGGATCATGCAGGAAGAGCCGTTCGCGCCGATCCTGCCGATCATCCCCTACCACGACCTGGAAGAGGCGATCCGGGAGGCCAATGACACGCCATTTGGACTTGCCGCCTACGTAGTTACGCATGATCTCGGCACCGCCTTCCGCCTGGGCGAGGCGCTGGAGGCCGGCATCATCAGCATCAATGACCCCAGCCCCTCTGCGGCCCAACTGCCCTTTGGCGGCATGAAGCAATCCGGCCTCGGCCGCGAGGGCGGCCGCTACGGCCTTGAGGCCTATACCGAAGTAAAATACATGTCCATCTGGCTCTAACCCCTGCTCTGACCCCGTGAACCTGAACGTGAACGAAATCTTCGTCTGCGACCACGAGTTGGCTGGAACCCCGAAGAGATGAAAGTCTTATCAACGCTCCTGAAATAGTCTATAATTCCAGTTACGGTTTTTCAGATATGATTGTCATTATCGGCGCCGGTCTGGCCGGCCTGTCCGCGGCCTTTCATCTGAAGGGTCGGGAGTTCCGGATCTTCGAGCAGGAAGGCCGGCCGGGCGGGCTTTGCCGGACCGAGGAGCGCGACGGCTTCCGCTTCGACCACGCCGGGCACCTGCTCCACTTCCGGGACCCGCGGCTTTGCGCCTGGGTCAAGGAACTCCTCGGCGATAATTGGATGGAGCACGAGCGTCGCGCCGCGATTTTTTCCCAGGGAGTCGTGACGCCTTATCCTTTCCAGGTCAATACGTTCGGCTTGCCCAGGGACACGGTGCTCGAGTGCGTGGTCGGCTTGATCCAGGCCCGCGGGCAGGCCGAGCAAAGGGTCCCGGCTCCCGAAGATTTCTCCGGTTGGATCCTCCATGCCTTCGGTCCGGGCCTGGCCCGACACTTCTTCTTTCCCTTCAACGAAAAACTCTGGCAGCGGGACCTGCGCGAGATGACCGCGGATTGGGTGAGCTGGTCCATTCCGCAGCCTTCCATCGAAGAAGTGGTCGCGGGAGCCATCGGACCTGAAACCGGAAAGTTCGGGTACAACCCGACCTTCCTCTATCCCCGCCAAGGCGGGATCGAGAGCCTGCCCCGCGCGCTCGCCGCCGCGGTCGGCCGCATCGAGACGAATCGGCAGGTGATCGAGGTGCATCCCAAGGAAAAGGAGATCGTGCTCCAGGACGGTGAGCGGGTGCGTTACCGGAAAATGATTGCCACCTTGCCCTTGCCCGAATTGATCCGCCGGATGCGCGGCGCGCCGGAAGAGGTTGCGGCCGCGAGCCGGGGCCTCAAGCACGTCTCCGTGCTTTGCCTCAACCTGGGTCTCTCCGGCCCGCCGGTTTCGGACCGCCACTGGATTTACTTCCCCGAGCCGAAATTCCGGTTCTACCGGGCCGACGTCTATTCGAGTTACCAACCCGAAGCGCCGGGCCGCCAGGCCCTGGCCCTGGAAATATCCTTGCGGCCGGAAGAGCTGGCCGGCGCGCAAACCGACTTGCTCGACTCCTGCCGCCAGGCTTTTCAGGAAGCCGGCTGGATTCGGGACCCGCACCGGATCATCCACCAGAGCGCCATCCCGATCCCTTACGCCTACGTGGTCTACGACCGGCACCGGCAAAAGCAGTTGCCTAAAATTCTGGCTTACCTGCGCGCGCAGGACATTTATCCGGCCGGCCGCTACGCCCGCTGGGAATACGGGACCATGACCGATGCCCTCGGCCAGGGCCGGGACGCGGCCGCGGAAATCGGCGGATGAAAGCGCGGGTCGTACACCTGATCACCAAGCTGGAAATGGGCGGGGCCCAGGCCAACACCCTCCACACCGTCCGCCGCCTGGATCGGTCCCGCTTCTCGGTGGCGCTCTGGGCCGGCGACGGCGGGGTCCTGAACCCGGAAGCGGCCGCGATTCCGGATCTCAGTTTTGAAATCATCCCGCCCCTGGCGCGGGAAATAAATCCGGTCCGCGACTTGCAGGCGCTCGGGGTGTTGCGGCGGAAACTGAAAGCGGAGATCAAGCAGTTTGCGCCGCGGCCGGTGATCCTGCACACCCACAGCTCCAAGGCCGGAATCCTGGGCCGCCTGGCGGCAAGGCTGGCCGGAGTGCCGGCCGTGGTCCATACGTATCACGGGTTCGGATTCAACCCCACCCAGCCCGGACCTCTGCGCGGGTTCTTCATCGGCCTGGAGCGACTGGCCGGGGGCATGAGCCACGCCCTGATCGCGGTCAGCCGGGCCAACCTGGAAGAGGCGGTGCGGCTGGGGTTTGGCCCGCGCGAAAAAATCCGCCTGATCCGGAGCGGCATCGCCGTTGAGAATTTCACGCCCCGAACCTTCGACCGCCCGGCCAAGCGGCGCGAGCTGGGGCTCCAGCCGGACGCGCCGGTGGTGACCATGGTCGCTTGCCTCAAGCCGCAGAAAAACCCGCTCGATTTCGCCCGGCTGGCGAAACAAGTTGCGGCCGCGGTGCCGGAAGCCGAGTTTGTGCTGGCCGGGGACGGCGAGCTCCGCCCGGACTTGGAGTCTCTGGTCCGCGAACTCGGCCTCTTCGGGCGATTTCACCTGCTCGGCTGGCGGCGGGATATCCCGGAGCTGCTCTGGGTCTCGGACCTCCTGGTCCTCACTTCCCGCTGGGAAGGCCTGCCCCGGGTCTATCTTGAAGCTTTGGCCGCGGGCCTGGCGGTGGTGGGAACCCGCGTGGACGGCGCGGCCGAAGCGGTCCGCGAGGGCGAGACCGGCTATCTCTTCAAGCCCGGCGACGTCGCCGGCATGGCGGAGCGCGTGATCGCGCTGCTGCGCGATCCTGGAGAGCGCCGGCGCCTGGCCGCGGCCGGTCAAAGCCGGGTGGAGGAGTTCGACATCCGGCATCTGGTGCCGGCCCAGGAAGCGCTTTACGAGGAATTGCTCGGCCCATGAGTGCGGCGATGCAAGCCATGCTCAACCCCGAGCTGCTGCGCTTCTTGGCTCCGGTGTTCGGCGCCGCGGTCGGCAGCTTCCTCAACGTGGTCATCTGGCGCCTGCCCCGGGACGAGTCGCTCTCCCGGCCCGGCTCGCACTGCCCGAGCTGCGGCGCGCCGATCCGCTGGCGCGACAACATCCCGATCCTGAGCTGGCTCATGCTCCGGGGCCGCTGCCGGTCCTGCCGGGGCCGGATCTCGGTCCGCTACCCTTTGATCGAGCTCCTCACCGCGCTCCTGTGCCTGGGCCTGTTCTGCCGGTTCGGACCTTCCTTAAGCTTCGTCGCCTACTTCGCCTTTGCGGCCGGGCTCCTGGCCGCGAGCGCCATTGACCTGGAGCACCGGATCATCCCGGACGAGATCAGCCTGGGCGGGGTCGGCCTCGGGCTCGCCGTCTCCTGGATTCCCCAGGCCACCGTGCGCCCCTTCGACAGCCTGATTGCCGCCGCCGTCGGGTTCCTCGCGATCTTCCTGGTCATCACCGGCTATTGGCTGCTCACCAGGCGCGAGGGCATGGGCCTGGGCGATGCGAAACTGCTGGCCGCCATCGGGGCTTTTCTGGGCTGGCGGGCGATTCCGTTCGTGCTTTTCGCCGGCTCGCTGGCCGGGGTGATGGGAGGCCTGGCCATGATCCTGTTGCGAAAGCAGGGCCGTTTCTATAAGATTCCCTTCGGGCCCTTTCTGTCGTTGGGCGCTGGGCTATGGTTGTTCCTGTTGCCGGAGTTCAAGCATTCGATCCTGGTGATCCCGGGGTTCGGAGGATGAAACCCAAAGCGAAGAGCCTGATCACCGAGGTGGTGGTCAACTTTGCGGTGCTGATGGCCAGCGCGTTGGTGCTGATCAGCGCGGTGGTGCTCTTTGTCTGGAGCTACCAGAAAGAGTTTCAAGCCTTCACCCCCCTGATCGTGATCGGCTACGTGCTCCTGTTCAGCGCGGTCGTCGTCGGGTTTGGTTACGTGCTCCTCACCCGCGTTTTGCTCCGGCCCTTGCGCCAGATCCTCGAGGCCACCGAGCGCGTGGCCCAGGGCGACTTCGAGGTCCGGGTGCCGGCCGCGGAGGAAAACGAGCTGGGCGCTCTGGCCCACGCCTTCAACCGGATGACCGAGCAGATCAAGCTGCAGCAGCAGGATCTCCGCCAGCACCTGGGCGCCCTCGAGCGGGTCAACCGCGAGCTCGAGCGGACCCAGAACCAGCTCATCTTCTCCGAGAAGCTGGCCTCGGTCGGCCGCCTGGCCGCGGGAGTGGCCCACGAGATCGGGAATCCTCTCAGTGCGATCCTGGGCTATCTTGAGCTCTTGAAGCGCAACCGCGAGCTCGCGGCCGAAGACCGCGACGTGCTCCAGCGGATCGAGAAGGAGCTCGATCGCATCCATCGGATCATCCGCGAGCTGCTCGATTACAGCCGGCCGCCCAAGAGCGAGCCGGAAGAAATCGCGGTCAACCAGGTGGTGTCGAACGCGGTGGACCTGGTCTCGACCCAAAAGGGCTTTCCCGCCATCGAGACCGTCTTGCAGCTCGATCACGGCCTGCCCGCGGTGCGCGGCAGCGGCCACGAGCTGCAGCAACTGCTGGTCAACCTGATCCTGAACGCGGTGGATGCCATGCCCCAGGGAGGTCGCTTGACAATCAGTACCGCGCCCCATATGGTAGAACCTCAAGGAGTGGAGATCCGGATCGCCGACACCGGCGAAGGCATCGCCCGCGAAAACCTGCGCCGCATTTTCGATCCCTTCTTCACCACCCGCGAGCCCGGCCGCGGCACCGGGCTGGGCTTAAGCATCTGCTCCCGCATCGTCGAGTCCATGGACGGACGGGTCGAGGTGGAGAGCGAGGTGGGCCGGGGAAGCGCCTTCACGGTGATTTTGCCCGCGGCGCCGAGCGCGCATCCAGGATGAGAAGATGGCGGAACCGCTCAGAATTCTGATTGTGGACGATGAAGAGAGCATGCGCCACATGCTCTCGGTCCTGCTCGAGAGGGAAGGCTACGCCTGCGAGGCGGCGGCCGACGGCCACGAAGCGCTCAAGCGTTTCGAGAAGAACTCCTACGACTTCGTGCTCTGCGACATCCGCATGCCCCGCCTGGACGGCCCCGCCCTGCTCCGCGAGATGCGCAAGCGCGGGGTGCCCGCCACCGTGATCATGATGAGCGCTTACGGCACCGAGGACGCCGCGCTGGAGGCGATGAAGCTCGGCGCCTACGATTACATCTCCAAGCCCTTCAGGGCCGAGGAGATCGTGCTCACCCTGAAGAAGGCCGAAGAGCGCGAGCGGCTGCAAAAGGAAAACCTCCTGCTCCGCCGCCAGGTTCTGAAGGAGTTCGGCTTCGGCAACATCATCACCAAGAACAAGCAGGTGCAGGAGATCCTCCAGACCGTGACCAAGATCTCCGAGTACAAGTCCACCGTGCTGGTGGTGGGCGAGAGCGGCACCGGCAAGGAGCTGATCGCCAAGGCCATCCATTACAGCTCGCTCCGCAAGGACGGCCCCTTCGTCCCGGTCAACTGCGGGGCCATCCCCGAGAACCTGCTCGAAAGCGAGCTCTTCGGCCACGTCCGCGGCGCTTTCACCGACGCCAGCTACACCAAGAAGGGGCTGTTCGAGGAAGCCGACGGCGGCACCCTCTTCCTCGACGAGATCGGCGAGCTGCCCCTGCTCCTGCAAGTCAAGCTCCTGCGCGTGCTCCAGGATGACGAGATCCGCCGGGTGGGCGATACCAAGCCGATCCGGGTGGACGTGCGCATCATCGCCGCCACCATCCGCGACCTGGCCGAGGAAGCCCGGCAAGGCATCTTCCGCTCCGACCTCTATTACCGCCTCAACGTGCTCTCGCTCCACCTGCCCCCGCTCCGCGAGCGCCGCGACGATATCCCCATCCTGGTCGAGGCCTTCATCGAGCGCTACAACCAGCGCCTGCAGCGCCAGATCAAGAGCATCAGCAAGGAGGCGCTCGGCATCCTCATGGACTACAAGTGGGAGGGCAACGTGCGCGAGCTGGAGAACGCGATCGAGCGGGCCATGGCGCTCTCCGAGACGAACCGGATCGAGGTCGGGAACCTGCCGCCGTATCTGCGCGAGGTCAAGTCCGGCGGCCAGCTCAGCATCCCGGACTACGAGTACAGCATCAAGAAAGTCACCCGCCAACTGGAAGATGAGCTCATCCGCCGGGCGCTGCGCCGCACCGGCGGCAACCGCACCCAGGCCGCCAAATTCCTCGAAATCTCCCACCGCGCGCTCCTTTACAAAATCAAGGAATACGGGATCGAGGAAGAATAGCCCGCGCCGATCGTAGGTCGCAGGCCGGAAATCTGAAGGGTGAAGGATAAAGTATAAAGGATAAAATATGAAGAGAGTTGGGAGCAAAATTCCGGAGACACTCGAGGATTTAAAGGATGTCCAGCTTTATGATCAGATCAAGGCGCGCCGGTCGCAAAAGACGATTGAACACGACGAGCTTTGCCGGCAACTCGGCTTGAGCCCGCTCCGCTACCTCCGTTTCCGGGCCGGACTGACCCAGAGCCAATTGACCCGCAAGACCGGGCTTTCCCAAAGCTATTTGGCCAAGGTGGAAGCCAGCGAACGCCGGCTTTCAGGTCAGGCGCGCAAAAAAATCGCTCAAGCGCTCCACCTTTCTCCGGACCAGTTGATTTATTGAGAGGACGGTAATCCGAAAAAAGCCGTAGCCCGCCCCGGTCGGCCAGGGTGGGTTTAAGGGAACACGATCGCTTTAATTGCTATTCCCTTCTGCATAGCAACCAAACCTTTTTTGATCTCCGAGAGCTTGAGGCGATGGGTGATGAGGGGCTTGACGTTGAGCTTGCCGGTCTCCAGGAGCCGGACCGCCTCGGGGAAAGTGTGCCTGGCGATGTAGGAGCCCATCACCGTGAGCTCGTTCCGGGTGATGAGGTTCTGCGCGATGGCGGCCCGGGCGTTCGCGTTCTGGCCGAAGAGCATGATCCGGCCGCCCCGACCGGCAATGGCTACCGCAGTCTCCATGAGCGACCCGACCGCGTCTATCACCACCTCCGGCCCGGAAGGAAAAACTTTTTCCACCGATTTCAACAGATTTCGTTTTGTGGGATCAATTACAATATTCGCGCCGCTGATCTTGGCGAACTTCCGCCGCCAGGGGTTCGGCTCGACCGCCATGATCCGGGCCGCGCCCGAGGCTTTGGCCAGTTGGATGAAGTATTGCCCGATCGGGCCGGCCCCCAGCACCACCAGGTTCTCGCCCGGGAAGAGGTTGAGTTTTTTGAAGGCGTTGACCACGCAGGCGAGCGGCTCGGCAAAGACCGCGATTTCCGGTTTGAGTTTTGGATCGTAGCGATGGAGTTGGCGGGCCGGGGCCACGTTGAACTCGGCAAAGCCGCCGTGGATGAAGATGCCCAGCGTGGTCATGTTGGCGCACATGTTGTGCCGGCCGAGCTGGCAGGCCGGGCAAATGCCGCAAGTAATATTCGGGTCCACCGCCACCTTGTCCCCGCGTTTCAGCCCCTGACAGGCCGGGCCGACCTCCAACACCTCGCCCACGTATTCGTGTCCGAGGATCGCGCCGGCCGTGGCGGGATGCCCGGGCGGCACGTGCAGGATGTGCACGTCGGTGCCGCAGATCGAGGCGGCCTCGACCTTGAGCAAAACCTCGTCAGGTCGGGTGATCTT
>Ga0315282_10008394_pt1 | contig 16735 bp, 14 predicted proteins | sample YL17G07_20_MG_FD_203693 | JGI IMG/M metagenome (GOLD analysis project Ga0315282, IMG submission 203693) | Sediment microbial communities from Yellowstone Lake, YNP, Wyoming, USA - YL17G07_20 | ecosystem: Environmental > Aquatic > Freshwater > Lake > Sediment | place: USA: Wyoming | collected...
GCGCGGGCGCCCGCGCGGGAAGCAAGGGGAAGTTGCCCGAGAGATCAAGACCGTGAAGGAAGAGTGGTTCGCCAAGTGGATGCCGAAGCTCACCTCGGACGGGGTGCCCCTCTCTCCCTACCGCGTCATCTGGGATCTGCTCCACACGGTGGACCGGGCGAATACGATCATCACGCATGATGCCGGAAGCCCGCGGGACCAGCTCTCCCCCTTCTGGGAGGCTGTGGCTCCCCTGACCTACATCGGCTGGGGCAAGACCACGCAGCTCGGTTATGGGCTGGGCCTGGCGATGGGGGCCAAGCTGGCGGCGCCGGATAAGCTCTGCATCAACGTCTGGGGCGATGCGGCCATCGGCTTCACGGGTATGGATTTCGAGACCGCGGTCCGCGAGCGCATCCCCATCCTGTCCATCCTGCTGAACAACTTCTCCATGGCCGTGGAGCTTCCGGTGATGCAGGTGGCCACCCAGAAGTACCGCAGTACCGACATCTCCGGCAACTACGCCGACATGGCCCGGGCCTTCGGGGCTTATGGGGAGCGGGTGACGCAGCCGGGCGAGATCATCCCGGCCATCAAGCGCGCGATCCGGAAGACCCAGGAAGGCGTTCCGGTGCTGCTGGAATTCCTCACCGCCAAAGAGATCGAGTATTCCATGTTCAGATGAGCGGGTTCCAAGCCGGAAAAGGAACCACAGAGGTCGCAGAGAAGAAGAAGGGCAAAGAAAATTGGAATAATGGGTAAAACAGGTGATATTTTTTCCTGACGATTCCATTTTCCCAATATTCCATATTTTGGGTTTTTGTAAATTTTAGGCATTTAAGGCACTTAAGTGCATTTAAGGCATTTTCTGCGGTTGCGCTTTGCCGCGTTGTGTCCACTGTGTTTATATTTTGACAATAAGTAAACGATCCGGAGGGAAAATTTTATGCCAAAAAAGGAGTGTCGTTCCGGAAAAAGCCGAAGATCAGGAGTCGCCCGCAGGAAGGCAAAAGATCCGGGTAAAAGCGCGCCAGAACGCAGAAGTATTCGGGATCGGAGATCCGGCAAGGAAAGGAGAAAATCCGCCTAAATTCGATGGGACTGCGATGCCTTGAGTCGCGAAAAAGGACGCAGCGCCTCAGGATGCCTGGCCCCCGAGCCCTCTGAACACCCATTAATTATGACACCAACTTCCGATACCCGACACTACCCTCGCTGTAGTTGGCGAGGGGCGAAGGCTTCAGATCACTCCCCGGTCTTTTAGGGCGGCCACCTGATCATCCGCATAACCCAGAAGACGGGTCAAAATTTCTTGGTTGTGCTCTCCCAGCATCGGAGGCGGGCTTTGGATGCCGACCGCACTTTCCGAGAAGGTTGCCGGCGGGCCCACCATCTTTACTCTTCCGTAATGCGGGTGCTCCACCTCTTTCACCAGGCCCATATGCAATATTTGCGGGTCGCTAAAGACCCGATCAAAGGCATTGATCGGTCCGCAGGGGATTCCGGCCTGGTCGAATAGGGGGATCCATTCCTCTACCGTTTTTCCAGCCATTTTTTGGTCGATGATGCCGCTCAGGGCCTGCCGATTTTCTATGCGCCGGGTGTTATTGGAAAAGCGGGGATCATCCTGGAGTTCTTCCATCCCCAGCAGTTGACAGAGAGATTTCCACATGCGTTCATTGATCACCCCGAAGATCAGGTAATCATCTTTGGCCCGATGAGCTTCGTACGGCACGATGTTGGGATGGGCGCTTCCCCAGCGCTGGGGAATGATCCCGCCGATCAAATAATTGGACCCGATGTTGATCAGGGTGGCCAATTGCATGGCCAGAAGGTTGGTGGAGATGCGCTGCCCCCTTCCCGTCTTCTCCCGGAGTAAAAGGGCTGAGGCAATCGCCCCAAAAGAATAAATGCCCGTAAGAACGTCCGTCAGGGGGACCCCTACCTTTACCGGCTCTCCCCCCGGCTCGCCCGTGATGGACATCAGCCCCCCGATGGCCGAGACGATGACATCCACCCCCGGTTTATCCCGGTAAGGCCCATCCGTCCCATAACCGGTCATATCACAGTAGACCAGTTTCGGGTTCAAACCTTGCAAAACCTCGTAGCCGATGCCCATCTCATCCATCGTTCCCGGGCGAAAATTTTCCAGAACCACGTCCGCCTTCTTTACCAGATCTTTGAAAATCTCTATGCCCTGCGGGTTTTTGAGGTTTAAAGTAAGGCTTTTCTTGTTCCGGTTGATGGCGATGAAATAGGCGCTCATCTCCTTCACCCAGGGTGGACCCCAGGCGCGACTCTCATCGCCAATTTTGGGTTGTTCGATCTTGATAATCTCTGCTCCCAGGTCGCCCAAAATCATCGAGCAATAAGGACCCGCGATGATCCGGGTCAGATCGATGACCCGAATTCCTTTGAGCGGTGGCTGTCCGGAGGGAATCGTATTCACTGGCATCACCTTTCTTTCACTTTCAAGCCTTCGACAGGGCACGCAATTTCAAGTTTCGGGTTGCGAGTTTCAGGTTTCGGGTAGAAACCTGATTTTCTAACTTTAAACTTGAACCCTTAGACTCGAAACTTTCTTTTTGAAGTATCGGCGAAAATCTGCGTCCCGATTCATTTAATTAGCATACTACTCTTTGGGGATCAAATCAAAAAAGACACCCTGGACTTCAGGCCATCCGGGGGGTACTTTGACTCTTCCTCCAGGCTAATATATACTGTGAGAAAATCGCCCGGTTTCAACGGATGACCAATCATAAGGGAAAAGGAGCAGTCCAATGCCTTTGATGACCACCAAACCGATGTTTGACCTGGCTTACGAGGGGGGCTTTGCCGTCGGCGCCTTCAACGTAAATAACATGGAGATCACCCAGGGCATTATCGATGCCTGCGCCGCAGAGAAAAGCCCGATGATCTTGCAGATCTCCAAGGGGGCCCGCAAATACGCCAACAGGTTAGAAATGAAGTTGAGCGCAAAGGGGCACCAAATTTCAGAAATCCCCCTTGGCCCCCCTTTGACAAAGGGGGGTTGGGGAGATTTCCGGGGAATTCATCCGTAAGGCAACAACCCCTTTTTGGTCCCGGCTTGGCCGGCTTAGGGGAATGGGGAATGAGCCCCCAAATTCGCCATCCCTCAATTCGTCATTCCTAATTCCTGAACGGGTTTACGAATGCCTGGCCTGATTGCCTTTATCGGCGGTAACGAATTCCGCTGGGATTGCGAGCCGATGGACCGGACCCTCCTGGCCCGGGTGGGCAGCAGCCCGAAAGTGGTGATTATTCCCACCGCGGCTGCGCGCGAGAACCCCGCCCTGGCAGCCGAAAACGGGGTGCGTTATTTTAATGGTCTGGGAGCCCAAGCCGAGGCGGCGATGATCATCGATGCCGAGACTGCCCGGCAACCTGCGCTGGCTGCCCGGGTCGGGAATGCCGACCTGATATATTTCACCGGGGGCGACCCGGTATATTTACTGGAAACGATGCGCGACTCGCCGGCGTGGAAGGCTTCACAGGAAATGCTGCCCAGGGGGCGGATACTCGCTGGCTCCAGTGCCGGAGCAATGATCTTGGGGGGTCAGATGTGGGCGCCCGGGAGCGGCTGGCGCGAAGGGCTCGGCCTTGTGCCGACAATCGCCGTCATCCCCCACCATGCCAGCCTGGCTTCCCGCTGGAACGCGGCCCGCATGCGCGCGTCCTTGCGGGAGGGCGTCATCCTTGTGGGGATCGATGAAGCCACGGCGCTCGTGGGCCCGCCATGGCAGGTCCTGGGACCCGGAGAAGTGACGGTTTACCGCGGGAAGAAACCCGCCATTTTCAAAGACGGGCAGAGTGTACCGCTCCCCGATCAAGAGACGCGGTGACGCGGAGATGGGGGGATGGGGAGATGGGGAGACGCATTAAGAGCGAGACGCGGTGAGTGTGAGACGCGGAGACACGGTGATGCAGAGAAAGGAAGATAAGGAGATTGGGAGATGGAGGGTGGGGGGAAAAGGATATCCGCGTACTCTGCGGTAATCTTTAAGCGAAGTCATGGTTCAACTTAATTTCTTGCTCCTGACGTTTCTGATCGTTTTTTTCTTTCGGTCCGGAACACAGTTATTCCTCAATCGCCTGAATACTTCCCATATCCGGCAGCATGGCAGCTCCGTCCCCGAAGTTTTTCAGGATGTGGTCGATCAGGAGAAACTGAAGAAGATTTCCGCGTATACGGTGGATTCCGCCGGTTTCGGCATCATTTCCAGTTTGGCCAATCAGGCTTTTTTCCTGGTCATTCTCTTGTCCGGCTTCTTGCCGTGGCTGGTAAAGAATATTCACCAATGGGGATTCGGATTGATCTTCGGGGGTCTGGTTTTCTTCGCCTCCCTTTCCGTCCTCACCAACCTTCTGCGCATCCCCTTCAGCCTTTACGGCACCTTTGTGATTGAAGACCTTTACGGATTTAACGCCAACACGTTCAGGGTGTGGGTCAACGACCTGCTAAAAAGTCTGGCCCTTTCAGCCTTGCTGGGGGGGCTGCTGCTGTGGCTCTTCTTGACCCTGGTGATTCGTGGGGGAAACGCCTGGTGGGTGTGGGCCTGGATACTCATGGGAGCTTTTGAATTACTGATGATCTGGTTATACCCCGTCATCATCGCTCCCCTCTTCAATAAATTTGAACCCATTGCGAATAATGAATTGGAGGTCCAAATCCGGACCCTGATGGAAAAGGCGGGCCTCCGGGCCAAGGGGGTGTTTCGGATGGACGCCAGCAAGCGCAGCAAGCACACCAACGCCTATTTTACGGGCATCGGGAAGAGCAAGCGCATCGTCCTTTTTGACACCCTCCTGGAAGCTCATACGGGTGAGGAAATTCTGGCCGTGCTGGCTCATGAGCTTGGCCATTGGAAGAAAAAGCATGTGCACAAACAGCTCATTCTGGTTGAGTCTTTGTCTCTGGCCGGTTTTTATGTAGCGGCTAAATTACTGGATTGGCCTTTGATGTACCAGACATTCGGCTTCCCGGAGCCGATCCCCTATGTCGGTCTTTTTCTGATGGGGGCCCTTTTCAGCCCCCTCGGCTATTTTGCCCAACCGCTCGCTTCGGCCATTTCCCGAAAATTCGAACGGGAAGCGGATGACTTCACCTTTACAATGATTCAGAGGGCGGAACCAATGGTCAGCGCCCTTAAGAGGCTGGCTGCGGACAACCTGGCGAACTTGAATCCTCACCCCATATACGCCTGGTTCTATTATTCGCACCCGCCGCTAGTCGAACGCCTCGAGAGACTTAAAGGGCATTAAAATTTTTTCGCCACAGAGGACTCAGAGGTCCCAGAGAAAATCAGCAATAGTTAAAGAAGGATATTATCTCGCCGGGCGGCATGCTTGTTTTTCAGCAGATTAATTTCTCTGTGTTCTCGGTGATCTCTGTGGCAGAAAAAGAATTTTATTTAAAAGGAGGCGTTGATGCCAACTCCCAACATCGCTTTTAAGATCGCCGCCGTGCAGGCCGGGCCGGTATTCCTGAACCGGGAAGCTACGGTTGAAAAAGCCTGTAAGTTAATTTCGCAAGCGGGGCGTGAGGATGCCCGCCTCGTCGTGTTTCCGGAATCTTTTATCCCGGCTTATCCCGACTGGGTATGGGCCGTTCCGCCGGGCAGAGGAAAAATTCTCAGCCAGCTCTATGCGGAACTGCTCGCCAACGCGGTGGAGATCCCCAGTGCCGCCACTGAACGGCTGGGCCAGGCAGCCAGAGAGGTCGGAGCCTATGTAGTGATGGGCGTCACGGAACGAGACACGGAGGCCAGCGGGGCTAGCCTCTACAACACTCTGATCTACTTCGGCCCGGAAGGAAAGGTCATGGGCAAACACCGCAAATTGGTGCCGACCGGCGGCGAGCGCCTGGTATGGGCGCAGGGGGATGGCAGCACCCTGCGGGTGTATGACACTCCTCTGGGGAAAGTCGGCGGGTTAATCTGCTGGGAAAACTACATGCCCCTGGCGCGTTACACCATGTTTGCCTGGGGAACGCAAATTTACATCGCCGCCACCTGGGACCGCGGAGAGCCGTGGCTGTCCACTTTGCGGCATATCGCCAAGGAAGGACGGGTTTATGTGATCGGCTGCTGCATCGCCATGCGACAGGCCGACATTCCCGACCGGTACGAATATAAAGCCAAATTCTATGATCCCGAACGGGAATGGATCAACGTGGGGGACAGCGCCATTGTCAACCCCGACGGAGAATTCATTGCCGGGCCGGTCCGCATGAAAGAGGAAATTTTATACGCCGAAGTGGACCCGCAGCTGATGCGGGGGTCTAAATGGATGCTGGATGTGGCCGGCCATTACGCCCGCCCCGATGTCTTCGAACTCATCGTTCACCGGGGAGCGCACCCGATGATCCGAGTGGCCGATGACTCCGCGTTTCGGTCTCTGGAGGAGAAAGGGCCCCGCCCATCGAAGCCACGCCGCTCCGCCCCCTGATCTCCTCATTTGCGCCGGGGCATGGGCGTGAAATTCCTAAACCTCCAGCCTGAAGTCCAAAAGAGAATTCAGACCTATATCGATTCCCAAAAAAACAGAAACCTTCGGTTGGAAAGATGATTCCCTGCTCCAGCTGACTGCCCCTCTATCACACGGATTCGGAGTTAGGCCGGCCAAAGCAGCCACCCCCCCTGCTTCCGAAGCCTCGGATTTTCAGCCCCTAGTTTTGACTGAATCAGCGACCGGCACTTGCGCCCGCTTGGGCCCAATGGGTTGCTTGGCAAAGAAGCCTCTCGCACCGTCAACGATCGCGTGATTTTTCCATTTGACACCCAACCTTTCTTCTCCCTATACTGCCTCTAAAGAAGCATCAATTTTTGATGGTTTCGTAAAAAGTATGAAAAGACGCATTTCCGTCATTCCGTCGAACCCCGGATCGGGTCCGGGGCAGGCGTTTGATCTCATTTATTTCTCTGCGGTCTCGGCGCGCTCTGCGGTGAAAAGTTAATCAGAAGAGGAGGAGAAATGAACGAACTCAAGGTAGATGATATCAGGAAGGTTGTAGTGATCGGGGCAGGACTTATGGGGTCGCAGATCGCTGAATTGATGGCCCGGCTTGGCCAGTATCGGGTCACGCTCGTGGATGTGAAGGATGAGTTCGTGAGCAAAGGCCTGGCGGGCATCGACCAGAGGGTGGAGAAATTTTTCGTGGCCAAGGGAAAAATGACCCCGGAACAGAAGAAAGAACTCATGGCCCGTATTGGCGGGGACATAGACATCGGCGAGGCAATGGGAGGGGCAGACTTCATAGTGGAGGCGGCGACTGAAAATATTAGCCTCAAAAAGGACCTTTTCCGGAAGCTGGACCAGAGTGGACCCCCCCACGCCATTTTGGCTTCCAATACTTCTTATTTGAGCATTACCGAGATCGCCTCGGCAACCAGCCGTCAGGATAAGGTTGTAGGAATGCACTTTTTCAACCCGGTGGCCATGATGAAACTGGTGGAAGTGGTGAAAGGGGCGAAGACCTCAGAGAACACGGTTGAGGTGACTTCCTCCGTGGTCCGAATTCTGCAAAAAGAACCGGTGGTATGTCGGGACAGCTATGGATTTCTGGCCAATCGGGCCTATATCGCGCTGCGCCTGGAAGCCGTCCAGATGGTCTGGGAGAGGGTGGCCTCCCCCGAGGAGATCGACAAAGCCTTGAAGCTCGGCTACAACCTGCCCATGGGCCCATTGGAACTGGGCGATATGGGAGGCTCCTGGGCCATTTACGCCAGCTCGGAAGAGGACCGCATACGCGAGCTGGGGGAGAGAGGCCGGCTCCATCCTCTCATCCGGCTCATGGCCAGGGCCGGCTACACAGGCGGAGCGGGGAAGAAGGGAATTTATGATTTTTATAAAGAAGTGCTTTCCAAGTGGTAGATGAAGTGACGCTTTAACCAAGAAGGAGAATGATGAGTAAGAAAATCAGGGCGAGTGATCTGCGTACCTTTGTCGAACAGGCCTTTCGGGCCCTTGGTGTCCCGCGGGACGATGCCGAAACCGCGGCGGCGGTAATCGTCGAGGCCAACCTGTGCGGTGTCGACTCCCACGGGGTGAGGATGCTTCCCGGTTATGTCACCCTAATCCGCAACGGCAAGATAAACCCCAAAGGCCAAATCCGGGTGATTAAAGATACTCCCGTGACCGCCCATTTGGACGGAAACTTTGCCCTGGGAAATGTGGTGGCGGTCCAAGCCATGCAAATGGCCGCGGTGAAAGCGAAGGTTTCAGGGATGGGATTTACTCTTGTCCGGAACTCCTCCCATTGGGGTAGGGCCGGCTACTACTCCACTCTGGCAGCAAGGCAGGGTTGTATCGGGGTTTGTTTTGTCAACACGGAGTCGAACATGCCACCCTGGGGGGCAAAGGAACCCCGAATTGGCAACAATCCTCTTTCCATAGGTGCCCCGAGGGCATCGGGGGAGCCGGTGGTTCTGGATATGGCTATGTCCCAGGCCGCCTGGTACAAGCTCGTAATGCACAACCGGCAGGAACAAAAAGTGCCTTTCGGATGGGGGTTGGATGATCAAGGGCAACCCACCGATGACCCGGCAGCGATTCTAAAAAGCAAACGGATGGTTCCCATGGGCCAGCATAAGGGGTCAGGGCTTTCTCTGATGATCGATATTTTGACGGGTATATTGTCTGGGGGTATGTACTGCGGTGAGCTTTCAGAGAAGGGAAAAGGGCAACCATGGGCGACGGGTTATTCCCAGGCGTTCATTGCCATAGATATTTCCAGCTTCATCCCTCTTGAAGAATTTCAAAGACGGGTAGACGAGCTTGTAACCTATGTAAAGGGGGCACAAACCGCTGAAGGCGTTAACGAGATTACCATTCCGGGGGAGAAAGCATGGAGGGAGAGGACTCTTCGGGAGCGGGATGGGATTCCGCTGGATGAGATTACTCTTGGAGAACTTCGCACCCTGGCGAATGAGCTGGGAGTCCCCTTGTTCGCCGGTACCTAAACCTAAGTAGCCCACGCCAATCCAGAGAAATGTTCTCTGTTCTCAAAGGGCAAGGGCTGGAAGTTTTTCCTTGAGCCGCAAAGGCTTTCCAGGTAGACTCCTTGTGAATCCGAATGCCCGAAAAATGGTCGATTTTTCCGGGTTTTGTTATCAGGAGGGACGAGAGTGAAAATAAGAACGCTGTTTGTGATTATAGTTTTCTTAATTTCATTCTTATTTTTTCCGGTTGATAGTTATTCCAAAGGCGGAGGCGGAGGCGGAGGCGGAGGCGGAGGCGGAGGCGGAGGCAGGGGAGGGGGCGGCAGAGGAGGTGGAAAATCCGGTTCGGGATCTGGACATAAAGGAGGCCACCATGGAGGCCATCATGGGAGTCGTGGGGGTCATGGAGGTTATTATTATGGATTTTTCCTTCCTGGAGTCTATGGTTATGGCTATAGTGGCTATATTTACCGAAGTGACTGCAATTCCTGCCATCCAAGGGTAACCGGGGGAAAATGTAAACATCTCGAACATAACGCTATGATTGAAGAGTATCTCAAGGATGAAAAAAATAGCCCAAACTGGAGGCTCAGGAATATAACGCCCTAGAATAAATCTCCATGCAGATCACGAAAGCCTCGGGCCGGGATCCCTCTGTCGTTCGGCTTGGGCAAAGGTTGTAGGAACTTACAAATATCTATTTATGTTTGATGAAAGTTCCCTTTTGATATTCTTGAAAGGCAATTCTCAGTTCTTCCTGGGTGTTCATAACGATAGGACCATACCAGGCTACGGGCTCTTTAATGGGGTTCCCCGATATCAATAAAAATCTCACTTGCCTATCCTCAGTAGAAATAATGACTTCATCCCCGTCCCCGTAAAGAATCAAATTCTCAGGCAGGATTAAACACTCTCTCTTAAAATCGAAATAATTCTCTCCCTCCACCTCATACGCATACGAGTCGCGTCCCTGATCAAAGTACCCTTGCCCATCTATCCCGTAAGCCAAAACGGTATCCCCCTTCTTGACGGGGTATTTGAAAATAGATTTTGGGGCAACGGTAACATCCAGGTATTCAGGTTCCGTTACGACGCCCTGCACTGGGCCCTTCACGCCATTCACTTCCCCGCAGATAATTTTGACCTTCACACCCTTCGCCAGGGAGATCTCCGGGATTTGACTGCTTTTTACGTCTCGATAGCGCGGATCCATCATTTTATGGGAAGCCGGGAGATTCGCCCACAGTTGGAAACCCCACATTAACCCATCTTTCTGTCCTTGGGGCATTTCTTGATGGATAATCCCACTGCCCGCGGTCATCCATTGTACGTCTCCGGAATGAATGGTGCCTTTATTGCCCATGCTGTCCCCGTGTTCAACCCTGCCCAAAAGCATATACGTGATCGTCTCGATCCCTCTATGGGGATGCCAGGGGAAGCCTTTGATGTAATCCGGGGGATTATCTGAATGAAAATCATCCAGAAGAAGAAAGGGGTCCAGAAGGGGAACCTGGTAAAATCCGAACGCTCTCTTCAAATGAACCCCCGCTCCTTCAATGGTCGGTTTGCTTTTGAATATTTTTCTAATTTTTCTGGCATTGCTCATCATCGTCCTCCTTTAAAGAATTAGAGAATGGATCCGGACGGGTCGAGGGGATTAGAAAAGGAAATACGCCTCCAGGGTTTCATGGACAGCGAATCTTTTCCGCCAATCATTCCCCGGGAGCCCGTTCCACGTGCCCCCCGAACTTGTACCGCATGGCCGACAGGACCTTCCTGGCAAAGTCGTCCTCGCCCCGGGAACTGAACCGCTGGTAAAGAGCGGTGCTGAGGACGGGCGCAGGAGATCCTTCTTCAATGGCCGCCAGGATGGTCCAGCGCCCCTCGCCGGAATCGGACACCCTTCCGGCAAAGTTGGAGAGATCGGGATTTTCGAGGAAGGCCATCGCCGTGAGGTCGAGCAGCCATGAGGGAATCACGCTACCTCGCCGCCACAACTCGGCAATGTCTCCGAGGTTGAGGTCGAACGGGTAGTGTTCCGGATGGCGCAGCGGCGTTGTCTCGGCGTCCACGGCGCGGCCCTGCTTGCCCACGTTCGCATGACGCAGGATATTGAACCCTTCCGCATAGGCGGCCATGAGGCCGTATTCGATGCCGTTATGAACCATCTTGACAAAATGGCCCGCTCCGGAAGGCCCGCAATGAAGATACCCCTCCTCGGCGGTTCCGCCGCTTTTTTCCCTGCCGGGTGTACGCGGGATGGAGCCGCGTCCGGGCGCCAGAGTCTTGAAAAGGGGGTCCAGATATTTAACGACTTCACCGGGCCCGCCGATCATCAGACAGTACCCGCGTTCAAATCCCCAGACGCCGCCACTCGTCCCGCAATCGACATAATGGATGCCTTTCGGGCCAAGCTCTCCGGCCCGCCGGATGTCGTCAATATAGTAGGAGTTCCCTCCATCGATGATGATGTCACCCTTCTGCAACAGGGGAACCAGATCGCTCAGGGTCTGATCCACCACGGCGGCCGGAATCATCAGCCAGGCGGCACGTGGCGGGGTAAGTTTACCAACGAAATCCTGAAGCGATGAAGCCGCCGTCGCTCCCGTCTCCCGGGCGAATTTTTCTCTCGACTCCGCCCGCGCGGAATAGACGACCACTTGATGTCCATTCTGGATCAACCGGCGGGCCATATTTCCCCCCATCCTTCCGACACCAATCAATCCCAGCTGCATATCTTTCCTCCTTTCCTCATCGGTCCCATATGGTTCTCTCCTGGACGCACTCTACCCGCGGGTCTCTGTAATTAGCTCAAGCAGGGCGACAGATGATCCCCCGATTTGCCAATATTTTGCGCTTTGATTTCCTCATGGCCGGATCACCCAATGTCCTTGTCTACGATTGGATCTTTCTTCGGCGTTGCTGGTTTTGATTTTCGGAGTCGTTCGCTCAGGCGCTCCACGAGCACGTAAAATACGGGAACAACCAGGATGACCGCCGCGGGAGAGGTCCAGCTCTCGTACAAAGCGGCCAACACCATGTATACCAGGATAATGGAAAGAGCATAGAGGTTTGTTGGTTCCAACCTTCATGATTTCCCTTCTTTGAGCCTGCGGTAGCGCTTGATGAGGGCGTTGGTCGAACTGTCGTGCGCGAGTCGGGGCTTTTCGACCCTTTCCAACTCGGGAATGATGCGCTTGGCCAGCACCTTGCCGAGTTCGACGCCCCATTGGTCGAATGAATCAATGTGCCAGATTACCCCTTGCGTGAAAACGCTGTGCTCGTAAAGCGCAACCAGCTTGCCGAGCGTCTCCGGCGTCAGCCGCTCCGCCAGAATGGTATTCGTCGGGCGATTGCCTTCAAAGATGCGGTGCGGCACCAGCCAGTCTGGTGTTCCCTCCGCCCTGACCTGGTCCTCTGTCTTACCGAAGGCCAGCGCCTCGGTCTGGGCGAAGAGATTCGCCATCAGCAGGTCATGATGCCGGCCGAGCGGGTTCACCGCCCGGCAGAAGCCGATGAAATCGCAGGGGATCAGTTTGGTTCCCTGGTGGATCAGCTGGTAGAACGAGTGCTGGCCGTTGGTACCCGGCTCGCCCCAGTAGATTGGTCCCGTCTGATAGTTGACGGGCCGGCCGTCCAGCGTGACGTGCTTGCCGTTGCTCTCCATGGCCAATTGCTGTAGATAGGCGGGAAAGCGCTTGAGGTACTGGTCGTAAGGGAGGACCGCAACCGTCTGCGCGCCGAAGAAGTTGTTGTACCAGACGGAAAGAAGCCCCATGAGCACCGGCAGGTTTTTATGGAACGGAGCGGTGCGGAAGTGTTTATCCATCGCGTGGAAGCCGTCGAGCAGTGCGCGGAAGTTTTCAGAGCCGATAGCGATCATGGTCGAGAGACCGATGGCCGAATCCATCGAGTAACGTCCGCCCACCCAGTCCCAGAACCCGAACATGTTCGCGGTATCAATGCCGAACTTGGCCACCTCTTCCGCGTCGGTCGAGACCGCCACGAAATGCCGGGCAACGGCCTCTTCCCGATCAAAAGCTTTGAGTAGCCAGGCGCGCGCAGTGTGGGCGTTGGCCATCGTTTCGAGGGTTGTAAAAGTCTTCGAAGAGACGATGAACAGTGTCTCTTGGGGGTCGAGGTCGCGAGTGGCCTCGGCGAAGTCCGTACCGTCCACGTTCGAGACGAAACGGAAGGTCATGTCCCGCCGGCTGTAGTACTTCAGGGCTTCGTACGCCATGACGGGTCCAAGATCGGAGCCGCCGATGCCAATGTTAATGACATTGCGAAGGCGCTTTCCGCTGTACCCTTGCCACTGCCCGCTGCGAACCCGCTCTGAGAATGCGGCCATCCTGCCGAGGACGGTATGCACTTCGGGGACGACATCCGTACCGTCAACGAGAATTCGCTCGTTCTTGGGCGCGCGCAGCGCGATGTGCAGAACGGACCGATTCTCCGTGACGTTGATCTTCTGGCCGAGGAACATGGCCTCGATGCGCTCACGGAGCCCGCACTCCTCCGCGAGATTTTCGAGGAGCCCGATCGTCTCGTCCGTGATACGATTCTTCGAATAATCAAGATAAAGGCCCGCGCCCTCGGCGGCCAGACGCTCGCCGCGCCGGGGGTCGTCGGCGAAGAGCGACCGCAGATGTACATCGCGAATCTTCCGGTAATGCACCGCAAGCGCCTTCCACGCCGGCCGTTTCATCAGCGGCCGCTTCGTTCTGATGTTCGTAGCCATCATCGTTTTTCTCCTATTTGAGTCCCCTTTCCAAGGGTATGGCCATTTGACGCCAGTCAGCCCATCCGCTCGTTCCAGGACGGTGTCGGTTACCTGATTCCTCCCCATCGCGCATAGTCATCTTTGATGCTGCCGAGCAGGGTGCTGTCCACATTAAACACAAGGACCGCATCGGGTCGGGTCATCGGATGCCTCTGAAGGCATGGGATTGTACCAGCCGCCTTCGCCCGCGATGATCCGGTCCGCTTCCGGCGGTCCCCAGGTGTTCGGTTCGTACTCATGGAGCGGTGTAGCGTTGCCAAGGATCGGGTCTACGACGCGCCAGGCAGCTTCGATGCCGTCCTCGCGCCCAAAAAGGGATGGGTCGCCCCGCAGGGCATCACTGAGCAGACGCTCATAAGGCGACATCTCTTCTCCGGTGTGTTGGCAGGCGAAGAGATCCACCTTTCTTCCGATCATAGGCTCTCCGGGCACCTTGGCCCGCGCCCCGAGGGCGATAAAAACATTGGGGCTGAGGCGGAAGTGCAGGTCGTTCGACTGGCCGGGCGCGGCTTCATCGAAGACCGTTTGCGGCGGGCGCTTGAGTTCAACCAGCACCTCGGTGGCTGTAAACGGCAGTCGTTTGCCGGCCCGAATGTAGAAGGGCACGCCCGCCCACCGCCAGCTATCGATATGGAGGCGCACCGCAGCAAACGTCTCAACCTGTGAATCGGGGGCTACACCCTTTTCGTCGCGGTAGCCGCGGTACTGGCCCCGCACAACGTCCTCAGGGGCGAGCGGGCGCATCGCCCGGAAGACCCGCATCTTTTCGTCGCGCAACGCCTCCGCATCATTGCCGGTTGGAGCATCCATGGCCAGCAGCAAAATCACTTGCAGCATATGGTTCTGCACCACGTCGCGAATGGCACCCACCTCTTCATAAAAACGCCCGCGACCCTCTACGCCGAAACTCTCGCCCATGGTGATCTGGACCCTTTCCACATAGTTCCGATTCCAGATCGGCTCGAGGAAAGAATTGGCGAAGCGGAAGTATTGCAGATTCTGAACCGGCTCCTTACCGAGGTAATGGTCGATCCGGAAGATGGCCGACTCGGGGAAGAATTGTTGAAGCGTCCGGCTGAGCTCCTGCGCCGAGGCGAGGTCTCGGCCAAAGGGTTTTTCCACGATCACCCGGGCGTCTTTCGCGCAGCCGGACTTAGCCAGCCCGCGGGCCACGGTCTCATACTGGCTCGGCGGGATGGCGAGGTAGTGCAGAGGCCGGGCGGCGCCGCCAAGTGCCTGACGCAGGTGCTCATAGGTCTCCTCTTTGCCGTAATCACCCGAGATGTACTGAAGTCGGGCAGAGAGCTTGGCGAAGGCATCCGGATCCACGCCGCCGTGCTCCTCCAGACTGCTGCGAGCACGAGCCCGGAGCTGATCAGAAGCCCAAGGGCGCCCCGCCACGCCGATGACCGGCATGTCGAGGAGGCCGCGCCGGATCATTGCCTGCAGGGCAGGGAAGATCTGCTTGTACGCCAGATCGCCGGTGGCGCCGAAGAAAACAAACGCGTCCGAATGAAAAGTTGGCACACTCAACCTCCCTAAAGCACGGCTATCAACGCCTTCTCGTATTATTCGATTCGCAACGAAGGGTTACATATCCTCCTTGTACAAAGTTTTACCTGAAGAGATGGGGGAAAGTAAATAGGTTTAATTCTCTATTTCAGGAGGGGCGATGATATATTTTTAAAGTAATGGGTCACTGCGGCCTCGCCACCCGCGAATCTCATCCTGCAATTGCGGGGTAAAATCCATCCCTCACCCCCCTATCGGCAAAGGGAGAAGGAGAGTCTGACGCCCTCTTATAAGGGCCTCACGGCATAATTTCCCATGTTTTTTTTCTTGACACATATAAATTTATTAGCTAAATTTATAAAAAATCGATAAACGAGAATCGATAAACGATAATAAAATGAAATCATTAACCTTAGCAGAAAATTTAGTTCAATACTTGAGAGTTGGCATCATTACGGGAGAACTGCGGCCCGGGCAGAAACTCAACGAAATGGCTCTGGCCTCTTCCCTGGACGTCAGCTCAGCTCCCCTCCGGGAAGCATTCCGCGTCCTCGAGAACGAAAACCTCGTTGAGAGTGTTGCCCGAAAAGGACGGTGCGTCTCTAAAGTATCCATTAAGGATTGCCACGAACTCTACGAAACAAGGATGATGATGGAATCTTTTGCGGTAGATCTCCTGCAATCCAGAAACATCAGAGATCTATCCCAGGCTGATTCCTCATTGACCCTGACCAAGAATTTGCACATGCCAACCGGCCCTGATCCCAATGGGAAATTCGAATACGTCAAAGCTATATTTGATTTTCATTTCAAATTGGTTGAATCAGCGGGAAACTCCCAGCTGAACCGCTTGTATAATTCCATTTTCTCAAAACTGGCTAGATATCAATATATGTATATGTATGCCTACGACCCGGAGATTGTCAGCAATTACACGGAGGAGCATCAACAGATTTTAGACTTGATCAGAAACGGGAATTATGCCCGGGTTAAAGAGGTTCTAGGGGCGCATATCGCTAAATTCGTGCAACTGATCGATGAGCGGATCAAACAGATAGACCAAGGAAATGGCACCCCGGAAAAATTGCCGCAATCGCAGACTGGCCGTGAGGCAAGGATTTTCTCCTGGCCTCTAAAATGAAAGATCATCGAAATGAGGAGGGGAAATGAGTGACTCCAATGAAATTGAAATCAGAAGATCAGGCCTTGACCATTCATACATAAAAACCCCTCATCATTATTCTCCGCGCCGGGTTTACGGCATGATGGGGACGGATTGGGAAGGAAGGATCAATTTTGAACGAATGCGCCGGGAGAGACTGGCCCGGGCCAGAGAGGCCATGACCAAGCATGACCTGGGTGCCATGGTTCTGTATGTGGGTCCCAATATCCGGTACGTGACCGGCGTATATCAAGGGAATTGGAAAGATAACATTTTCATCCGTTATGCCGTCTTATGCCGGGACAGCGAACCGGTCTTATTCGAGACGGTGGGGGCCGA
>Ga0315282_10008396_pt1 | contig 16734 bp, 20 predicted proteins | sample YL17G07_20_MG_FD_203693 | JGI IMG/M metagenome (GOLD analysis project Ga0315282, IMG submission 203693) | Sediment microbial communities from Yellowstone Lake, YNP, Wyoming, USA - YL17G07_20 | ecosystem: Environmental > Aquatic > Freshwater > Lake > Sediment | place: USA: Wyoming | collected...
TTTTTGTTTTATCGATCTTAGGACTTAATTTATTAATAGCTAAACAAGCTTTGGCGGTCTGCCCGATTTGCACTATAGCAGTGGGTGCAGGTGTTGGATTATCACGCTGGCTGGGCATAGACGATTCCATCACCGGTCTGTGGATCGGCGGATTAACAGTTTCCATGATCACTTGGACAATTTCATGGTTTGATAAGAAAAATATTCAGTTTAAGGGCCGGATATTTGTCACAATTTTGAGTTATTATCTCTTGATTGTCATCCCTCTTTATTTTATGGGAATCATGGGTAATCCACTAAATACTATTTGCTCCTGCGGATTAGATAAATTAATCATTGGAATTATCGTTGGAAGTTTTGGTTTTTGGTTCGGAGCGGAATGGTATTTTCATCTTAAAGAGAAAAACGGCGGTCATGCATATTTCCCATTTCAAAAAGTTGTTATGCCAATCAGTCCATTAATTATCATGAGTTTTATCTTTTACTTTTTAACAAAATAATCAATTATCAAATATGACAAATCAAAATCCTATAAAAAATTTAAACGAATTCATCGAGAAAGTCGATCAGATGAAAAAGCAAGAAAAGATGGACTTATCTTCAGATCAGGACCTGACTATTGCCATTATGAATTTGGTAAGCATTGAGGAGCATTTCTTTTTTACCGGTGCCAAGCTCGGTAAACCTGAATACTACGATATGATTAAAGATGTTCGAGAGATGAGGAAAGAATTGCTCAAAAAGATTATTAAAGAATATGAGGGCGAAGTCTGGTGCATTTCAAAGCATTTACTCGCCGCCAGTTATCGTTTAATGGAAGTAGGAACGAAACAACTCGGTATGGATAAGAAAGAAGAGGCCTACGATCTGTTCGGTAAAGCTTACAATCTCTACTCGCTGTTTTGGGGACTGAATATGAAATTGCTTAATGTTGGTGACATTAAAAAAATTGATGATAATGCTCTAAACAAACAAGATGAGGAAAAGAAAGGATTTATGGGTAAACTTGGCACATTGGTGAAAAAAGCGATTGATTGCTGTATTGAGTAAAACAAAAAGAGGTATAAAAGCCTCTTTTTTGCCGTTTGTTTGCCCTTGTGGCGAGGGGTTCAAGCGAAGTAAGAGATTTGAAACCGGAAACGACTGTGAACGAAATTTGCGAGCCTACTGCAATTTGCTTAACTTTTCAAAAGTTAAGCAAATATGACTCCGCTGGACTTGTAACGATTTAAAATAACCGATAAAGATTTACTTTAAACCTCTCTCAATCTCCATTAACCTATTGTATTTACAGACTCGTTCGCCCCGAACCAATGAGCCGGTCTTAATCAACGGACAATTGAGTCCAACAGCAAGGTCGGCAATGAAAGTATCGGTTGTTTCTCCAGACCGGTGAGAGACAAAAGGTACCCAACTTTGTTGTTTGGTAAGATTGACGGCATCAATAGTTTCGCTGACTGTGCCGATTTGATTAAGTTTTATCAACACCGAATTGACGGCGTTAATCTTGGTGGCTTCTTCTATTCTTTTTATATTAGTAACCAAAAGATCATCGCCTACGACTTTTATTTTTTCACCGAGTTTTTCGGTCATCAGAGAAAATCCTTGCCAATCATCTTCTGCTAAACCATCCTCAATCAGTATAATCGGATATTTGGCTACCAATTTTTCGTACCAATTAACAAGCTGTGCGGAGTATATTGTCTGCTTTTGGCCGTCGATTTTTAATACATAAGAACCATTCTCATAAAAACTCGAAGCGGCCGCGTCCATACCTATTTTCACCCGTTCAGTATCATAACCAGCTTCCTGTATTGCCTCGACCATCAGATCGAGTGCTTCTTCGTTAGACGAAAGCTTGGGAGCAAAACCGCCTTCGTCGCCTACACTTACAGTGTATCCTTTTCTCTTTAAGATATCTTTTAGGGTATGAATGATTTCTGATCCAGCCTGAACTTTTCTGGCGAAAGAATCAAAACCGATCGGAGCCAGCATAAACTCCTGAATATCCAATCCACTATCCGCATGCTTTCCACCGTTAACAATATTGAACATCGGCTGAGGAAGCTGAAAATCATTATTCCCAGCCAATTGCCCAAGATATTTATATAACTCTAAGCCGTTTTTTAATGCATTGGCTCTGGCAAAAGCCATTGATACTCCCAGGATTGCATTGGCTCCCAGCCGAGATTTATTTTCTGTGCCATCAAGTTTGATAAGAAAATCATCGAGCTGTCTCTGGTCAAATTCTTTGCCAAGAGTCTCCTTCGCTATTTCCTCGTTTACATTTTGCACAGCCTTTAAAACACCAAGACCTTTGTAGCGATTCTTATCGCCGTCACGCAACTCTAACGCCTCATGTATCCCAGTGCTGGCTCCGGACGGCACCATGGCCGAAGCCTTTGAATTACCCAATTCAATATTAACTTCCAAGGTGGGATTGCCTCGTGAATCGAGGATCTCGTTGGCTGATACTGATGTGATTTTTTGCATAGACATAAATTATTTATTAATAAAATTGATTAAAATATACCCTGAGATTAATGACATTAAGAAAAAGAAAGTGAAGGCAACTAGCGCCGCTTCAAAAGCCATCATTCTCGGCTCTTTTTTAGTTTGATAATGGTGCATGTATTCATTGTAAGTAATCAAATAAGCCATCAGTCCGGCAATGAAGCCGAATACACCGCCAATACCTAAGAATAAATTATAAAGCGGGTTCCACATATGTGTGATTATTTTTCGGCAGTCGGATCAGGAAAAGAACAATCGTCGCCAAAACTGCCAGAACTCCGCCGAATAAGAATCCGACCGCAGGCGACAGATACGTCCAGAGCAGTCCGACGGTGATGCTGGAAAGAAAATCACCGACACCGTCGACAGAGCTCATTACTCCATATCCTGCACCATGTTGATCGTCGGCGATCAAAGTTGAGGCAAGGGCAGGTTGTGAAGATTCTATAATAGCAGTATAGATTCCATTGACTGCAAAGAGTACTATCAACAGCCATAAATGACTGTCGGCGAATATGAAGCCGAAACAGAGTAAAGCGAATAGAGCGTAGCCTGCGGTTAAGATGTTCTTTTTACTGTATCGATCAGCCAGAATACCGATTGGGTAACCGACAATTGCATAAATCACATTACTAAACGTATAAAGACCAACTGCGAATGTCCCGGCCAAAAGAATTCCGTGAGTTGGAGACAGCAGTGTTTCCGCGCGGAGGATAAGAAATGTCGGGGCAAAGTTTGAGATGCCAAAAATCCCAATTGGCACTAAGAACTTTTTGAAACTGGACGATAACGCCTTTACGCTCTGCCAGGTATTGCGAGTGTCTGGTCGCTTCGCTTTCTCTTTCACTAAATAAGTGATGGACAGAAAAGCACAAAGTCCGGGAATGAGAGAAATCAAAAAGATTGTGCGAATGGGTACATGCGTGATGAGAAGCGTTGCTGTCAGGGGCCCAGCGATTGCGCCAAGAGTATCCATCGTGCGATGAAAAGCAAATGCTCGGCCGACTGTTGCTGGCGTAGTTGACTCGACAAGTAAGGCATCTCTGACCGGCGATCTTACCGACCAGCCGATCCAACCGGCGGTTCTGCCTATAAGCACCTGCCACCAGTTTGTTGCGAATGCAAAGCTTGCTTTGCTGAATGCTGTGATGAAATAGCCGACAGCGGCCAAACCCTTACGCTTACCGATCTTGTCGCTATACCAGCCCGACCAGACTTCAAAAATAGTAGACACACCATCTGCCACACCTTCAATAACGCCCAAAGCAAACGCTGGAGCATGAAGTACTGATGAAAGAAATATTGGTAAAACGGCCGAAGCCATTTCATGATTCCAATCACTGAAAAGACTGGCCAGTCCCATGCCGGCAATATTGCGATTGAGCCACCTCTGTTTTTTATTTGGTATTTGATCCATAAAATTAAACGTATAAATGCTTGCGTGATAATTTATAAACTATTACCGTCACTACCATGGCGATACCGAGCGATCCGGCGATATCAATCCAGTGATGAATGCCGGCAAATACGCGCGAAATGCCGATTAAAATAGCAATAGCAAAAACAATAAAGCCGAGCTTGCGATTGTAGCAGTACAAAATGCTGGCGAGAGTCGCAACAAGAAGCGTATGGTCGGACGGGAAACCGTTGTCGGTCGCATGGGAGATCAGAGGAGTGACATGATCGGATACGAATGGGCGCGGGTTGTTATACAAATAGCCGGCAATTAAACCGATTAGGTAGACTGCGACAAGATCGATGACTCCGAATATGGCCACCGTCCATTTTCTCTCTCGCGACAAATACCAAAAAGAGACAGCTGTAATCGCCACAGCTATTAAGTACAAATATTTTGCTCCAAAGATGATTAATAAATTCATATAGTTATTGTTTCCAGTGATTCTTTTATTTCCTTTAGTTTCTTAATTTTATCATGCAAATGTGATTCACGGGCGGAGACTTCGGTTGCTGTATCGTTCTTTGAAGCAATGCCGATCTCCAGTGCCTTCAAGACATCACCTTCTGCCGATTCGACAGTCCCGGTGATCTCATTGTGGTAATTTTGTACTAATTTTTCCATGCGCCGCGAAAAATCATACCGGGTTTTGCCACAATGTCGGTCCACCATCTGTTCAGCTTTTTCTTTTGCTTCTTTGAGAATTATTTTGTGCGCCAAAGACTTTGGCAGAGCTTTCTTGGAAAAATCGAGCGTGATACTCAACATGTCGGATTCGTCCATCGTCTGAAAACGGAATTCTATTTCCGGCGGCAAAGTTTCCTGCATCCAAAATTGCCGATGAGAAACACCAAACAATTCTGATGCAGATTGAACAATCTGGCCGAGAATGCTATTCATTCGGTCTGTAAATCTTTTGAAAATATTGGTAAGCCGACTTCTTAAATTGTTTTCCTCCTCAGTGCGCCATTTACCGAAAATGTCTCTGATCTGCACATCAATGAAAGCATCAAGTTCTTCCATGAATTGCTGGTTACTATCGGCTTTATGTTGGGTGGCAAATTTTTCCACCTCAGCTACCAGCCACTTGGTTTTTTCCTGTTTCAATTTCTCTAAATCTTCTACGATCGTCTCGATTTGAAGCACTTTAATCTCCTCCGTTAAAAGTCGACTGCTGTCTATTTTTTCCTGATTTATATCGTGGATAAAAATTTTGAATTTCTCAATTTTCTCCTCCAGCTCGCTCAAGGGAAGCCGGATGGATTTTTCTTCCAGTTCAGCCAGTAGTAATTCTTCGATGATAAGATTTTTTGTTTTATTAACTGCCGATTTAAGAAGCACTCCTCCTTTCTCGGTAACAAGAAACCGGTCCAGAGAGAGTTCAAATTCAGCAAGTCCGCTCTGGTCGATCTTTTTTGGATCATGGGCAATTTTACCTTCCAGTGCGTTCTTAGCCGAAAGCGGATAGATCTCCGCATTGTTGAAGCCGGCTTCTTTTTCAATCACACTTTTACTGAATAAAAGCGACTCTTCGCGGTCCTTTTCGCTTACCGTGTCAATTTTGTTTTGGATAAAAAATGTCTTGGCCACTAATTTTTTGAGATCGCGGAGGAAATAAAGTTCTGCCTGAGTCAAAGGAGGATCGACGCTTATCAAAAATATAGCGGCATCGGCTTTAGGCAGATATTCATAAGTAGTTTTAGTGTTGTGTTCATACACTGAAGCAACGCCCGGTGTATCGATAATTTGTACGCCGTTTTTAAGGTATGGAGATGGATAGATTATCTCGACCCTGTCCACATTCTTCTCGTTTTTAGGGTTATGCTTTTCTGTCACGTAAAGTGGCAGATCATCAAGGGAGATTTCCTTGTGCGTGTCATTTTCAAAGAAAACGGTGATTCGCAGATCTTCTCCGTAGTTGAGTACAGTAATAATGGAGGTCAGCGGAATAATGGCAACCGGCAATAATTCTTTGCCGAGCAAAGCATTGATAAAAGTCGTCTTGCCACGCTTAAACTGGCCGACCACCACCAAAGAAAAAACATCGGCTTCTAACTTTGTACGGATCGATTGCGATGCGATTTTTACATGCTCACTTCCGGCGATTTCTCCTAACTCCGCCAGACGACTTATGATTTCCGCTTTATTTTTTGAGTATGAATCAAGCATAAGTTTATTTAAGAATTTTTTTGCCGGCATATTTTTCGCAGTCCTTTAAAATACTTACGGCCATGTAGGTATGCTCGATCGTCGGTATTCCCATGACCCGGGCCCGGCTGAAACCTCCGTTGTTGCGTTGACAGCTGTCGGCAAATTGAATTGTTTCTTCGACATCAGGAATTGGCTCCCCAAGTAAGCTAAGGCTCTCAACCGAATAAAACAGGTCCTCAAGGTAATCGCTTTTATCGAACCAATGCACGAGAAAGACAAAAATTTTATCTTTATCCTTTATCTGCAGTGCTAGCACATCTAAAATATTCAATGCATGGTAAGTGGCCATTAAATGTGACTCGTTCTTATGGCCGAACCCGCCATCCTTGTTTTGCAGTGAGTAAACAAAGTCAGCGATTTTCTTTTTATCCACTTCAAATCCCAAATCACGACTTAGGATTGCGAAATAAAATAAATCTTGGAGGTCTTTGCCCCTGGCACCAATAAAGTCCATGGCGTTTGTAAGAGATATTTTCCGATTCTTATCGGCACGCAACGATTGGGCGCGAGAAAAAACTTTTTCTTTTTGGCCGATCAAAGACAGTTGGTATTTTTTGAAAGTATTAACGGATAGACCTAATTCTTTATAAGTTTCTACTGCTAAGAAAATAGAGAACAAACTGTCCAAATTGCCTTCTAAAGTTTCTCGTTTCCAAAAAGAGGCGATAGATTTAGCATTTTTTGTTTTTGCACCAAGAAGTCTCAATGTCTTTACTGCCAGATAAGTGTCTAATCCGCTGGACGGCTCGACCTGAGCAAAAAAGTAGCCACCATCCGACAAATGGCGTTCCTCGATATAGTCAATAATTTTTTGTTTATTAATTGATTCCATAACCTTTAAAAAAATAGCTTCCACCTGTCTGGTAGAAGCCATTAGCTCATTTCTGAGCGCTTAAGGCGAGCTTCATCGCCGTCTAAAATGAATTACAACAACCCTTTTGCGAATAAACCTATAATTAATATCCCTACAAAGTTTAATAAAAATGATATAGGAATAAATACGGATGTCTTCATTTTTGACAATCCCATCATCGTAAGCCCCACTTCATCAGGCAACGGAGACGCCACAACAAGCGCTCCTAAAAATGGGATAATCCATCTGACGAGTCTAAGTTTAAATATTGAAAATAATCGGTCTTGTTTAGTTTTTCGGATAAGCCAATAAATATCTTCGGAAAGACTGTCTTTTATGAATCTAAAAATAATCAGATCGCCAATTAATGCCCCTATACCACCAAACAAAGCTACCTCCCAAATAGAATTGGCGGCTGCGATTTCAAAAAGAACCACACCGGCCGGCGCGGCGGTAAAAATCGACACAAAAAACATCCCAGCAAGCAGGCTTCCCAATATTTCCCATTGTTGTGTGCTCGTTAATATCCCGGCCAGTGCTCCGGTCTTGGCCAAAATAACAGCAATAACAATGCTAAGAACAATAATCCCCAAGTCTCGCATTATATTATTTTTATCATTTTGTATTTTCATATTTTGGTTTTATTATGATGTTCTAATAATTTCTCTGCTGGCGACAAACCATTGAGGACTTTATGCGGAAAGTAATTCCAAGCGTCAGTTACGAGTTCAAGAACATTGCTCAATTCCGAAGCATCTCCGCCCCGATCAAACATAGCCACAACTTTCATCATGTCGTCGTTATCTTCTTCGTGAAAAATAACATCTCGGATATGATCCAAAGTAAAATCGCTCTCGGTTTCTTTGAGCATCTCCACGAGTTCCTGTTCAATCTCTTTTCGGCGTTCTAAAATTTGTTGTTTTGATTCGATTTCCATTGTATTTGGATTATGTCTTTAGTTTCTTAATCAAAAGCTCACCGATTTTTTCAATTCCTTTTTTGAGAGGTACGTAACCAACTGTAGGTGGCATACCGTCGAGTTCTGTCTCATCAACTTTAATCGGTAAAATATATTCATTGCCTTTTTCATTTAAGGCACGTGCCTGGGCACTTTGTCTTTCGTGATTAGTCCAAACTCTCTCCTTATAATCCTTTGAAATAAAGATTACGCAATAGCGAGAACGTTTTCTAAAAATCTCATCAAATGTATCCACCAAATTTTTACCCCAAAGATACTCCGGATAAAATTCATCATAAAATACAGAAAAGCCGGCATCCTTTATTGTTGTGGCTAATTTTTCTGCGTGCTCTCGTTCAGTTCCGGCAAATGAAATTGCTACATCGAATTTAGTAGTATCCTCTGGCTTGGTAGAGGACTTTGGTCTAGTAACCCTTTTCTCAATATCGATATTTAATCGTTCTGATGGTTTTTGAAACGGCAGAAAAGTAAGGCCAGATTTTTCAATTTCGGCATTGGCTGAAAGCAACTTTTGAATGCCAATTGAGAAATGTTGTGCATGAGAATCAAACCAACTGTGAGCAGTGTTCGCGTTGCTATCAAACATTCTATCTCCTCTTTCTTTAAAAGCAATCGAATACCAATAACATGGTTCAAATTCGTATTCCGGACATTGCTCAAAATTATGTATTCCTAAAAATTGAAAAACGCTTCGAAGCTCAGATGATAATGGCAGATGCTTTGGGCGATAATGTATTATCCATCCTTTATCTTGGCTAGATTCAAGCCAAGTAAATTTGTACTGAAATGCATCGTCTTCGCTTTGCTTCATTGCCTTTACTGACATGGCGGTATGTCCATCTCCAGACATTTGAAAATCATGCCGTCTACTACGGGATTGGCCACCAAGAAAATATCCCAAACCCTCCGGTTTATCAAAAAAGAAGCCGCATTTTTCTAAATCCTTTTGTGCGTCAGTTAGGTTTTGGTAAGCCTTATCAAAAAAGCCAGCAAAAGCATTCACGTCAAAATTAGCATCTACCCATCGGACATAACACTGCCGACTATCAATAAACGAGCATCCACTTCGTTGGAACCCCAAATGGCTTAAAAAATCTGTTATCTGATAACCGCCTGAGATACTGAATGTGTTTGGGGACACATGTAAGCTATAACCAATATCGTCTTTACTCCATTGTAATTTTGCCAAGACCAAATCAGTTGTCCCTGACCGGACTTTTCCTATAACTTCACTTTTCAGGGCCTGATGTGGGTCTCTACTATTCATACTATAAAATTACAGTTACTTTTTCATACAACATGGGCCAACTATCCTGGCGCATTCTAAATTTGGTACCGTGATTATGACCACTGCGAGCATCGAAGTCGACAAGAATCTTTGCTTCTTCAATGGCTTTCAAAAATCCTTCAAAGCTGAATTTTTGAAGCATCATCACCTTGTTATATTTGTAAAATTCTTTACCCCTAACCGTTTTAACTTCTGCTTGAACATAAAAACTATTTAGAAGTTTTGTGCCGGCCTTGTGTTCGAGATCATCAAAACCCCAGTAAGGCTGTGGGTTAAGTTCTCCAAGACCAACTCGTTCCTTTACTGCCTTGAGCCATTCGGCGTGTCGGATATCAACACTTTTTCCATCAAACGAGATTAAAACCTTCTTTTCTGTTCGATCAATCTTAACCATAAAACCTCGGTCACTACGTGTAAGACCGTGAATAGTTTGCCGGAAGCTCATCTCACCTTTGGGATATTTCTTCCCGTCCTCCTGATGTGCCCAGCCATATTTTGGTAAAAGGACTTGTGGTACAAAACGAATTGCTCGAGGGGAGGGCTCGATATGGAACAGCGTGCAAAGGGATGTTGAATTCAGCCGCTGAGCCTTCAATTCCCATTCTGCGGCGTTTGGTATGGGTAGATTATTTTCTTTGATTCCAAGCAGGTCCTCGAGAGTATTCCCAATACCGCCATGATTACCCTTGCGAGCATTCGGAATCCAGCCCATGTCGGCGATCTCTTTTAGTTTTTCAATAAGGGCCGACTTAGTGTAAATTCTTGGTTTGTTTGGCATATAGTTATAAAAGTTTTTGTTGAGCTTTATGATTATTAATTCTTTTCTCGGCCATCTCACAATACTCCGGCGAGAGATCAATGCCTATATAATGCCGGTTAAAATTTATAGCAGAAAGTGCAGTAGTACCTGAACCCATAAATGGGTCCAGAACGATTTTTGCGTCAGTAGACGATACTATACGATCTATTAGATTAACCGGAAAAGCGGCAGGATGCTCGTTATTCATCTCTTGCGTAAACTCCCATACATCACCGTGACCGCTCGCCTTGGGCGATAATTTAAACTTAGGTTTTGCTATGAGATAGATCACTTCGTATGTTGGTACAAAGTAGCCAGGATTAAAATTAAAACCACCTTTTCGCCTCCAAATTATTATTTGTCGCACAGGGAAACCACTTACAATATCCTGCCTGTCCTGCAATACACCTGCTTGCACGCGCCATTTGTGGTTATAAAAGATCGCACCATCTTCAGGAATAATTCTTAACATCTCCGTCAGACAATCCCGTTGCCATTTAACATACTCGTCATGAGGCATGCAATCGTTATGGTGAGAATAACCTTTTTGAAGTGCGGCGTTTGCCCACTTTCCTCCACGGCCATCTTTCATGCCATTGCCAGTAGAATTTTTAAGGTTATACGGTGGCGAGGTCACTATCAAATCAACCGATCCATCGGGAATCTTTTTCATCACATCAACTGCACTACCGCAGATGATTTTGTTTAAAAAATGATCTGGAAATTCTAACTTCATAACTTCGGATTTAATGGAGCTGGTTTTTGTTTTCAATTGAGTCGCCATATTATTTTGAATACTTTTCATTTTTCTTTTTAACATTACTCGTTTCCTCAAGGAAGGCATTAAGATCGGACTGTTTAATCCGCCACACACCAAGCTTGGAGGCTTTAAGCCTCCCATCTTCAATATACCTATTTACAGATCGTGCATGGACTCTTAGAATTTTGGCGATTTCGGTTATTGTAAGAAGTTTATCAATGTCGTTCATAAATAAAAAGATTTAACTTTTAGACCTTGATACAATTTTACCTCTTGCGTTTTATATTGTCAAAATTGCGTAGTTTTGTCATAATACCCATATGGACACGAAATACACAAAAATGGAAAAACTCAAACGAACGAAGCTGGTTAATCGTCCTAGATGTAAAACCTACACTTCCGTTGGCGGTTGTTGGGATTGTGGTAACTCAACATTCAGATATTTTAATTCGGTCCAAGGCAAAAAGTACTACCAATGCGAAAAATGCCGAGCGATAAACCACTGAGCGAAAAATTAGTGAACGGAGGGCATAAAATGAGTCCAATTCACTAATTTTGTCCAGTTGTATCACTGTAGTGGACAAAAAGGATACTTTTTGCACACTGTACTATGCTAAAAGGGGGAAATAAGCATAGTACAAGATGAAAAGTATGCTTAAAAGGAAAAAAATATGAACGACCAAGAAACCCCAATAGAATACAAGGACAAATACCAGCTCATTTTTGTGGGTGAAGTTTGGTCTGATAACCCATTGTATGAAAGCTGGGCAGAGGGCCGAATTGAAATTCGCACATGGGACGATGAACACTGCAATAATGAAATTCGCTACTGCATCGAAAGAAGTAACAATGACTTTTGGGAGTTTCAAGAAAGATACAACTGTAAATGGTTAACGGCATCAGATCTCGAGGAGTTTAAAAGAATGGTGCAAGAAAAATTTCGCAAGATGCCAAAACAAGAAATGCGTTTGAATAAATATGACTATGAAAATGAAAAAAGTCTCAAAGACTACAAAATATAAATTCAATATCAAACGAGCCGTGGGAGTAACCTTTACCTATCGTTTTTCGATTGGCGATATAGAGAACATCACCAAGAAAGCCTTAGAAAATAATGGCGTTAAGAATCCGGATGAAATTATAAAAAGGCACGGTGTTGAAATTACTGAATTAAAAAATAGACTGAACAAATCCGAGGTGAAGCTTGATAACTATAAAAAAGCAACCGACAAAACCATTGCCGATTTAAAAAACGAATTGAAAGAATTGAGCAAACAAAGTCTCATTCAAATCGGCCGAGAAATGGCTAAAGGTTTCTACGACCAGAGCCAAAAGATACGGTCCAAACAGAAAATATCTAAAGACAAACAAATTTTACTCTGTCTCTCCCCGGACGGCGACTTATATTTGGCGTCCAATAAGCAGAAATGCTATCCGATGAGTAAGGAAAGAATGAGAGAGAAATTGATAAAAGTTTTATGTTCGGCCAAGGGATATATTAAGACGGCCGAGCTGGCTGAAATGGTCGGCACCACCAATCAGGCGATCAGAAATTCCAAGCTGGAAATAAATGGAAAGGCAGAAAGTAGGATCGGCATACCCAAACTTATAATCGGCCGTGACGGCAATGGCTATCGCTTAAATCCAGAATATAAAATCAAAATACTGTAACGTAATAGTCGGTGTAGTTAATAACTTCAACAAGAGAGCCTGAAATAGGGCTCTTTTTTGTTGCCTAACTACACTCGAACATTATTCCAAGAGATAGGCAGAGATTGGCAAACTATAAATGTGTGAGAGTAAAAAAATGAAATGATATGCCAATCAAACAAAGTGAGAGTTTCAAGACCGCCGATCTGGCATTGATCGCGGTGCTTTTATTATTAATGCCCGAATCTCTTGAGGTCGTGGATCGGACAAATCCGCATAAGGTCCTCTTTGGATTTAAAACTGACCGCAAGCTCGAAAAGCTTATGGACAGTTTTTGGAAACGAGAGCTTGTGGTCGAACCTCAAGCGTTCTTTAACCAAATCAAAATCGCCAAGGCCAGGATCTATGTCCACGAATAAATATGAAGTTAAAACCGGAAACGCTGGAAAAACTCCGAGCGATTCTCAAAAAAGACTTTGGCCAAGAAGTGAATGATCAAGACCTCCACGATATTGCGTTCAACCTCGTGAGTTATTATGACGCTTTGTCGCGATTCTACTGGGAGGATATCACGAGCAGTCGAAAGCTTATAGAACCATATGACACAGTACCCGAGCGACAAACCACATAAGATCAGAGACTATCGCGAATTGCCGTTTGCTTACCAAGATAAGCCGGCTTTGCGGTACATGCGACAGCAATGGCTCGATAAGCACATAAGCATTGATGCGTACCGAAATCTCCGGAATATGTATCTGGCTTTGACCGAGATTGCCTCCAACAAAGCCAGTCAAACCATAGAGGCCTCGAATAAAACTCTTTTGATTTATTCTGGCCTCAAAGATTGGCGGACGATTAAGAATTGTTTGTCCAAACTCGAGGAGTGGGCTTTTATCGCAATCACGAAAACTCGGGGCGAGGATGCCAAGTTCAAGCCCCGAGGTATCACTTTGCTGTCCGTCCTACATCTGACGCAGGGTGGAAACCAATCAGCATCAAAAGCCGGACGGCATAGCACGCAGACTGCCTCCGATGCAGAAGATATAGAAGGTAAAGGATTAAAAGAAATTAAAGAAAATAATAAAGAAATTAACGGCCAAAACCAAATCAAGAAATTAAACGAGATGAAAGCCGGATTGATTGCCAAGATGACCTTAAATGATAATTCAAGACGTTAATAAATATGGGAAACCGCAGTAAACGGCAACGAATTGAGCAAAAAACAGGAAATAAATAAGCGTTAAAAGATACTAAATGATACCCAAATGGCTAAAAATGTAGATATAAAAAACGAAAAATATCAGAATGCTATCCGCTTAAAATATAGCGATTTTACTTATTTAGAGATTGCTCGAATGCTTAAAGTGTCGCATGTCAGTGTAAAACGGTGGTTTAGGTCTGACGGTTTACTCAAAGAGGAATACGACCGATATGAAAAAGAAAGGAATAATGTACGCGATAAAGAAACGGATACCGTGCTGGCGAGACATTCTGTAATTGCGGCCAATATTCTGGTCTCGCTTATGGGCGCCAAAAGCGATGTCATGAAATTCAGAGCTGTTAAAGCCATTTTGGATTATGTACTGGGTCCAGTAAGAACCATGGGCAGTGATGATCCTTACGATAACGCCGATTATCAGCGAGATAGCGACAGTATTGCGAGAATACTTGAGAGTGCTAGGAAAAGACAACAAAAATCCACTGTGGGCAACTCAAGCTTAGCTTGTCCAAAAAAATAGCGTATGTTGTGTCTTGAGACCAAAAGTCGAATTCGAACCTTAGTAAAATTAACAAAATTATGACTATGACAATGCAAAACGAAAATGAATCGATGCGAGCCGTAGGGTATGCCCGTGTCTCTTCCAAAGACCAAGAGGACACTGGCTACTCACTACCAGCTCAAGAAAAACTTTTACACGATTATGCCGATAGAAACGGTTTTGATCTGGTAAAAGTTTTTGCCATTCAAGAATCGGCGGCGGGAAAAATCCAACGAAAGATATTCCACGAAATGTTGGAGTATGTGACCAAAGCTAAGATCAATACGGTCTTCGTGGAAACCACCGACCGCCTAACCCGTAACTTCGCCGATGTGCCGGTAATTGACGAATGGATACTGGCGGATGAAAGACACACAATCCACCTCGTCAAAGAGGGCTGTACACTCCACAAAGACTCCAAATCGCATGAATGGTTTATGTGGCGAGTCAAAGTGGCCACAGCCGAGTATTACATCCGTCTGCTTTCCGAGAATGTGAAAAAGGGGCAGAAAGAAAAGTTAGCTCAAGGTTGGCTACCAAGCAAACCACCACTGGGATACCAAACTACTGGCGAGAAAGGACATAAAATCCATATCATTGATCCGGAGAAATCTCCGCTGGTCAAAAAGATGTTTGACCTTTATGCCTCCAATCGCTACTCAACGAAAAAGCTAGCCGATGAAATGCATAAACTTGGTATGAGATCTCGGGGAGGAAATAAAGTCAGTCACTCACGAGTCCATCAACTACTGGGCGATCCGTTTTATTACGGAATGAATCGTTGGAATGGAAAAGTCGCTCAAGGCGGACATGAACCGCTTATAACTAAAGAACTATTCATGCGATGCCAAGACATCATGCATAGCAACGGCACGCCGAAATACAATAAACACAATCCGTTATTTAAAAATGTCTTCCACTGTGAGGAATGTAAGGGCCGGATAACTTGGGAGATACAAAAAGGCCACTGGTATGGCCACTGTAACCATTATAAAAACTGCCAGCAGAAAGAATGGGTCAAACAAGAGAACATTGACCTGCAAGTAATGGAAAATATTGAGCACTTAAGCTCGAAACACGATGAGGTCATAGAGAATATGCTGACTTGGGTCCAAGAGGCTCTCAAGGAAAGCCACGGCGAGGAAATAGAATTCCGACAAAAGGCCACTGGAGAGCTCGAACGACGCTACCAAGTAGCCACGCAGAGATTGGATAAGATATACGATGATAAGATCGACGGCAAGATCAGCGAGGATTTCTACCATAAAAAGTACCAGCAATATAAAATCGAACAGGAGGAAGTGTTGGACGGATTGAATAAGCACAAAAATGCCAACCTTAAGTATTACGATATGGGGTCAACCTTTCTACAAATGGCCAAAGAGGCAAGGAGAATTTATTTGAACCGAAGTACGATCGAAATGGTCGACGACAAGAAACAACTTTTGTCCCTTTTATTTTCGAACCCCATAATAAATGGCAAAAAAGTTGAGATTTCATACCAGAAAGCCTTCAAAATGGTATTTGAACGAGTATCACAGATGTTGGGAGAAAATACAGACGAAAATACAACATTCGAACCACTGAAAAAGCCCGTAGATAAAGAGAAAAGCAGAGCTTTTGGCTCTGCTCATCCCATATGGCTCCGGAGATCGGACTCGAACCATGTTGGGTCGCTCCGCAACCTCGACCAAGCGGGTTGATTCCGATAAAAAGATATCAATGCGGAGAGGATGGGATTCGAACCCATGAGGCGCTTTACAGCGCCGCAGTTTAGCAAACTGCTGCCTTAAGCCACTCGGCCACCTCTCCCAATTTCAAAAAAACGAAAAAACAAAAAATCAATATATCAATTGATCAATAAAAAATCAAATATACCTGTAAATTTAAAAAGCAATTATTTATTAAAGCTTTTGTTTAAATTATTAATTTCTGTCCAGAGCATTTTAGCGATTTCTTCGGCGAGTTTAATACCTATTTCGTATTCATCAATATTAATATAATTTTCAAATAATGAAAAATATAATAAGTATTTAGATTCTTGCAATGATCCATATGAAGTTTCTAGAAAATTCAGGCGAATCGAAGATCTTATTCTGGCATATCCTTCAATGTAGTTTATAATAATTGATAAGGCCGCTCTTTTAATTTGTGATATTGAACCAAATAATTCATCCCTAGGAAATTTTTTAGTAAGGCGATAAATATAATGAACATAATTATCCATCTTCTGTTTTAAATTCTCTTGATATTCATTCATAATTGTTTTTTTGCTTTTTTGTTTTCTTGTTTTATTGATTTGTGCTATAATAAATATATAAGTTTTTATATTAATTGTCAATGAAAATTATGTCACCGAGCCAAGAAAAAGTTGATTATGGTGAAGAAATTATTAGCTGGCAAGTTCCCGAATATGATCAGCACCAGAGAAATTTAGGTTGGTTTATTCTGGCTGGCTTATTTG
>Ga0315282_10008397_pt1 | contig 16734 bp, 12 predicted proteins | sample YL17G07_20_MG_FD_203693 | JGI IMG/M metagenome (GOLD analysis project Ga0315282, IMG submission 203693) | Sediment microbial communities from Yellowstone Lake, YNP, Wyoming, USA - YL17G07_20 | ecosystem: Environmental > Aquatic > Freshwater > Lake > Sediment | place: USA: Wyoming | collected...
CCTGGGCTCTCATGCTCTACCTGTCGCTGTCCCTCTCCGCCGGCACGGCCGCGGCCGCCCTGCCCCAGGCCCACGAGACGAAGCTCGCCAACGGCCTGCGCGTGGTCCTGGCCGAGCAGCACAGCCTGCCCCTCGTTTCCATCGTGCTCGTCGTCGGCGACGGCTCGCGCTCCGACCCCCGGGGCAAGGAAGGGCTGGCCTCGCTGACATCCGAGCTGCTGACGGAAGGCACGGAGAGGCGCCGCGCCGAGGAGATAGCCCGGGCGGTAGACTTCCTGGGGGCGACGCTGGCCGCCGAGACGGGCTTCGACTTCACCGTGGTCAGCATGAACGTGCTGGCCAAGGACCTGGAGGCCGGCCTGGGGATCTTCGGCGAGGTGCTGCTAGAGCCCGCCTTCCGCGAGAAGGAGGTCGAGCGCAAGCGGGCGGAGCTGCTGGGGGCGTTGGATGCCGAGGAGCAGGACCCCGGCGAGGTCGCCGACCGGGCATTCCTCAAGGCCCTCTACGGCGAGGAGCCCTACGGCCATCCCTCGGACGGCACCCACGAGGGGCTCAGGGCGAGCAGCCGGACAGACATAGTCGCGCACTACCGGCAGAACTACCTGCCCAACAACTCCATCCTGGTCGTGGTGGGCGACTTCCGGGAACAGAACATGCTCGGGCGCATCAAGGCCGCCCTGGGGGCCTGGCAGAGGGCCGAGCTGCCCAAGCTGGCCCCGGCACCCCTGGCCCCGCCGGCCACGGCACGGGTGCTCAAGGACCAGCCGGTGCGCCAGGCGAACATCGTCATCGGGCGCCGGGCCATCGAGCGCGCGGACCCCGACTACTACGCCCTCCAGGTGGGCAACTACATCCTGGGCGGCGGGGGGTTTGCCTCGCGGCTGATGGAGGTGGTGCGGGCGCGCCGGGGGCTGGCCTATCATGTGTCGAGCGAGCTGAACGCCAGGGCGTGGCCGGGCAGCTTCGAGGTCGTCATGGGGACGGCCAACGCCACGGCCAAGGAGGCCATCGAGCTGGTCCGCGAGCAGGTGCAGCTCATGGCCGAGCGCGAGGTGAGCCCCGAGGAGGTGAAAGGTGCGCAGCAATACCTCATCGGCAGCTTCCCCTTGAAGCTCGACAGCAACGGCAAGCTGGCCCGCTACCTGAGCCTGGTGTCGTTCTACAACCTGGGGCTCGACTATGCCGAGCGCTACCCGGGGCTCATCCGGGCCCAGACGCCGGCGACGATACTCGCCGCCTGGCGGCGCAAGATCGCCCCCAATGAGCCCGCGACAGTGGTGGTGGCCAACCTGGCCGAGGCGGGGCTGGACAACGGCGGGCAACCGCAGAAGTAGAGGCGAGGCCGCCTCAATGTAGCGCTGCTACGCCCCGGATGGCTCCTCGCGACGCGTGGTCCACTCGCTCATCGACGTCGCAACACGGGGGCTAGCTAGTCCCTTGCCCCAGCATTAGCCCGCGGGGTAGGATGGTCCCCGCGCCCCGGCCCCCTCGCCGACCGGGGTCAGCCCGGGGTGAATGAAGGCCGCCATGCCCGCGCTCTACCTGCTCCTGGTCGCAGCCCTCGTCTTCGCCCTGGCCTACCGCTACTACGGGGCCTTCATCACGGCGAGAGTCCTGGTCGTGGACGCCTCCCGCCCCACCCCCGCCCACACCCTCGCCGACGGCCGCGACTACCACCCCATGCACCGCTGGGTGCTCTTCGGGCAGCACTTCGCCGCCATCTCGGGGGCCGGCCCGCTCATCGGCCCGGTGCTGGCCGCCCAGTTCGGCTACCTCCCCGGCTTCCTGTGGATCCTGATCGGCGCGGTGCTCGCCGGCTCCGTCCACGACGCCGTGATCCTCTTCGCCTCCGTCCGCTACCGGGGCAAGTCCCTGAGCCACATCGCCCGCGAGGAGGTCAGCCCGCTGACCGGGGGCGTGTGTGCGGTGGCCATCCTCTTCATCATCATCACCGCCCTGGCCGGGCTGTCGCTGGTCGTGGTCAGCGCCCTGGCCGAGAGCGCCTGGGCCACCTTCACCATCGGCGCGACCATCCCCATCGCCCTGCTGGTGGGCGCCTACATGCATTGGCTGCGGCCAGGGAAAATAGGGGAGGCCTCGGTGCTGGGAGTCTCCCTGGTGCTGGCCGGGGTGGTGGCCGGGGCCTGGGTGGCCCGCTCCCCCCTGGCGCCCTGCTTCGTCTTCTCCCGGCAGGCCCTCTCGGTGATGCTCCCCCTCTACGGCTTCGCCGCCTCGACCCTGCCGGTGTGGCTCCTGCTCGCCCCGCGCGACTACCTCTCCTCCTACATGAAGATCGGGACCGTACTGCTGCTCGCCGCCGGTGTCGCCCTGGTCAACCCGCGGCTGTCCATGCCGGCCGTGACGTCCTTCGTCCACGGCGGCGGCCCGGTCATCCCGGGGAGTGCCTGGCCCTTCGTGTGCATCACCATCGCCTGCGGGGCCATCTCGGGCTTCCACGCCCTGATCGGCTCAGGCACCACGCCCAAGATGCTGAGCAGCGAGGCCGACATCCGCCTCATCGGCTACGGGGCGATGCTCGCCGAGGGCTTCGTGGCCGTCATGGCCCTGGTGGCCGCCTGCGTCCTGCTGCCCGCCGACTACCTGGCCATCAACCTGGCCCCGGACAAGTTCGCCGCACTCGGCCTCACCCCCGTCCACCTCGAGCGCCTCTCCGCCCTCACCGGGGAGAGCCTGGCCGGGCGCACCGGGGGCGCGGTGTCGCTCGCCGTTGGCATGGCCGAGATCTTCTCGGGGCTGCCCCTGATGCGCGCGCTCACCGCCTACTGGTACCACTTCGCCATCATGTTCGAGGCCCTGTTCATCCTGACCACGGTGGACGCCGGGACAAGGGCGGCCCGCTATATCCTCCAGGAGATGACCTTGACGGCGGGGGCATCCCTGCCCGCGGCGGCCTCCTGGGGGGCAACCGCGGCCAGCAGCGCATTGGTGTGCGCCGCCTGGGGCTACCTCGTCTACATGGGCGACATCCGCACCATCTGGCCCATGTTCGGCGTGGCCAACCAACTCCTCGCCACCCTGGCCCTGGCCATCGGCACGGCGTATATATTGCAGCGGGCCGCCCGCCCGGCCTACGCCCTGGTGACCTTCCTCCCCATGCTCTTCATGCTGGCGACGACGCTGACGGCCGGCTGGCTCAACGTGACGCTCAACTACCTGCCCATGGGCAACTTCCAGGGCTACCTCAACGCCTGCCTGTCGGTCGTGATGATGCTCCTGGTGGTAGGAGTTGCGGCCGATTGCGCCAGGCAGTGGCGCCGCTACCTGGCCCGGCCGGCACCCGCGGCCCCGCGCCCGCAACGTTGACAAAAAACTTTACAGCCGCGCCGCGCCTCGCTTATCCTAATAGCGATTGCGCTAGTGCGGAGGCTCCATGACCCCGGCTGATTTCTTCTTCCTAAGTGTGGCGAGCTGCACCATCGTCCTCACGCTGCTCGTCATCGGGGCCCTGGTCGCGGTGATCATGGTCGCCCGGACCGTCCAGAAGAAGCTCGCCGCCATCCGCGTCCCGGAGCGCTTCGCCGTGGTGTCGCCCTGGGCCCTGGTGATGCAGGACGTCGTGCGGGAGGGCATCTCCTGGTGGAAGGAGCGCTACGGCTCCAGGCCGGGTGGTGGACATGGCCCAGGATCAGGTCCAGGATCAGGACAGGGGCCGGGACACGGACCCGGGGGCCCCGGAGAGGCCTGCTAGCCCCACCGCGCACCCGCGCAAGCTTCAACCGCCGGTCAGACCACATCCCTCATCCGCCACAAGCCATCCATCCGGCCCAGAACCTTTCGGCTCGCAACCCAGCAACATCCCCCCCAGGACAGAGGCTAGGAGGAATTCGTATGAGGCCGTTTAACCTGATGGCACTGCTCATGGTCTTGGCCCTGGTCTTCAGCGCGGGCTGCGCCGAGATGTGTGGCACGGAAGCCGGCCGCGGCGGCGCGGCGGCGGCGGCACCGGCCCCCCAGGGGCAGACCCTGGAGCGCCAGGGCGCGGTGGCCCCTGAGGCCGGAGCTGGCGGCGCGGCCGCAGCGGCGGCCCCCGGCCTGAGCCCGGAGCAGCTTGGCCCTTGCCGCTGGGTGATCTCGGGCATGGCCGAGGACGTCAACCCGGCGAACAATACGCTTGTGGTCTCAACCGAGGCGGGCAACCAGCCGCTCAATATCACCAGCCAGAGCGTTGTGCGCGACCAGAAGGCCAAGGAAATTTCCCTCTCCGACATCAAGCCCGGTGACCAGGTCGTGGCCTCGTTCCACCGCGAGAACGGGTGTAACGTGGTCGGCCACATCTACAAGCTCCCGCAGAAGGAAGCCGGCGCGGGCGGCGGGGCTGCCATAGGCGGCGGCGCCAAGGCTCCCTGCCCTCCGGGCGGCGCCCCGAGCGGCCAGCAGTACTAGCAGGGAACAACGAGCCTGGGCCTCCCGGGTGTCAGCGCCCCGGGGGGCCTCAAGGCTTGGGGGCAGGCGGGCAATAAAAAAGCCGCTGACGGCGGCTTGTGCTGTTATTTTGTTCTGGTGGAGATGATGGGATTCGAACCCACGACCTCCTGCATGCGAAGCAGGCGCTCTCCCAGCTGAGCCACATCCCCACCAAGGGATAGCTATACTTGGCCGGCCGGCTCAAGTCAAGCGCAGCCCGCGCCTAAGTTGACACAAATCTTTTGACAACCTTGAGGGCCGGGCTATAATCGCTGCCCTATCGTCAACTTTTCCACCACTGTCCGGCACGCCGGCCGGGCCCTGGACACCTGAAGCTGACACCTGAAGCTGGCTGAAGCTGGACACCTGAAAGAATGCGATTTCCGCTGACCCTGTACACGTCCCTGATCACCTATCTGGCCAAGAAGAAGCTCTCCGGCCAGAAGCGGTTCCCGCTCGTCCTCATGCTCGAGCCCACCCACCAGTGCAACCTGGCCTGCAACGGCTGCGGCCGCATCCGCGAGTACCACGACACGCTGCGCGACCAGATGTCGCTGGGCGCCTGCCTCCAGGCGGTCGAGGAGTGCGGGGCGCCCGTGGTCTCCATCTGCGGCGGCGAGCCCCTGCTCTATCCCCACATCAGAGAGCTGGTCGAGGAGCTCATAGAGCGCGGCAAGCACCTCTACCTGTGCACCAACGGCCTGCTGATGAGGAAGCGGCTGGGTGAGTTCTCCCCCTCGCCGCGCCTCATCTGGAGCGTCCACTTGGACGGCCCCCGCGAGATCCACGACGCCATCGTCAACCGCCAGGGCGTCTACGAGAACGCCATCGAGGCCATCCGCGAGGCCAGGCGCCGGGGCTTCCTGGTGTGCACGAACACGACGGTCTACAAAGAGAGCGAGCCCGCGGAGCTGGGCCGCCTCTTCGACGAGCTCCAGCGCGCGGACATCAGCGGCCTGCTCGTCTCCCCCGGCTACTCCTTCGCCGACGCCGCCAAGCAGGAGCTGTTTCTCTCCCGCCAGGAGGTCGTCGACAAGTTCAGCCACATCCTGACCACCCTGCGGCAGCACCGCTACTGGAACTCGCCCCTCTATCTCAAGTTCCTGACCGGCGAGCGCCGCCTCTCCTGCACCCCGTGGGGCAACCCGTGCGTCAACCCGCAGGGCTGGCGCGGGCCCTGCTACCTCATCGCCGACCGCCACCACCCGACCTACGCCGAGCTGATGGGCCAGACCGACTGGGAGCGCTTCGAGCGGCAGGAAGACCCCCGCTGCCGGGACTGCATGGTCCACTGCGGCTTCGAGCCGAGTGCCGTCTTCCAGGGCCGGCTGGGCGACCTCTTCGAGATGGTCAAGTGGAACATCACCTGAGGGCGGCGGCAGCCTCGTAGCGGGTGGCCAAGGGGCGCTGAGAACACGATGCGCGTCTTCCTCACCGGGGCAACCGGCTTCATCGGCTACAACCTGTGCCTGGAGTTGCTCGCGCGCGGCTGCGAGGTGCGCGCCCTGGCCAGGCCGCAGAGTGCCAGGCTCCTGGCCGGGCTGCCGGTGGAGGTCGTCCCCGGGGACCTGTTCGATGCCGCCGCACTAGGTTACGGCTGCCGGGGGGCCGAGTGGGTCTTCCACCTCGCCGCCGACTACCGCCTGTGGGCCCCCGACCCCGCCTGCCTCTATGACACCAACGTGCGCGGCGCCAGGCTGGTGCTGGAGGCTGCCCAGCGCGCCAATGCCTCGCGCATCATCCACTGCAGCAGTGTCGGGGCGATCAAGGTCACGCCCAGCGGTGAGGCGGCCGACGAGGCCACCCCCACCCGGCTAGAGGACCTGGTCGGCCACTACAAGCGCTCCAAGTTCCTGGGCGAGCGGGAGGCCATGAAGCTTGCCCGCGCCGGGGCCCCGGTGGTCGTGGTCTGCCCGAGCACGCCCATCGGCCCCCACGACTTCAAGCCCACCCCGACCGGCCAGATCATCGTCGACTTCCTGCGCGGCAAGATGTTCGCCTACCTCGAGTCAGGCCTCAATATCGTCCACGTGCGCGACGTCGCCCAGGGCATGATTCTGGCCGCCGAGCGGGGGTGCGTGGGCCAGCGCTATATTCTCGGCAACCGCAACATGACGCTGCTCGAGGTCTTCCGGGAGCTGTCCGCCTTGAGCGGGGTGGCCTGCCCGCGGGTGCGCATCCCCTACGGCGCGGCCCTGACCCTGGGCTTCGCCTGCCAGGCCCTCTCAAGGCTCACGGGGCGGGCGCCGCTGGTGCCCCTGGAGGGGGTGAGGATGGCGCGCAACTTCATGTACTTCTCGGCGGCCAAGGCGGTGCGCGAGCTGGTCCTGCCGCAGACGCCCCCCGAGGTGGCCATCCGCGAGGCGGCCGAGTGGTTCTGCGCCCACGGCTACGTCAAACGGCAGACCAAGCTGGCCGGCATGAACACTGCGGCGAGACTCCCCAAGGGCGAATAGATTCCCCTTCCTACGCTCCCACCGTTGGGGACAGGTGCGAGGGCGGCGGCAACCCCCTTGTCTTACACTTCCCCCCGCACCTCGAGGCTGAGCCGGCGGAAGAAGGCGCTCATGAAGCGGTGGCGCCCGGCGGCCAGCCTGCGGCCCTCGGCGGTCAGGAGCCTGCCCTTGATGCGCGAGAGCTTCAGCCGGAACTCGCGCCAGGCGGTGTCCTCCCGGCTGTAGGCGTCGGTCTCGGCAATCTCGAGCTCCTCGTTGTGCAGCCTAGCCCCCACCTCGCCCGCGAACAGAAAGGCCCGCCCAATCCCCACCGCCCCCAGGGAGTCGAGCTTGTCGGCGTCGAACAGGACGCGGGCCTCGGGCGTTTGCGGGGCCACGCTGCCACGGAAGCGGTGGCTCTCGATGCAGTGGCACACCGCCTCGACCAGCCGGGGCTCGGCACCCAAGCCCGAGAGGAACTCGGCGGCCATCTGGGCCCCCCGCCGGGCATGGTCCACCCCGCCGCGGGCGGCCGACTCCTCGGGCCGGGCGATGTCGTGGAGCAGGGCGGCGAGCTCGATGACCGTGAGGTCTGCCCCCTCCCTCTCCCCGATGTGGCGGGCAAGGGCCACGACGCGCTCGGTGTGGTCCCAGCCGTGCGAGCCGGGGCCGGCATCGAGGATGGCGCGGGCGTGCCGCTCGGCGGCGGCGGTGAGGGCTTTGATGTCCATGAAGGGTTAATAGCAGGACTGGGGCGCGGGGCAAAGCACGTCGTCAGGGGGGCAGCCGCGAGGGCTGGGGCAGAAGCCGGTCTGCCTAGCCTGGAGGCCGCCGCCCAGCGGAGGCGTAACAGGCGGCACCTCTTTTCTTCCGGGCGTCGAGAGGCCAGCCAGACCAGGCCGCAGGGCCGTGGGCGCCGGAAGCGGTGGCGAGCCGCCACGGGCGAGAACGGCCGCTTGAACGGCCCGCGAGAATGCCGCGGTCTTCGGGCGGCCGATGTCCCCGCGGCGATGCCGCGGGGGCTAAGAGACCCCTGGGCGTTCCATTCTGCCGAGGACGCCCGCGGCCCGAGAACGCCGTATGGCTGAGCTTATCGGCGGCCAGCCTTACCACCGCGGCTAAGGGCTGGCCAGAAGCTAGTAATGGCGAGGACTGGAGGGCGGCGACGAGCGGAGGCGTAGCAGGGCTACGTTGAGCATCGGCGGCGACCGAAGGCCCGCCAGGACGACGCTTATCGCCAGCCCGCTATTGCAGGTGCAGGTTGTATTCCCGGTCCAGCGCCTTGCACATAACCTCCGCGCGGACCATGTCCTCGAAGGGGAAGCTGCGGCAGCCCACCGCGATGTGCGGCGGCTTGGGGTCGAAGGTCAGGCCGTACTTCTCGCCGCCATGCTCCCAGAGGTAGGTGCCGGGGAGCACGTGCAGGATGCTAAAGACGACCCGGTCGGGGGCGTGGGAGAAAACGGTGCGGGCCGAGTTGAGCACCTTGAAGAAGTCGTCGCCGGGCAGCCCGACGATGAGGTCGCACAGGGTGCGGATGCCCGCCTGGCGCAGCAGCCGCAGTGCCTTGCCGAAGCGCTCCGGATTGTGGAAGCGGTGGACGTTCTTGAGCGTGGCGGGGTTGACCGTCTGCGGCCCCATCTCGACGCTGTTGACACCGGCGCGCCGGAAGGCGTCGATGGTCTTCTCGGTGATGGTCTCGGCCACGACCTCGATGGTGTGCAGGCGGCAGCGGCCCCGGCCCGCCGTGGCGATGATCTCGGCCAGCTCCGCGGTCTTGCTCGGGCGCAGGTTGAAGACCGAATCGACGAAGGAGAACGTCTGCACCTGGCCGGAGCGGGCGAGCCACTCCACCTCGGCGCGGGTGCGCTCCGGGTCGAAGTAGCGCAGCTTGGGGAAGTTCTTGCCCTCGTAGCAGTAGGCGCAGCGGAAGGGGCAGCCCCGGAAGGTCTCGAGGTAGGTCACGCCCTCGCGGGGCGGCAGCACCCCGGTGAGATAGGGCGAGGGGATCTCGTTCAGGTCGTCGATCAAGGGCTGGGGCGCGGTGATGCAGAGCTGATTGCCGTCGCGGAAGGCCAGGCCGGCGACCTCCTTGAGGTTCCGCTTGTGGGCCAGCGCGGAGAGCAGCGCGGCAAAGGTCGCCTCGCCCTCGCCCTTGACCACGGCATCGACGCCGGGCAGCCGGACGAGCCACGCCTCGGCGATGGGGGAGGCCTCGGGGCCGCCCAGGACGAGCGCGGCCTTGGGCAGGATCGACTTGAACTGGGCGCAGATCTCGACGACCTGGTTCATCCCCCAGCAGTAGCAGGAGATACCGACCAGGTCGGGCTTCTTGCGGGCCAGGTAGTAGAGGATCTGGCGCGGGTTGTTGCAGTCGGTGCAGAAATCGATGATCTCGATGTCGACGGCCTGGCGCAGGGCCTCGTCCTTCAGGGCGTAGGCCTTGAGGTAGCCCAGGGCCAGGCTGTGGTAGCCGCAGACGTTGATGGCCACGAGGACGGCGCGCAGCTTCCTCATGGCGCCACCTTCAGCGGCTGGCGCAGCAGCTTGAGGCTCTCCAGGTAGCGGCTGGTGCCTTGCGGGGCGAGCTGCCCCTCGACCTGGCGCTCACCCTGGCGGTTGATGACCGCCGCGTCCACCCCGGCGCAGACGTCGCGCAGCGCGCACCCCTTGCACGGCTTGAGCTTGCGCCCCGTCGGGGCCCCCGGCAGGGCCTCGCGCACGTGCGGCTCGAACCCCGCCATGACGCACAGGGGCAGCCCCAGGGTGGTCGCCCAGACCTTGTTGAAGAGGGCGGTCTCGAGCGCGCCCCGCAGATAGGCGGCCGTCCTGGTCAGGGGCAGGTCGAGGTCTGAGAGCTCGAAGTGGATGCGGTCGGGCTCGAAGGCGAGCAGAGACTGCACCGCCTGCTCCAGGGATGAAAGATTCTCCTTGACGACAGGCACGACACATTCCAGATATGGTGTGAGCTTGATACCACGCATCTCGGTGACCTGCCGGAGGGCGGCTATCCCCGCCATCGTCTCCTCGAAGGCCCCCCGGCGGCCGCAGACCGCGTCATGGATCTCCGGGGTCGGCCCGCAGACCTTGACCTCGAAGAACCAGACCCCGGCTTCAATCAAGGAGTTAAGCAGATCGGCCTCGACGAGCTTCCGGGCGTTGGTGCGCACCTTCAGGCGCTTTGCCCCCCGCCGGACCGCAAGACAGGCCAGCTCATTGATGTCCGGGCGCAGCAAGGGCTCTCCGCCCCAGAAGAGGATGTTCTCGGCGCATGCCTCGCGGATGGCCGCCTCGACGGCCGCCTGGGAGGGCTCGGCCTCCCGGCCCGCCGCCTGACAGAAGGGGCAGGCGTTCTGGCAGCCAGAGCCCGTAAAGACCCTCTTGAAGTGCAGCATTTTGTCCGAAACTCCTAGTAGCCGCCGACGCCTCTGGCCCGGCGCCAAGAACCTATTACGCTCATCGGCACGGGGTGTCAAATAGGCAAGCCCCGGCAGGTGAGGGCGGGCGCGCACCCCCTGGGGCGAGCGCGGGCAACCACGGCTGCAAGGCCGGAACAGCGTTAGCTTATTGTGTTGACGGGGCTGCGGGAACTAGCATAAGAGTTATATAATTAGCTCAAGTACCTTGAGGGAGGAGTTGGGCAATGGCGAAGAAAAAGTACGTCCTTTGGTTCGATGAGTTGGCGATTGAAGACGTCCCCCTCGTCGGGGGAAAGAACGCCTCGTTAGGCGAGATGATCCAAAAACTCACCCCCGAAGGCGTCGCCGTGCCCGGCGGCTTCGCGATCACCGCCGATGCCTATCAGTACATCCTCAAGGAAGCCGGCATCGAGGCCCGGATCAGGGACACCCTCTCCGACCTCAACACCCACGACATGGCCAACCTCCAGGAGCGCGGCCGCAAGGTGCGCGACCTGATCCGCAACGCCGAGCTGCCCGCCGACCTCCGCGACGAGATCATCGGCCGCTACCGCCACATGGAGCAGGACTACGGCAAGAACTGCGCCGTGGCCGTCCGCTCCTCCGCCACCGCCGAGGACCTCCCCGACGCATCCTTCGCCGGCCAGCAGGAGACCTTCCTCAACATCCGCGGTGACGCCGCCCTGTTCGACGCCTGCCGCCGCTGCTTCGCCTCCCTCTTCACCGACCGCGCCATCTCCTACCGGGTCGACAAGGGCTTCGGCCACTTCGACGTCTACCTGTCGATCGGCGTCCAGAAGATGGTCCGCTCCGACTCGGCCTGCGCCGGGGTCATGTTCAGCATCGACACCGAGAGCGGGTTCCGCGACGCGGTCTACGTCACGGGGGCCTGGGGCCTGGGCGAGAACGTCGTCGGCGGCAAGGTGAACCCCGACGACTACTACGTCTTCAAGCCCACCTTGAAGCAGGGCAAGCGCCCCATCATAGGCAAGCGCCTGGGCAAGAAGCAGCAGAAGATGATCTACCGCGAGGTCTCGCTGGAGGAGCGCCCCGTGATCAACATCGACACCACGCCCGAGGAGCGCGCCCGCTTCGTCATCAACGACGACGAGATACTGCAGCTGGCCCGCTGGGCGGTGATCATCGAAGAGCACTACAAGAAGCCGATGGACATCGAGTGGGCCAAGGACGGCGACGGCAAGACGGTCGGCACCGGCAAGCTCTTCATCGTCCAAGCCCGCCCGGAGACCGTCCACGCCCTCAAGGCCCGCAACATCATCGAGACCTACGTGCTCAAGGAGCGCGGGCCCATCATCGTCACCGGCCAGGCGGTGGGCTCCAAGATCGGCCAGGGCAAGGCGAGCGTCATCACGTCCGCGGCCGATATCGGCAAGTTCAAGCCCGGCGACGTGTTGGTCACCGACATGACCGACCCCGACTGGGAGCCGATCATGAAGGTGGCGGCGGCCATTATCACCAACCGCGGCGGGCGCACCTGCCACGCGGCCATCATCTCGCGCGAGCTGGGGATCCCCTGCGTCATCGGCACCGACCACGGCGACAAGGCCATCAAGACCGGCCAGGAGGTGACCGTCTCCTGCGCCGAGGGCGAGACCGGCAACATCTACGAGGGACTGCTGCCCTTCGAGGTCCTGACCACCGACATCTTGAAGACCGTCAAGACGCGCACCAAGATCATGATGAACGTCGGCATCCCCGAGAAGGCGTTCGGCCAGGGGCAGATCCCCAACGACGGCGTCGGGTTGGCCCGCGAGGAGTTCATCATCAACTCCCACATCGGCATCCACCCGCTGGCCCTCATCCACTACCCGGAGCTCAAGGAGCGCGCCCGGACGGACAAGGCCATCGCCCACATCATCGCCGAGATCGACGAGCGCACCGCGGCCTACGAGGACAAGGTGCAGTTCTTCATCGATACCCTGGCCCAGGGCATCGGGCGGATCGCGGCCGGCTTCTGGCCCAACGACGTCATCGTGCGCCTGTCGGACTTCAAGACCAACGAGTACGCCAACCTCATCGGCGGCACGCTCTACGAGCCCAAGGAGAGCAACCCGATGATCGGCTGGCGCGGGGCGTCGCGCTACTACGACAAGGAGTTCGAGCCCGCCTTCTCCCTGGAGTGCAAGGCCCTGCTCAAGGCCCGCGAGGACATGGGCCTGACCAACATCAAGGCGATGGTCCCGTTCTGCCGCACGCCCCAGGAGGGCAAGCGCGTCATCGACGTCATGCGCAAGTACGGCCTCAAGCAGGGCGAGAACGGCCTCGAGATCTACGTCATGGCCGAGATACCGAGCAACGTAATCGAGGCCGACGCCTTCGCCGAGGTCTTCGACGGCTTCTCGATCGGCTCCAACGACCTCACCCAGCTCACCCTGGGGCTCGACCGCGACTCCGAACTGGTCGCCCACCTCTACGACGAGCGCAACGAGTCGGTCAAAAGGCTCGTGGCGCAGGTCATCCGCGTCGCCAAGGAGAAGGGGCGCAAGATCGGCATCTGCGGCCAGGCACCGAGCGACTTCCCCGACTTCGCCGCCTTCCTGGTCGAGTGCGGCATCGACTCGATTAGCCTCAACCCCGACACGGTGGTCTCGACCAGGCTCCTGGTAGCCAAGAAGGAGCGGGAGCTGGGGATCAAGCCCTGAGGGAGCGACTGCGCGACATCGTCCTCTTCCTGCCGCGGCTGGTCCGCCTCACCGGGGCTCTGGTGGCGGACGCCCGGCTGCCCCGGGCCACCAGAATCAAGATCGGGGGGGCGCTGCTCTACCTCGCCTCCCCCATCGACCTCATCCCCGACTGGATCCCGGTGCTCGGCCAGCTCGATGACCTCGTCGTGGCCGCCGTGCTCGTCGAGGCCATCTTCGAGAGCGTGCCCCGCGACATCCTCTTCTCCCACTGGAGCGGCCCCGAGCGGGAGCTCGACTGGCTGGCCCGGAATGCGGCCCGGGTGGCCCGCTTCATCCCCGGCGGCCTGAAGCGCCGCATCCTCGCCTGAGCATACGCCTCCCTGGAAACACAAAGGCCGCCCCATCGCTGAGGCGGCCTCGTGGGTCCAAGCTGCGCTCTGCCGCCCTAGGCGGGATCCGCTCTAGGCCCTCGGCCTAGCCTGTCATTCGGCCTTAGCCGGTGCCACACATGCCCCGCTTGCAACGCAAGCGGGACTCCGGCCCCTCGCTGCCGTACAATTGCGCTTGTGCACCTCAAGGGGCCGGGATCGGTTCTAGGCCCTCAGCCTAGTGCTTGAAGTACTGCTTCGGGGTGTTCTCCACGACGTATTTGACGGACTCGTTGATGCAGGTACGAATAGCCTTCTCCATGGGCGTCTTGGCGTAGCCGGAGAGCCCGCCCCCCATGCCCACGCCGCCCATGATGCCGCCGGCGAGCCCGCCCAGATTGATGTCGCTCGCCTCGCCTTCGACGCGCGTGGCAGCCAGCACCTCACTCGTATTCGAGTCGATGATGCGGATGTCCATGGCCATGGAGCTCTTCTGGTAGGAGCCGGCGATGCCGCCGAGGATCACCCCGGCCGTGCCGAGCAGCCCGCCACCGACCACGCCACCCTTCGTCCCCGAGGTGCCGGGCTCCCAGCCCGTGATGGCCGCCACGACCAAGATGTCGGCCCCGCGGACCTTACCCTTCTTGGCCCCCGTCTTCTTGCTCACGCGCCCCGAGGCCGCCAGGTCCTGCTCGGCCAGCACGGAGCCCAGCTCGCCCCTCTCCACGACGCGATAGCGCTTGCTCTGCATCAGGGCCGTGGTGAGCATGTCCTGGAGCCCGGTCATGTAGCCCTGCTGAGAGTGGGAAACCTCGAAGTTGCCCATCGGGCCCGAGATGCGCGTGGTGGAGCCCCCGCCCACCTTCCACTCGAAGCGGGCCACCGCCACCGAGGCCTTGGGGCCGCTGTAGGGGGGTAGTTGGTCCTCGATGCCCCTGTCCACGGTGGCCTTGGGCTGCACCTTGCTCTCGAGCATGGAGCCACAGCCCAGCACCGCCACGGACAGGGCGAGTGCCATCAGCAGAAATGTCCTTCGCATGCCTTTCCTCCCTCCGTGCCAAAGATCGCTGTCCGCCCAGGCATCACGCCGGAGCGCCCCCCGCCACAGGCACGAGGGCCTCACAACTGGGCCAGCAACCTAGCCGAGGCTCAAAGGCATGTCAAGGCAATAGCTTGAGCGGGCTGCCCGGGTTTACGTTCCCATCTCCCAGGAGGACAGGTACTTCTTCTGCTCGGGGGTCAAGCGGTCGATCTTGATGCCCATCGCCTGGAGCTTGAGGCGGGCGATCTCGCGGTCGATGTCGCCGGGCACGGGGTAGACCTGATTCTGGAGCTTCTTGGCGTTCTTGACCATGTACTCGGCGCACAGGGCCTGGTTGGCGAAGGACATGTCCATGACAGCACTCGGGTGCCCCTCGGCCGCGGCCAAGTTGACGAGCCGTCCCTCGGCCAGGACATAGACCCGGCGGCCGCCCTCCAGCGTGAACTCCTCGACGAAGTCGCGGATCATGCGGCGCTTCTTGGCCGCGGCCCTGAGCGACTTGAGGTCCAGCTCGACGTCGAAGTGGCCGGAGTTGGAGATGATCGCCCCGTCCTTCATCTTCTCCATGTGCTCGAGCCGGATGACGTTGATGTCGCCGGTGAGGGTGCAGAAGATGTCGCCCAGCTTGGCCGCCTGAGCGATGGGCATGACCTCGTAGCCGTCCATGACCGCCTCGAGGGCCTTCATGGGGTCGATCTCGCACACCACGATGTGGGCGCCGTGGCCGCGCGCGCGCAGGGCCACGCCGCGGCCGCACCAGCCGTAGCCGGAGACGACGAAGGTGGAGCCGGCCAGCAGCCGGTTGGTGGCCCGGATGATGCCGTCGACCGTGCTCTGGCCGGTGCCGTAGCGGTTGTCGAACAGGTACTTGGTCTGGGCGTCGTTGACGGCCACGATGGGGTAGGCGAGCACGCCGTCGTCGGCCATGCTGCGCAGGCGGATGACGCCCGTGGTCGTCTCCTCGGTCCCGCCGATGATGCCCGGGATCAAGTCCTTGCGCTTGGAGTGGATGGTCGAGACCACGTCGGCGCCGTCGTCCATGGTGAGCTGCGGCTTGAGCTCCAGGGCCTGCTCGATGTGCCGGTAGTAGGTCTTGGAGTCCTCGCCCTTGATGGCGAAGGTGGGCACGCCGTAGTGCTTGACCAGGGCCGCCGCGGTGTCGTCCTGCGTGCTCAGGGGGTTGGAGGCGCACAGCGTCAGCTCCGCCCCGCCCGCCTGGAGGGTGCGCATGAGGGAGGCCGTCTCCGTGGTCACATGGAGGCAGGCCGTGAGCCTCACGCCCTTGAGGGGCAACTCCCGCGCGAAGCGCTCCCTGATGAGCGAGAGCACCGGCATGCTCTGCTCGGCCCACTCGATGCGCAGCAGCCCCTTGTCCGCCAGCCCGATGTCCCTTACGTCCGACTTTACCTTGGCCACGCCTACAACCTCCCGGCCGCTTGCTTGAGCTTGTCGACCATGTCCGTCTTCTCCCAGTTGAAACCGTCTTCTTCCCGGCCGAAGTGCCCGTAGGCGGCCGTCTGCTTGAAGATGGGCCGCAGCAGGTTGAGGTGCTCGGTCATCGGCCTGGGCCTCAAGGGGAAGACCTCGCGCACGAGCTGGATGAGCTTCGCGTTGGGCAGCAGGCAGGTACCGTAGTCGTCGACCATGACCGAGACAGGGTCAGCCTTGCCGATGGCGTAGGCGAGCTGCACCTCAACCCGCTTGGCCAGCCCCGCCGCGACGAGGTTCTTGGCGATGTAGCGGGCCATGTAGGAGGCCGTGCGGTCAACCTTGCTGGGGTCCTTGCCCGAGAAGGCGCCGCCGCCGTGTGAGCTCATGCCGCCGTAGGTGTCGACGATGATCTTGCGGCCCGTCATGCCGCAGTCGCCCAGGGGGCCACCGACCACGAACCGGCCCGTGGTGTTGATGAGGAGCTGCGTGTTCTTGGTGAGCAGCCCCTCCGGGATGACCTTCTTGATGACCTCTTCGGCCACGGCCTCGCGCACCTGGTCGGTGCTGACCGAGTCCTTGTGCTGGGCGGCGATGACCACCGCGGTCACCTCGACCGGCTTGCAGTTGCTGTAGCGCACCGTGACCTGCGACTTGCCGTCGGGGCGCAGGAAGTCGAGGATGCCGTTCTTGCGCACGTAGGCCAGGCGCCGGGTGAGCTTGTGGGCGTAGAGGATGGGCATGGGCATCAGCTCGGGGGTGTCGTCGCAGGCAAAGCCGAACATGGCGCCCTGGTCGCCCGCGCCCTGGTCGCTCGATCCGTTGACGCCCATGGCGATGTCGGGCGACTGCTTGTCGATGCTGGTCAGCACCGCGCAGGTCTCCCAGTCGAAGCCCATGCCCGAGTCGGAGTAGCCGATCTCCTTGATCGTCTCGCGCACGATGCTCGGCATATCGACCCAGCAGCAGGTC
>Ga0315282_10008398_pt1 | contig 16731 bp, 17 predicted proteins | sample YL17G07_20_MG_FD_203693 | JGI IMG/M metagenome (GOLD analysis project Ga0315282, IMG submission 203693) | Sediment microbial communities from Yellowstone Lake, YNP, Wyoming, USA - YL17G07_20 | ecosystem: Environmental > Aquatic > Freshwater > Lake > Sediment | place: USA: Wyoming | collected...
GGTAGCCCGTTATTGCCCGTTCCTGAGAGCTGCCGGCGAAAGCAGGAAGCGAACGGGATAAGCATGTAGGCTCCTAACCGTTGGCCTCTTCGGACGGGGGTTCGACTCCCCCCGCCTCCACCATTGTTGAGCGTTTATTTTCATCTATTTAGCGACCCCGCATTTCCTGCGTACCTTTTGCGTACCCCTTCCCCTCTGCGGAAGCCTCATCCGCTTCCTCCCAAGTGCGCCTCACGCATGCCTCAAGGCGTGCTTGGCGAGCGTGGACCCAGGGAGCGTAATGCCGCTGCGTAGTCTTCACGCTTTCGTGGCCAAGTAGAATGGAAACGTCCTCAAGCGATACATTTCTTACGAGCAAGTCGACCGCGAAGGTATCCCTGAAACGGTGAGCGTGTCCATTGAGCACGCCAGCCAACTGGAAGAGTTTTTTCAGACTGCGCTGCCAATCCCCGACCGCGCTCTTCGCCTTCGATGTCCCTGTCCAAAAGAAATACTGGCCGCATGCCGAATGTATCGCCTCTAGAGCCTCGATCACAGACGGGGGAAGCGGAAGACGTACTGGAACATTGGTCTTTTGCGTGTACAGAAACAGGCAACCATCCTTTATGTCAGCCCTTCGTAGCGTGACCGCATCGCGAATTCGCAGGCCGGAATATCTCAGCAGTAGGACCAGAGCTTTAAGTTTTTTCGCGTACTCTTCACCTGCCCGAGGGTATTTCCCCGCGTAGATGTCACATGCTGCAAGAATCGGTGTCATTTCCTCGGGCTCAAAAGGTAGCGTAGGTGGACTCGTGATGATTGGGTTTCTTAGACTGGCCGCTGGATTGTCTGAAATCAGCTCCCTTTGTTCTGCAAACCGAAAAAAGGCGCGGAGCCGTTCCAGCTTCTTTTTCGCCGAAATATTCTTATTTCTCCAGGATGCACGATACTCGTCGAGCCAATTGATGTCGAATTCATTCAGCAGCGACAGCCCGTGGACGTCTGCGAATTCGCGCAACTCCCGACACAAAAGGCGATACTTGTAAAGCGAAGCTTCTCGTAATCCGTCTGCCTGCTTAGAGCCAAGGAACCTTTCACAAGCCTGCTCGATGGTGAGAGGCATCGCGTCAGCTTCGGGTTGAGCTGCGACAGAGTCTTTCGCTTCCCATCCTCGAACGAGATCCTGTGCTTTCTGCCAATCGCGCAGGTCAAGCGACTTGCGAATCTCCTTCCTTCCAAGTGAGCCGTCCACCCAGATCGGGCAATGACATCGGCGATATTTCCGGCCTTCAGTCCGATGCAAACAACTTTTTACGTGTCGTCTATAGGGTGTTAGCATAGTATTCATATACTACGTCATAAAAGACTGCTTTACTAGTTTAGGAGTGGGAAGATATACGTGGCCCTTGTCCCGCTTCACGGACAGTCTCTCGTGAACATGGCGAGCTATAGTTTCGGGGATTCGGAGCGTCGTGTAGGAACGCTTACCGTGTGAGCCTGAGTTTGAGAGCACTAGCACGCCCGGCTCGTGGCGGAAGAGCCGCCGAATAGCGTCCTCACTCAACCCCCACAGGAGGGCTAGCTCGGCCGGGGAGTAATGGTGCTCTCTGTGCGCTCCTGGCGCTGGTTGCGGACTTGGCTTGGGTTCGCTCATTGGCGAACCGAATCCCCTCCCATAGTGGGGGGAAGCCCAAGCCGAGCCACACTTTAAGCTCCCGAGGCAAGGAAGTCAAGAAAAATTCGCACTCGCGCGCTATTACTTACGAGGTATACATCCGCCAAAACCGTTAGAATCGCTTGAATTGTTAATCTTTCCGGCGCAACGCTCTGACAAAAGATATATGCTTTCCCTGGGAGGGGCTGACACGCAGGCTGTTCGGTAAAGATAAGAAATGGACTCCATCATAACGGGAAACATCTGGAGGCCGGTTGCCCCACAGCAAACGCGGCCAAGCACGCCTCGTTGCAGTCGCTCTTGCCCGGACAGACGCGTTCGAGCACCTCTGGAAAGAGGTTTGTGTCATGAAGTTTCTCAATAAGTTCGGGTCGAAAAAACGCTCACCCAATTTGGATATTCCCAAAGAAATCCAAGAGGCCCTGCGCGCTAAGATGCAGGAATTTAAGGACGCCAAAGCCACGGGTTGTCCGTATAGGCCCTTCTCCAAGCAAGTGGACTTCTGTAATCGCCCCTTGCTGGAAGGGAGCAACCTTTGTTTCTGGCATACGCCGAACACCGCAAAGTACGACCCTCAGGTGATGAAAAAGTACTTCGGAGATTCTCGGACGCTGAAAGAGGCTATTGAAAAAGAGGTGGCGGGAGGCGCCTCCCTAGCAGGCGCTTATTTGGTCAATGCCGCAATTGGAGGAAACTGGTTTGAACGCGGGGTCAACCTCTCCGGTGCCCGTCTTGAATTTGCCAATCTAAGCGGGGCGCACGTGAGCTATGCCTCTCTCAAAGGTGCGAGTGTTGTGGGCGCCAAGTTAGAAAACACCTACCTCAGCGATGCAGATATACGAGATGCGAACTTTTCACACGCGTGTCTTTACAACGCGAAGTTCCGCGGAAATGACTTCACCGGCGTAAAAGGACTGACAAAAGAATCATTTCGCGGATGGAAGTGGGAGTTCCTCCCTGAACATCGAATTCTGGAAGAGTACCCTGATCAGAGTGTCGAAGTATACCGTTCGCTCGTGTCTTATTTCACTGCCAAGGCCGCACTTGACGACGCGAGTTGGGCTGCCTATCGTGGCCACTTGGCTCAGCGCCAGCTTTTGAAGCAAAGCCTGTCTCCTATTACGCCGGTCGTCCAAACACTAATTCAAAGCCACTTCGTTCCTGGAGAAACTACAAACATCGAGCGCTTGACCTTACTTTCGTACTTGCGACGTGCCTCGACTATATTTGCCCTGTTCTCATCTTACATTTCCTGTTACACTTTTGGATACGGCGAAAAGCCTTTCAGAGTGGTGTTCGTTGCAGGGCTGGTGATCACGGTCTATGCTGCCTTGTTCAACTGGCTGCATGCTATATCGGAGCCTGGGTTTTGGAACGCTCTTTACTTCAGCACAGTGACCTTCACGACTCTTGGGTACGGTGACTTAGCACCGAGGAGAGAGTTCCGCCTGCTGGCAGCGTCAGAAGCGCTGGTCGGTGTAGTTTTAATCGGACTTTTTCTGTTCACCCTATCCCGCCGTGCGGTTGGAAGAGGCTGAGAGTGAAAACGTACCCTTCCTTTTATCCTTTGTCACCGAGTGCCCCGGCACTCGGGCGAAACCAGTGTTCGGCTTCTGAGGGTCCCTAGTCCTAGCAGTTCTACAGTTAGCCAGTCCGGTGGCGTTGGGTTGGGCCGTTGCTGGGGGAGTGGCCAGATTTCGGCGGTTCAGATGGGGTCTATGATGTGGGAGAATTGGCTCTCTGGCGAGAGTCCAGGCATGGCGTTATGAACAACTCCTCCCGTGACAGTCGGTCACCGTTGGGACTCTTCCCTGGCCGCCCGCCGTGGCACTCTAGGCGGGTTGGCCTAAACAAGAGTTGGGCCATTTGAAGAACAGGAAGCTTCTATGAACAAACTCACAATGGAATTTCAACAACGATTTTCAGCGAATTTGATCTTTGACCCGTCAGTTCTGGAAAGAATTGACCCAGCTGTGCAACTTCACGCGGAAACCAAAAACAATCCGCTGAGCAGTTCTGCTGCATGCCTGAATGTGATTGGCTCCTTAGCCAAGGATCCAGAGGAGTTGATAAGATTCTTAGGCTCGTTTGGGCTTGATATTGAAGAGTTATATGAGTTTCCATCCCCGGTTTCTTTTGGCGATAGAATCTATCACGATAAAGGCTATGCGATTTTCGAATGGATTGGCCCTCAAGATTCTCCGATTAACGAAGCAGGAGGCGGTAGAGGCCAGAATCGGACAAGTGTCGATGCCTTCGTGCTGGGTAAAGTCAATGGAAAAACAACTCAAATCCTGATTGAATGGAAATTCACTGAAGGATTAAGCCGTGAGATTGTCTTGGGTAGGTTTTGTGGCGGAAAAGGCACCGAAAGGCTCAGGAGATATTCTCTGGTTCTTGCTGAATTGAGAAAACAGGGCGACCTCCCGTTCGATTTTGACGATGAGTATGGGCCTAGCAACCCAAAATCGTCGGTCGGGATGTATGATTTTTCGCCTGACCACCTGTATCAGTTATTGCGGATGACCTTGCTAGCCAAGAAGACCACAGGAAGAGCACTTGGAAAATACACCCTTGAAGATTATCGCATTGTACACTTGACGCACTCTCAGAATAATCGGGTCAATATTCTTCATCCAGAATATCTCATACTCTCTCCTGGCCTAAAACAGTTTTCCGGGCAACAGCTGCATGAGGTTTGGAAGGAGCTCTTATCTCCAAGAGACAGGGAAAGATTCGTTCATGGGCATTGGGATAGAGCAATCAGCCTGATCGAGGACAATGAACTGAGGGCGTATCTATCGGAAAGGTATGTGTAAAAAGCAGCCTCAATCATCGGTGATTTGGGGTCTGCGGCCCAACGATACACTAAGCTGCTGCTACTGGCTCCATGAACTATCCATTCTTCCTGCCATGACCCCGGAAACGGGCCTATTGGACACTGAACCATGCCCCCCGTGGTTGACGGGGGCTGAATCATCCGGTTTGCGCGTTATCCGGCCCAGCGGCGCCCCGATACTCCGAAAGCGGTAGGATTTCTTCCGAGTGCACCGTCAATCCGGGCACAATCGCCACAGGTGACAGGACGGACCACATCTCCGATTTGCCGACTATACGCTCAAATGGGGAAAGTGGCCGGTTGAAGCAGTCGCGGCGAGACTAAATCTGCTTCCGTAGTCCCCGCCTACGGGGGTACACCGGTCGATAGCTTCCCGCTCTAGTTGAACCCCCGCTGATCCGTGACGATTTCAAATTTTGTAAAACCTGCTCGCGCTTTTATGAAGCTGATCTGCTTTGCCAATGGTCCCAGTGCCCGCGTAATGGCACTTCTTGGAAGTGTGCATCTTGCTCCGGCAATTACCTCCACTAGTCGAAGTGTGTCGTCGAAGTCGTGGAAATACAAGCCGTCCTCTTCATCGTCCAACTCCGCCCAAATACGTATCTCGTGTTCATATTCCCAATGGCTGTATTTCGTGAAAAGCATCGCTTCCGCATGGGCAGCAGTAAGAGTTGTAGGGAACGGCAAACGTTTGGGTACATAGTTGACGATCTTACTGCTGTCTTCTGGGACTTCGAAGCCTAGACAAATCCCTCTGTGTTTGTCGCTATAGTGGGCCCAAATCACCGGATCGCGCCAATCGGCACTGAAACACAACATGCCCCGATGGGCAGCCAGCTGATCCCTGGTTTTCTGCACAGCCCTACGATGGCTCCGGTCCGAGAGATTGTAAGGCATCAACTCAAATGGGTCGTTGAGATCATGAATTCTGGATATCTTCAGCCGTTTCTCGTATAGACTTTTGAGACCAAAATGTGCATTTAAGAACTTGTAGGCACGCATGGACGCGGATTATAGCATGCTGGTTGGCCAGTCGCCGCCTCTGGACCGTGGCCATATGAGAGTCTGCCATGGCCAATTCGGGCAGGCGCACCGCTACCGGACGTGTAACGCCCTATTCGTACAAGTGCCGTTCGCGCTCGGCACATTCCGGGCGTATCGTCGCCGACCCTGCAGAAGGCGGCTATCTCTAGGTTCGCCCTAAGCTCCCATCGTTGCCAAAAACCGAAAATTAGGCCTCCCCCCCTCCCTTGGACCGCCTTACAGGACCGACCGCAGCGAGCACAGGCGGCCCCAGGACGGGCGTTTTAACCGAAGTAGCTACCCCCCTAGCGCCACTGGGTAGGCCCCGCCCAGCGGCCTAAGAGCCGATCTTTAATATAGCTGGCGCCGGTTTTAGGGCTTTACGTAGTTTTGGAATTAGGATATAATACGTATCAATATGACCGATAAGTTATATAGAACCAACGAGACCGCTAGAAGGGCCGGCATTGCGCTAGTCACCTTGCAGCGGTGGATTGCGGCGGGAAAGGTTGATACCCCTGAACTCCGCATCCGCAACGGTCGCGCCGTTAGGCTTTGGACTATGCATGACGTGGACCGGCTCAGTCAGGCAAAGCTCGCCATTTACTGCCGTGGCCGGGGGCGCAAGAAACGGTCCAAGTGAGGCTTTATGGAAACAGCCATCTACGCTCGGGTCAGCACCAACAACGGCCAGGACCCTGAAATGCAGTTACGGGAGTTACGTGAATACTGCCAGCGGCGTGGCTGGCAACTGGCCGGCGAATACGTTGACGCAGGCATATCAGGCGCGAAGGACTCACGGCCGGAGCTTAACCGCCTGATGGCAGATGCGCACCGCCGAAGATTCGATGCTGTTGTGGTGTGGAAGTTCGACCGCTTTGCCCGCTCGGTATCGCACCTGTTACGGGCGCTCGAAACTTTTCGCTCATTGGGCATCGAGTTTATAAGCCTGTCCGAGCAGGTAGATACCTCGACCCCCACAGGCAAGATGGTGTTCACCGTCTTGGGCGCCGTGGCCGAGTTAGAACGGAGCCTGATTGCCGAGCGGGTACGGGCGGGCCTGCGCAATGCGCGGGCCAAGGGTAGGCGGCTAGGCCGCCCCCGTAAGGCCGTGGACGCCTCCCAGGTAGCGTCCCTGCGGGCACAGGGCGCGTCCTGGCGGGCGGTAGGGGCAAAGCTAGGGGTAGCCCCGGCGACCGCCTATATGGCCGCCCACCGACGTTTAGAAATCCCCCCAAAGGGGGCGGTTGTAAGTGACTCATTTTAAGGTGCCTTGGACGAGGAAAATGGCGTTTGTAAAATATATGATTTCCAAACGATTTCGGCCTACGGCAAAACCCGGAGCTTTGCCGGTGCATTCCGATGGGGGGCTTGACCTATGAAGGTGTTTTTCGTAAACGAGCGGTTAGCTTTCGGCAGTGCCATCAAGACGTGCCAGCACGTTGAAAGGCTACGGGCCGTGGGTATCACCCATGTCCTCAACCTCAGGCGCCGCGAGAATAGGAAGATGCGAAAATTCCGCTACCTTTGGCTGCGGTTTGCTGACAATAAGAGGCCACGCCCACCGTGGTTCTACCGCCGGGCCTTGGCATTTTATCGGCGGGCCATGAGTGCGGCTGATAGCAAACTGTTTGTGATGTGCCATCACGGGATTTGCCGCAGCTCTTCTTTGACGTATTTCCTTTTGCGTGCCTCCGGCGCGGGTGCCCAAGAGGCAGAACAATTGCTCCTGAACGCAAGACCGCGAGCCAGACTGATAAGGGCGTACAAAGACTCGGGCGATGATTTCTTGCGTAGCCCTTAAACAGAGTGGGAGCCATGCGAAGCGATTGACAGGACCTCTTTGTTGCTCAGATGATGGGGCACTCTTCCGCAGGCATCTTACAGACGTATGCGAAAGTCCTCGACGAATACCGACGCGATGCCATCCGGAAACTCGAGGCGCTCAGGCACGCGTCGACCAGGCGAAGGTAACACATGATACAATTCAGTAGAACGAAGCCAACGATGGCGTCTTATCAGCGTGGCGATTACGTCAAAGTTGAGGTAGTGAACGAGCGAACGGGCGAGACCGAGTGGCTTTGGGTCCTAGTGGATCACTGGGACGAGGCGAATCACATTGTCTTCGGGCGCTTGGACAATATCCCTGTAGTGAACACTGACTTGAAGCTGGGCCAAGAACTTGCGATCAGTTATGAAAATATCCGGGAACACAAGAAAGAATCGGACTTTTGAGTGAGAAGTTCTCGTGAAGAGTCGGCGAGCGGAAAATTGAGGCGAAAGGGCCAAGAATGTGAGTAGCCGACGAGGGAACTTCCGAACGTAGACACATTCCTAAACGTGGCAGGCGAGAAGGTAGGCGCTCATGAGCTCGCGAAAGTTGATCTCCCGCTTGAGGCGGCAAACGGAGGCTTTGGTCCCTGCGTCTTGGCCTGGGTAAACAACGTGAGACAGATAAGAACACACGTGCGTCGTTGGAGGCGAAGCAAAGCTCAGATCAGCTTTAACATGTCCCGTGTCAGGAGCACTGGCTCGGAGATCGAGCGGGTCATGGAAGCGGCATTGCGCCGCCGGAAACTGAGGCCGTTAAAACACCCGAAGATGCTTGGCCGACCGGATTTTGCCTTCCCGCGATCGAAGGTCGCTGTCTTTTGCGACAGCCACTTCTGGCACGGCTACAACTGGAAGACGAAGCAAAAGGAACTTCACCGTAACCGATCTTTCTGGGTGCCGAAGATTCTCGGCAACATGCGACGAGATCGCCTCGTGAACCGCTGCCTAATGAAGGAAGGGTGGACGGTTCTCCGTTTTTGGGAGCACCAAATTTTGCGCTATCCTGACAGCTGCGTAGCAGAGATTAGAAAGGCAATCTCAGCCGGGAGACAGGGAAGACAACTATGCCGATAGTCGCACTCGATGTCTTCTGCGGGGCGGGCGGCGTCACGTATGGCCTTCGAAAGGCCGGGATCAGAGTCGCGGTCGGCGTGGATAAGGACGAGGATTGCCGATTAACCTACACACAGAACAACCCGTCCGCCAAGTTCCTCCGAGAAGATGTCCGTAAGCTGTCAGCGCCCACGCTGCTGTCGCGCGGGGCCTCGGTCAGTGAGGATGATTTTCTTCTTCTCGCAGCTTGTGCGCCGTGCCAACCATTTTCCCCTCAGAACCGAAATCGAAGGGACGCCGACGATCGGGTTGTGCTTCGCCACGTTGAGCGCCTTGTCCAAGAAATGCGGCCCGACTTTCTTCTCATTGAAAATGTTCCTGGATTGCGAAAGATTCCGGGCTTCAGTGCATTTCGGCGCCTTCTTCGAGCTCTCCGCGTATTAAAGTACAAAGTGAGATTCGGAGTGATCGACGCCGCATGGTACGGAGTACCACAGCATCGGCACCGGTTGGTCCTCACTGCGTCGATGCATGGTGATGCGCCTTGGCCAGAGCAGACACATGGTGACGGGCCGGGCCTTGCACCGCTCGTTACTGTACGACAAGCGATCTCCAAGTATCCGCCGTTAAGGGCAGGCGAGGAACATCCGACGGTGCCGAATCACTTCGCAGCCCTATTAGAGCCACAGAATTTGGAACGCGTAAGGGCGACGCCACGCGACGGCGGAAGCAGAAACGATTGGCCTTCCGATCTGGTCCTCAAATGTCACAAAAAACATGATGGCCACACCGATGTGTATGGTCGCCTTAAATGGGATGCTCCCGCACCCACCCTTACCACAAAGTGCACCAGCCTTTCAAACGGAAGGTACGGTCATCCGGAACAAAACAGGGCGATTTCAGCCAGGGAGGCGGGGGCTTTGCAAAGTTTCGACGACACTTACATGTTCTACGGAGGCCTACGTCAGATAACCCGACAAATCGGAAATGCTGTGCCGCCAGTGTTGGCGGAGAAGTTCGGGGCGGCATTCGTGACACATGCCGAACAACTGAGCGGTCGAAGGAAGAAACCGCTTTGGCGCCCTGTGGTTGGAAGAACGCGGTCTGGTCGCGTCTGGGCGACAAAGCCGGCGCCACGGGGTCAGAGCAGGAAAGGACTGAGGCTTTGTAAGGCGTTGTCGTGAACGGTCTTTATGACATCATTGATCTTGTTCTCTACCAAGTCGAAAGTTAGCTCCATTCCTCTCTTCTCCATTGTATGGAGTGCTTCCATTACGATGATGTCGACAAAACGCTGAAAATGGTACTCCCGCCAACGGGGGGACTCTGCGCCATGCCGCTCAAGGATCGCCGTTGCCAGCGGTCTAGACGTATTGATCCAGTAGACGCCGTGCTCTACGTCGATTGGTCGCTGGTAGACAGGGTTGTGGCGCGAACTCAGGTGGAGCGTATCACCGTCACCGAAGGGGTCTGGATTATAGCTGGATAGGAGCACCACGGGGTGACGCTGTCCCCTCTTCTGTTGATCGCCCTCCCCGCCTCCTTTTGCTTGACCTTCCCCGCCACTACCACCCTTGGTTGTGGACTTTGCCCTGGCTCCCCCGCCCGTTCCATCCTGACCCGCACCTCCCACTGTTGTCCCGATCGCAGGCCCGCCTAGGACTTCCCCGAGGAGCTTGTCCATGAACTGGTTTTTCCAGGTGTTCAGGATTTTGTTGAATTCATCGGTTAGCTTGAGATTTTGCAGCTTCCGTTCCTTTGCTTCCTCCTTCTCGATTTCCTTGCCGACCTCATCCACCTTTTCAGCAATCCATCGAAGTAGGGCACGGGTCTTCGGCCCATCGATCAGCTTTTCTCTGTCATTCTTTACGCAGTCCTCGTCGGGGTCTTCCAGAATGGGGCAATAGCACTCACCCAAAATGAATTCGGCCTGGGCATATTGCTTGAGATGGGGAAGTTCGTGTATCCGATACCAGGCGATGACCCCGATTTCCCCGAGAATGTCGATACAGTTTAGTTCGGAGATGCGACTGTTTCTTCCAAAGGGTTCTTTCGCGACCATGAGTTTTAACTGGCCGGCAGGATACTTCTTGTTCGCAAATTCGATCTGCTCGACGTGACCATCTTCCTCGTAAGGTAAGGTCGCCGGGATCGGGATCGACGGCAGGTCTTCAAAGCCCGGGCGCAACTCAATCTGCTCACCCGCCAGCCTCTCCAGAACGAGCTGGCCGTTGTGCAAAACACGGATGGGCTTACGCTGCACAATCTTCCTCGCTTGGGGATGGAACCGAACTTTCTCGCATAGCCTAGCTACAGGGACGGCCCCCTTTATTTTGTTTGGTCGGATGCCCCGAACGACCGTGAACCCAGTCTCGCCTTTCAGGATTTGATCCATCGCGCCTTGTGGCAGTGGGAGATCATCGATGCCTGCCAGGTTGACTGCATCTTCGGGGGAACAGACCTTGTCTTTGAACCCCCGAGCAAATCCGTACTTGCGATGTTCATTGAATCCGAAAATGTTTAGCTTTCCGTTGCGGTAAGTGATGAAGTGCGACCGTTCGAACATCTGGCGCATGTAAAACTTCCCGCCGTTTCCGTGGCCGCCGAACACGCGCTTGTTTAGACCGCGTGAAGCAGCCTTCGGGTCACCCCATCGCTTCAGGGCTTTGTCGATGTCTTCGGAGGTCATTCCACAAAAATCGACGCACTCAAACATCGGCGCCTCACCTTTGCTTCCATCCCTGAAATGGAGAACGATATGCTGTTCATCATCAGGCACCGGGGGGTCCCTCCGAATGTACGCGTCAGCAGAGTTCTTGATCCACTCCGGAAGCCCTTTCTCCTGGCTGAATTTGAATTCATTCCCAATGATATCGAGGAGGTGATCGTCAATAACGTTTCGTTCCTCGACGATGGAGACGGAGAGTTCCATCAGGCTATCCTCCCTTTTCAGCCGGGGTCTGCCGACCGGTCTTGATGTCAATCTCTGTCGAGAACCGGTTCATCAAGAAATCGTGGAACTGGCGGGCCGCAACCAGGATGGGGTCTTTGAGGCCGGAACTGGACACGGCTGCAATCGCAGATTTCATCGTTTCCAGTCGCCCGATGAAATCGTTCTTCGTACTCCGGACACTGACCCCCAAGTACTCGAAAAGGTCGGAATCAATTATCTCGTCGTGTTTCTGGGCCAGAAATAGTTTGAAACCTTCCAGCTGCTTGATCCTCTCGATTTCGATCTGGGCATCCCTTTCGAGCCGGTGTCGAGGTTCGCTGAGGCCTGGTTTACCTTTCTCGACAGCCTGGAGCCGCTGGGCTTCGGCCATGCCATGAGGAGTTAAAGAAAACATCTTGTTCGAGGCTGACACCATTCCCCTCTTGCGGTAGTCGTAAAGGGGCTTGTGGACCGCGTCCCCGCTTTCAGGGAACTCGGGGTAGCCCTTCAGATGAAAATCAGCCGGATAGTCCTTGAACACCTGTACGACGATATCTTCGTATCGGACCTTCTTCTTCCCATCAACGGACAGACGGTAAAGTGCAAGGAGGACCTTTTGTGCCATCGTGAGGTTGGAATCCATCCCTATCTTCTGCCTCCTAGTCGGGACAGCGATTTCAGGGCGGAATACCTTCAGTGCCATTATAGTATAGTGTAAAATCAATGGAGCGGGAAGGAAGTTGAAGACCCAGAAACTTGGCGCGGGCGGCGGGGGTTTCGTCATACAATGGATCCACGCTCCAAAAACACCATGGGACTTCCCGAGTGGATAAGACATAAGCCACTTGGAGAGTTCGATCTCTCAACCCGCTCTTACAACGCCTTGAAGAAGTTCGGGATCAACACATTTGAGGAACTCTTCGGGTTAAGGGACGAGCAGATGCTTCGCTTGCCCTGGTTCGGGAGGAAGTGCCTAGACGAGGTCCACGAAATAATTCACCAAGCCTTGCTCCCCTCCGCCCACGGCGCCGAACCACAACAGCTCCGCGAATGGTCGCAAAGCCTGCACCGGGCTTCACCCACCGAGGCTTCCGCCGGCCCCCAAGGGAACATAGAGGTAACTGCGGCAGGATGGATAATTCCGGTCCCCGTCGAGGGGAACTTGGCCGCGTCTATCGACAGTCTTGATTTGTCTGTGAGGTCCTCCAAGGTTCTCAAGACGCTGGGGATCAAATCAGTAGGCCAACTTCTCGAGTGCCCCAAGAGCAAGTTAGAAAAAGCAAAAAACTTTGGCCGAAAGAGCTTGGCCGAGGTCCAAGGCAACCTTTTCGACTATCTTTCAGGGAACCGCCAATCCATCGTCACCACTCGGGTAGGCACGAAAATTGTCGTCGACGGCTTTCTGTCGCAATTACCGGACAAGCATCGGGAAGTCCTCGCTGACCGCTATGGCCTCTGGGATGGGGTCGCGGAGACCCTACAGGACATTGGTGACAAGTACGGTTTGACGAGGGAGCGAATTCGCCAAATCGAGGCCAAGGCTCTCGGTCGACTTCGTCGAGGAATGAGCCAGCCGGTGCTAAAGGCATCCTTGCGCAAAAAAGTAGAGGGGGCTATCGCTCACGGCCCCAATGAAAATTGTGGCGTGTTTACTGAAGACGAGCTTCTTCCGATCCTTGCTGACGACTGCACCGTGGACGAGGCGTTGCTCGCACTTGGTTTGATCCAGGACCTTTATTCTCCTGGCGAGAATTTCCTTTCTCACTTGTTGACGGAGGCGGAGGAGGGAATCTATTGCCTGCACCCAGAGCGCACGAACGATTACAAAGCCATACTGCACGCAATCGTAGAGGTTTTGGAAAGGCACAGACAGCCTGTCATGGAAGCGAAGCTGTTCGACGAACTTCTTGCAAGGGAAGTAACTCGCTCGGTTCCCCATGGCGCGGATTTGGCAAGACGCGTCCTCAAGATCTCCCCATCGCTAGCACGCCTTACGGGTGGGACTCTCGTCCTATCGCGCTGGTCAGCATTCCGTAGGCGTGACTTGGCGAGTTCCGCGGAAGCCGCGCTGATGGTGTTGGGCCGTCCTGCACATTTTACGGAAATTGCCCACAGGATTTCGACACTGTACCCTGGGTTGCGCGAGGTTGACCAGCGAACCGTTCATAATCGCCTGGTTGCGAGGCGGGACAAATTCGTCTGGGTCCGCAACGGCACATATGGGCTAAAGGCGTGGGGCCTAAGAAGGCCCCCATACGTTAAAGACAGGCTGATCGAATTGCTCTCTGGTACTCGCTATCCCCTGCCTTACTGGCACCTAAAAGAAAAGGTGCTCGAGGTCTGCAATTGCAGGGAAGAGTCTGTCCGGATGACACTTGATTTAAATCCAAAAGTTTTCAAGAAATTCGATGGTGACCAGTACGGCCTGCGTGAACATTTTGACGGGTGATCCCGCAACCTTGGCGCGGACACCTTTGCGCGGAGGAAACCTGAGATGAGAAAAACGAAAACCTACTCATGCCCTGTTTGTGGGAAGCCCGTCACGAAGGCGGAATTTGAGGGAGCACTAAGTGAACTTAGTTAGGGACCTCCAGACAGTTGCACTGGGATGCAGCAAGGTGGGCGATGGCGAAGGGGGTCGAAGCCCGTCAAAACGGACAACGAACGAAACCTACTACATCTTCCACCACACTAGCCAGGATGGGGATCGCGGTAGATTTCCGCTCTCCCGCCGAACCTTACGCAGCCAGGGGATTGGCTGGTAGGCCTGGAGGGATTCGAACCCCCGACCCACGGTTTAGGAAACGCTTGCCCCAACCGCGCTCACATCTTTCATTGGACAGTCTCAAAGTAAGAGAGCGGCTTCCTGTAAATCCTGGCTAGGTACTGCAGCTCGACGAAATCCAGTCTGCGTTCCCCTGTTTCAAATTTGGAGATGAAGGACTGCGGCCTGGACAGCCTGCGTGCCACCTCGGCCTGCGTCAAACCTGCTCCTTTGCGGGCTTGTTTAAGGCGTTCAAGAAACTGCCTGTAGTGCCTGACGTACTCCCTGTTTTTCAACTGCCAGCCTCACGCTAAAGCTGGTCCTACCTTTTACCTTCACGCGCGTGGTTATCCCAAAATCGGATATTGCCCAAACTCGGTTCTTGACCTAGAATTCAACACTGGTCGGACCTTAGACCTTCAAGCATATGGGCACAGGCAGAATATTGAGGAGTGAGGAGCATATGGCCGAGGCCGTCGCAGAGCATCTTAAGAACTCGGCTCGCGAGGTTAAGGTCGGAGACTGCATTTTCGATGTTGTGGCATACGACAAAGAAGAGAGGCTTTTTAAGCTTGTCGAGTGCAAGCTCGGCAGTAAGGCTGCCAGCATCGGACACGCGTTCGGCCAGGTCGCGGCTTACTACGCTGTCGTCGTGGACCAGGGCTACCACTTCGTAGACACGTTCAGCAAGAAGGTGGAGCCAAGGCTGCGTTTTGGTCGCCTTTTGGAAGCGACAGAAGGAAACCAGATTCGAGTGGAATTCTATGTGGCATTGACGGACGAAGCCTGCGAACGGGTTGACCTCCTCCGCTCAGTCAAGCGACTTCTCCCTGACGTGGGGATAATCCGAGTGAAGGCAGACGGGAGATGCCGAGACCATGTCCACGAGCACGGGAAAGGGGATTACGAGTTGGCCCATGCTAAGCCGATGTTGATCAAGATTCTGCAGCCGGCCAGGTCGCCAAAGGGGACTGAGTGACCTTAGCGCACATTCAGAAGGGCGACCACGAAGACGAAATGCAACTCTCGGGACTCGGTCCTTTGTTCTGTGATTCCCGGGGAAAGCATCGAATCAGAATCCCTCGCTGTACGGCCTTTGGACGTCCTATGAGTCGGTGGATTTTGGTGCATGTTTCAGCAGGCCGAATGTGCCGGGGGGGAACCGTTTTTCTCGGACACACATGGGTCCTATTGGGCCTTCTACTCGGTCCCCGTATATGTAGAAACTTTGCGGAACCGATGGTTGAGCCCCCCGCTGGGAGTGGACTGGTAGGGGCTGAACTTACCAGGTCCGCTCGTGCCGTCCAGAACCTCGTCCTCACGAGCGTCTTCATTGCATTCAAACCCACATAAACATGGACCCGCACTAGTGTATTTCTAGCCAAAACCTACACTTACTTCGTAAGAAAGTATATAAAGACAGAGCTTTACACTCTGTCTATATAAGGGAGAGAAATTTCTTTCTCTCAGTTCCGTCCTTCGGACGGATCGGCCTTCGGCCGACCAAAGTTTGTCCTTCGGACACTGAAGATTTCCCCTATCAGACCTGCACAGGAAAAGATTCATCGAGGAGATTCGCCAGTCTCTTACTTATTCTTTGTAGGTCTTTTGGTTCAATCGTGTGCTGCAGTATCAGATTGCCCCTCTTGTGGACAAACAGAGCAAAGAGTGGCTTGTCGGCTTTGCTGTAATTGGATGGAACGATCGAGACCTGGACATTGAAACCTTTGCTTGGGCCTCGCCCTGGCAACGATATGTAGGCTGCCTGCTTCTGCGACCTAGAGGTTGGTTGCTTCTCTTCCTGCCGCACCCGCTTTTTCGATTCTTGCATGCTTGCCAAATTCTCTTCATGCTCTCTGAGTGTGCCCTTCTCTACGTATTCCTCTCGAAGTTTTTCAAGCAACTTTATCGTTTTCCGGTGCTTGATGTGTTTGTCGTCCCGAAACCAATGCCAATTGTAGTCCCGTCCATTCTTGAAGCAGCTAGCCCGAAATGTGAAATTTTCAGTTTTGGCATAAATGGTGCTATCGAAATCGTCTGGGTCACAGCCTTTCGGCTCATGCCAGATACGTAGGGTTTCACTCATGGGCGATCCTCCTTATTGTCAAAATCAGGGACGCCTTTAGTGAGGATTGTGGTTGTGGGCTCAACCGCTGTCCCCGCCGGAAGCGCTCCCTTAGCGGAAGTCCGCAGTTTGCAGAGTACCGGCCCACCTAAAGTCGCTGTGCGGGACGTGTCAGGTGCTTTCCAGCGCAGGACTTGTCAGGGAGGTGAGCGGAGCAAAAGGTGACAAGAAAAGGCAGGTGCCCGTTCCTCTCGTGCCTCATTACTTAGACATGACGACGCAAGTGCACAGGGAGAAGGTCGACGTGGCGGGATCCACGGGGATTTGCCTTTCCCGGACGGGCCCCACGTACCTATCACGTACCTCAGTTCGGCGTTTGGGGCGTTTGGGGCGTTTCTAGCGTGTCCTGAAATGAATAACTTGCCTATCTCTAATGCGCGGCGGGGGTTCGACTCCCCCCGCCTCCACCAGAAAGGCACTCCACAGCCCACAGTTGTCAGTCCACAGTTGAGAGCAGCGCGCCGCCTGGAGCTGTGGTAGATTAGAGCCTGTGGGTAAGTACGAGGAA